>Ga0265293_10003869_pt1 | contig 27219 bp, 15 predicted proteins | sample Munlanlewell138R_FD_192505 | JGI IMG/M metagenome (GOLD analysis project Ga0265293, IMG submission 192505) | Leachate microbial communities from a municipal landfill in Southern Ontario, Canada - Leachate well 138R | ecosystem: Engineered > Solid waste > Landfill > Unclassified | place: Canada...
AGGCGTTTACCTATTTCCTCTGGGCTATATCCTTTTGGAAAATTGGTCAATAAATTAACCTGAGCTAACAATAGCTGAAAAGGAAATAATAATAATAACAAAAATACTTTTTTACACATAATAATTGATTTTTAAATATAAATAAAAATTTATTATTTCAAAACCATTGGACATTTAGATAAAATGTACAATAGTTAAAAACACTCTAAAACAAACATTCATTTCTGATTCATGAAATCAAACTATGACTCTACCAAAAATAACTAAATTATGGATTCATGTTTTCATCTGGATATAAAATTCCTGTAAGGTTTTCGACATTACCCATTTTAAAACAAATTATTTGTTTTTCTTATCCAACGAATTTTCCATCGTGAGCACTTGCCCTTTTTCTATCAGTAGTTCTCTTAACTTTTCACATGGCACATCCTGAACGGCTGTTTTTTCATCTATCGCCAAACAAGCCGCAGTTGCTGCCGATTGTCCCAATATCATAAAAACCGGTTCCATACGGATTGAGCCATAAGCTATATGACTGGCCGAAACACATACCGGTACAAGCAGATTGCTGCATTCCTCTTTTTTGGGAACCAAAGATCCGTAAGCAATTTCATATGGTGCGGGCAATCCTACGCCTATATCGCCCTCGTTTTGGACATGTCCTTCGTCATCAACATAGCGTTGCACATTATGCGAATCGATCGTGTACGATCCCATCCCTACCGATTCAGGAGTGGGAGCACGTTTCATTAACTCGTTCTCTGTCATCACGAATTTGCCGATCATCCTGCGGGCTTCCCGAACATATAGCTGATGCGGCCAGTTACCGTTGTCCGTAAACTCGTCTTTTGCCAACCCACATTGTTGCATACGGTTTTGTATCTCACCCGGTACGCGTGGATCGTTAGCCACAAACCAATAAAGTCCCTTCTGATAAATTTCGTGTTCCTTTATAATCTTTTTCCGACGCCCATAACCGGCTTCAGGATATTCATAATTCATGCCGATATTGTCACTGCTGAACGGACCGTGATTATTGGTGTCGGTTTTTCGGTTCGGAATAGCATCGAACTTATCGAACCATTCCCGCCATCCTGCATCAAAAATGCGCAACAACAACTCGTACCGAGTCGAATCGTACCCTTCAGGTTTGGGAAAGGGTAACCGATTTTCTGGATGATCCGTCATGCATACCCTGAAACAGTAGGCCTGAACACGGTGATCTCCCTCTCCCTTTTCTCCCGGTGGTTCGGAACTGATCCCAGGCAATAAACCGGAGGACGGGTCACCAGGAATCCAATAGGGATCAATAGGTTCAGCAAGCACCTTAAAATGATGCCGGTGATGGTAAACACCGGTCTGAATCCCGTTCCATGTTTCGTTATAGACATCGTTACCTTCGCGACCCACATGATAACTCACTCCTGCCACTGCCATCAAATCGCCCTCATAAGTGGCATCGATGAACATTTTCCCCCCGAATGTTTTACCTGAAAGCGTGGAAAAGGAAACAATTTTTCCATCCGACTTCACCACGCCTTTTTCGCGGTCAAGAAATTCATCTCTAAAAACCGTAATATTGTTTTCCGCTATCAATTCTTCAAAAACATCCTCAGCAACATGGGGCTCAAAAATCCACATCGTACGCTCTTTGCCGTCTATGGCAGGTGCACCTTGTCCTCTGTTTCCAAACTCTTCCTTTTTCATCCATTCCCATGCTTCATCTTCCTGATAATGCTCATATATGCGATGATAGAAATCGCGCGCCAGTCCGCCAATGGTCTCTTTCTTTCCCATATCGGTGTAACCCAAACCTCCGGATGACATGCCTCCCAAATGAATATCGGGCGAAACCATGATCACCGATTTGCCCGACTGTACTGCTTCTACAGCAGCAATTACGGCTGCGGAAGTACCTCCATAGATAACGACGTCCGAATTATAGATTTTAGACCGATTATTGGAAAATCCCTGAAATGAAAACACCAAAAAAGAATAATTTAAAATAAGAGTACAAATCCGCGTAAAAACCTTTTCATTCAATAACATACAAACATCAATTATAACACTTTTTTCTTCACATTAAATCCTACCAACACAAGTTCAGGATCACACCCGACTAAATCATACAAAGACAAATCGATAGTAACAATTTTGCTTTCCAACGGAAGCAAAGAAAAGTAATTGTCGCTATAAAAAACAGGGCGAATCAATTTCTCCGTTTTTTTGTCAACCAGTTTTAATCGATTGAAAAAAGCCAATTCGCAGGTAGGATTGCTTAATCGAACAGTATAATAACGACGCCCATTCTGATTCTCGATTCTTACAGAACAATCCAAATCGCTGCTCCCTAATTGTTTCAGACTCCCGAATCCTCCGTGAATTGGCCCTCCGATTGTCCATGGCCCTTCATAAACATCGGTCGATCTCCAATAAAAAGTATCCGAAAGCAAATTATCATTCTGATCATATACTTCCAGCTTAATGAAATGGACAGGCGTTAAATTCTTGCCTCGCAAATCGATTTTCATGACATCATTCGCAACCGCATCTTCATCAATATCCACTCGTACTTCCTTTTTCATTACCGTTTTCATATCCATATTTATTAAACGGAATCTGATTTTCAAATGTCGAAATTCTCTACACAAATCGTTATACAAACTGACCGAATTCTTGATGAAATCGTATTGTGCATGAAGCGGCTCCAAGGCATCTTGGGTAAAATACAATGCAGCCGTTGGTTCTAAAGTCCAATCCCACATACGAGAACAAACCTGGGGAACCGGATTATTATGATACCAGAATAAAACTCCCGACGTGAAACGATCTCCATAATTTAATTTGTTGTAATTCCAGCATTCCCATAAAGCCCTATTAGCAACTGCTCCTACCATTTGCCCTTTTTGAACGTATTCTTCTATATTCTCCGGATCCCCGTATTGCCGGATAGCAGCATGATATTTGGTAGTCATGTTATGAAAACCGTTACCGTCATGATAATCCCATGTGACCTTATTCATCGGCCACAAATCTTCTTCCGGCATCATCTCTTTCAGGGCTTCGAGCGTAGGAAGACAAGCCGTACCGTACTCGGGACAGAATCCGTAAATCCGGCTTCCCCTTGGAGATGCACTGTCATCATAATATTGCATCGGATTTTCATATTTATAGGGACTGCCATCATGAATGCCACAGCATTCCGATTGCACTTGGTATCCACGTGTTCCGTCAAGTTCTGCCAGAACGGGCTCGATATCGGGAACTATGTTTCGTTCGTTGGAAGCCACATAATAGGCCAAACACGGATGATTGCGCAACCGTTTCACGGTTGATCTCACATTATCGAAATAAGCTGCCGTGTCTGCAGGAAAATCCGTATCCCCCGTCAGCCAAAATTCATGCCACACCAAAATACCCAATTCATCGCATAAATCGAAAAAATCATCGGATTCGCTGATTCCTCCACCCCATAACCGCAACATGTTGATCCCTGCTTGTCGGGTATACCTTAGCTCGGCATAAGTCCGTTCCCGAGTAGTTCGCAACATTGCTTCCGGAATCCAATTCGAACCGCGAATGAATAAACGTTTCCCATTGATATAAAAAATGCGCGAACTGTCCGGAGTGTTTTGGTCGGATCGGATATCCCGAATGCCAAACCGAACGGAAATCGAATCGGAAATTTCCCCATTTACTTTTATCTTCAGATCCAATGTATAAAGATTCTGAGGCCCTTTATTAACAGGCCACCATAGCTTGGGATCTTTTATAATAAGTTGGCGATATTCTTTCGGATTTAAACGGATTGTATTAACCGAGCCGGGGCAAAGAACAAATTTCTTAATAACTTGAATATTGGCCTGATCAATTGTGGCAATCAAATCGACAAGCTGTTCTTGATCAGATAAATTGTTTACATCTACCGATATCTCTTCTTCTGAACGAGATAAATCCGGTAAAGGAAAATTGGATTTGATGAAGGGATCTTCTAAAACAACCTGCCCAGTAGTAAACAAGCGAACATCTCTCCAAATTCCGGTATTGCGATCCCTAATGCCGTCATGAAAAGTAAAATCCCACCCCGCCGTCATCAGCATGGTCACATTCTTTCCTATCGCACCGTCTCCCCCATTCCTGTTTTCGTTCAATACGACGTTATCTTTCGACCGGCTTTGCATGGTACCTGGATATTCTACGGGTTCAACCGCTACTGCGAGACAATTCTTCCCTTTTTTGTCAATTATATCACTAACATCAAACTTCTGTTGAAGGAACATCCCCTTCATGTCTCCCACAAAACAACCATTCAACCAAATATGGGCAATATAATTGATCCCGTCAAATTGCAACCAAATTTTTTTATCCTCAAAATCTTCCGGAATTTCAAAGACGGTCCGAAACCAATAATAATAAAAATCCCGCCCGACATCGGCTATATCGGGAATCAATCTCTTTATCCGCATATTGTTTTGTCCGTAATAAGGATCCGGATAAATACCCTCGGATACCAAACTCGTCAAAACCGTTCCGGGAACAATAGCCGGGAGCCAATTATCGGTTCCGAAATCCGGCATGGAAATCTCTTTCCCTCCGGCAGAAATCTCCTCAACTTTCTTCATTTGCCATGAATATCGCTCACTTGCCTTGGATTGGGAACTCAAAACAATCTCGTGCCTCATGTTTTTCAGAGTAGAACAAAAAACCTTATTTTCGTCAATTATATTTTTATAGAGGATAAGGGTTAATAAAAATAAAATAAATCTTGTTTTTGAACATTTACAATAATGCATAGCTTTAATAATTATTTTTGAGGATCATAAACTGCCACTCCAACCTTCGAATCGGCACAACCATAATAGAGAAACCACTTTTTGCGGAAATATACGAGCCCTTCAATAAACACGGTCCCATCCGGATATTGACCACTTTTCTCGAAATCGGCACTGGGTTTAAAAAAAGGCAAATCCAACCGTGCAATAAGCTGCGAAGGATTGTTCTTGTCAAACAAAGCCTGACCTGCACAATAGCTCCCATCCTTAAAACGAGAATCACGATTATTTCCTTTGCTGTTTTTCCCATTATAAAGGAGCAAAATGCCATCATCGGTAAGTAGGGCAGGAGGGCCGCATTCAGTCAATGCGCTATCAAAATAACCGTTTCGGGGTCGCATGACTGCTTTCAAATTTCCATTTTCATCCAATATGGGAATCCAATTGACCAAATCCGTTGAAGTAGCCATATTTACCTGATTTTCTCCCCAATACATCAAATAAGTATCTCGCATTTTGGCAATGACCAGCTCGCCATTTTTCAACTTAGTAACAATAGATCCTGATTTGCAGGCCATGTCTTTGAAACGACCATTATATGCTTTGGCGAATGCCGGACCGTGTTTCTCCCATTTAATCAAATCTTTTGAAGTTGCTATACATAAACGTGGCGTTTTTCTGTTCCACGAAGTGTAGGTCATCACATATAATCCGTTTTCTGTTTCGCAAACGCGTGGATCTTCACATCCTCCGGGCCACTCATACATTTTCATGTTATCTTCGTCAGGATACATAACAGGTGCGGCTCTCCGAGTCATTTTAACCCCGTCCGTACTTTCAGCAAGACCGATACGTGATGTTCTTTTACCTATACCTACGGCCGAATTGTCTTCTGCGCGATACAAAACATATATCTTGTTGTCTTTAACCGCTGAAGCCGGATTAAATGTATCACTTGCTTCCCATTCAACAATTTGCTTACGCATCGGACAATAGAATTTGCTTTCAGGATTAGGGGTGATAACCGGAAAATCTACAGTTCGGACAAATTCGCCCAATGCCCATTCAGGTAAAAAAACATCTTGAGAAAATACCTTTGTTAAAAGTGATAAACTCAAAGATAACAATAACAATTTACTGAAATTTGATAAAGAATTCATAGCGCTTTTTATAAAGATTATAATAACCCATTGTTCATTTAGATTAATCATTTTCCCGGTTGCCGATATTCCCATCGTTCGGTTTATCGACAAGCAGGGTAGTAATCATAGCCATTTTGCCTCTATTCTTGTTTTGAAACCATCAAGATCATAAATTGGTGTCTCAACCAGAAAAAATAGTTTCATACTTATTTTTGATTATTTAACAGATTCGACAATTTAATCCTTTTTAAACATACACTATCATCAAAAAGTTTCAAAAATTATCTTACTTTCACCACATCATCTCATTCTATGATAAAAATAAGAGATTGCGACGAAACAGTCCTAAGAGGATTATTCCAAACAATATTCAACTCATTCGCCTTGTCGGTTTTTGTGGCAGTAAGGCCGGTAACCGGATCTACCGGTTGTTTTCTTCGGTCTTCACCTCTTCCTCCTCTTGAATCGAACTATGGCTACTCTCACATGAAAGCAGTGAAAAAACAAACCATATGCCCAATAACAGACTATATTGAATTTCTCTCATAAAATACATATCATTTAAAAACCGGTATCACTTTCATTGCATACGAGGGGGTACCGTTACCTACTTTTGGCCATCCATCATTGTCCCATTCAACCATATCCAACATTAAATTGCGCTGATTACTACCATTATCAACATAAGAGTGATAAAGCATCCAATCGACGCCATTATCATCTGTAATAATTCTTGAATTATGTCCAGGTCCTGCAAACATATCATCTCCTCTTAACACTACCGGTTGATAGCCAGGGGCATTCCAGGCATCAAAACTTTTCATGTCTATACCGTTCTTACTCAGATAGGGACCTTCAAGTTGCATTGATCTTCCCACCAACACTTTATAGGAACTGTTCATTCCCTCGCAACACGCTCCTGTAGATGCAAATAAATAGTAATAATCGCCTCTTTTGTGAATACAGGCAGCTTCAAATGAATTACCCGCCACTTTAGTCTTCTTACTCATATCTTTTATCGACATACCGTCTGGAGTCAACTCGCTCATATATATACCATAAAAGCTACCCCAGAATAGAAAGCGTTTGCCGTTTTCCTCATAAAAGCAAGGATCGATTGAATTATGAACTCCAATTTCAGAACTAACAAATAACTTCCCATTAGGATTACCAATAGGTGGTACAAAAGGGCCCTGAGGTTTATCAGACACTCCAACACCTATACCGCATGTAGCGCCTCCGCCCCATTTGGATATAGCATAATACATTACATATTTTCCATCGAAATAGTTAATGTCAGGAGCCCACATTCCGGTTTCATTTATATCATCGTCTGTAAAATCTGGTTTTTTTTCGAAAACTTCACTTTTAGTTCCTGCAATGCGACTCCAATCGATCAAATCAATCGATTTATAGCCCCTCACAAGACCGGATGTTACATATAAATAGAATTCCTTACCAACATGAATAACCGTCGGATCAGCATAGCTCCCTACTATGATGGGATTTATCAAATAGGGCTCATCGCCTTGTTTTAATTTTACTGTAAATATTTTCGATGTCCCATCTTCTCCTTCTATAGTATAAACCACAGGCTTCGAAAAATCGTGTCTGGCAACTCCGCTTTTTTGCACTATTCCATTTACTTTTACAACTGCGTTTTCTTCGGCAGTTGTGAACTCCGGTTGTAAAGAAGTAATATCTATATTCGACGGTATCTCATTTTCATTCGAGATTTCACCGGTTTCTACATTTATCGAGGGCTGGTACTGTTTCATCTGTTTTTCAGGAAAAGTAAACGTTTTAAAGTTATTCGATAATTCTTGTTTAGTTATTTTTACTATATAAGACTTTTGTTTTTGATTCCCTAAGTAAAGGTCATAAACACATTCACTTGAGAAATCATTCACAGTCTTTCCACTTTGTTGAATTATCCCATTAATTTTGAGAATTACATCTTCACTATTAGTTCTAAATTCGGCAATCAACTGCGAAAGATTAACATATGTCGGAATCGTTTGTTTATTGCTGATTATATTGTTTATGTTGTCAATATGAAGCACATGATTATTCATTTTTTGATCCCACACAGAGAAATAAATTATTTCCCCTTCGATAATTTCACTATCGGAATCTTTACATGAAAAAAAACATAAGGCAACAATAAATAAAAACAAATAATACATAATTATTCTTTTCATAATTCATTTTAACTACTTAGTAACTTCATAATACTTTATTGCATAAAGTAGGCATTTATTATATGGGGTTACCAATTATTTTGAGTAACCCCATATATATTAAAATAAGTTATTTATTTACCATTGAATCTGTTGATCCTCATCCGGTATCAATGTGTTCAAATCGCGCTGCATAGACAAAGAACCCGACACAGAATACCTTATCACATTACCCGGAACAGTTGTATAATCTACAAAATCATATGCCAAGTTAAGAGTAATGTAGATATGTTTTAAATAAGGCTTTGTTGCATCCATTTCTTCTTCTATTGTATAACTAGGCTGTCCGATTACTTTAAGATTAATATTGGGATTGTCCGAGTAAATCCTTAACTTTTTAGTTAAAAGATCTACCCTTTCATCTGTGAATTCGATAAAAACCTTATACAATTTGCGATCTTGAGAATCAATGTTCCTGGCTCCTGCATAAATAAAAATAGTTTTATCATCTACTACAAAAGTCCTATGATCGCTCAAGGTCATCGGATTCTGAGTATCTCCTTCCAGAACTATTTTGTATAAAGTACCATTGTATGTACCCGAATAATCATTAAACGGGTTAACTCGCAAAATAGCTTTTCGATAGTGCTTGCGTGGATTAGCCTGATAATTGTACGACGGATCTTCCAGTATAGTCAAAGGCAATACCCATTTGTCGGACTGATCCAGATCACTCAAAGCAAACTCAATTGGTATTGTTGCACTTGATTCGCCAGCCGGAATTTCTATCGTTTCAGGAAAACTGTAATATTTATGATCTAGAATTTTAAAATAGAGTTCTTCACGGTGTCCATACTGCTCTTTGTTTAGAACAGTTACAGTATCGATGTCCAAACCAATATGTATGGTGCGATTTCTTACATTGGGGGTTGAACCGCTGATAATTAACGGAAGTTTATAAGTCACTTTTCCTTCGGGATAGTAACGCACATATGCAAAAGTTACTCCATTTGCATCAGGTTCGGCTTTAAAAGAAACCAATTGCATATATTGCTCACTCTCCCACTCATTATTACATGATACGCAGCATATCGCCGATATCAGAGCTATAAATAGATAATATATATTCTTCTTCATTATTGTTGAAAATTTAAAAAAATTATTCTGGTTGTGTCCATCCCGGATTTTGCGTCAATTCTTTGTTACGTTTCAATTCTGTATGATGAATGGGCCAAAACCATAATTTCAAAGCAAATATAGGCGCTAATGAAGGGCACTCTACAGGCGTATGAAAAAGATCAGCCATTGCTTTGCTGCAATATATATTGCATCCGAAAATAGGAGCAGCCTCCTCTGCCGGAGCATCCATCCAGCGTCTTAAATCGAAATAGCGATGCCCTTCGGCAAACAGTTCGATCTGGCGTTCACGTTTCAATTTCACACGGAATTTGTTCGCATCAGCATATACATCATCTGTATAATCGGGTAAACCTGCACGGATGCGGATGGGCTGAATTCCTCTTTTCATTTCAATAATGTCACGGCTGATCGTGTATGTCTTACTCCCATCCCAGGAAGAAACATTATACTGTCCGGTCAGTTCATTCAATGCTTCCGCATAAATCAACAATATTTCTGCATAACGGATTGCCGGATCTACTTTTGGCTGTATACGACCTCTATCGTATGAACCTCCTATCCGGCTAATATCGTTCGGATGAACATATTTCTTAATACCTATACCTGTGATTAAAGAGTAGCTTATCTTATATCCGTTGTCTTCACCACGATAGTAAAATATTTGTTTATTTTTCTGTTCTTCCGCACTTTCATCAGCATTTAAAAAATACCAAGTACTTCCGTTATAAGCTACCGATGCATAAAAACGAGGTTCACGCTTTGCATATTGTTTGGAAACTCCTATTCCTTGTGGGCCCAATTCCGGATACTCTGCAAGCTCCGGTTCCGTCACATATCCGGTTGTGCGTTCGCGATTATCAAATCGACCGGCGTATGCAGGCAAATTTGCATACATGGAATTCATGCCCGGTGTATCCGAACCATCTGCCATATAGTATGCATCACATTGCTTTTGTGTCATGCAATGCGAATTATATCCTTTTCCCCACGTACGCGGTAATTGATGAAGTACCATCGCAGCTATATTTTCATCTGAATTATTCTGTCCACGCGTAAAAATAAGTTCAGGATTTTCATTAGCAGGAACCTCCCCGTTGAATAAAGCGCGATACGATTCGAACGGATCAATGTTTTTCCATCCATTGGGCCAGTCTTTATCGGAAAAATTATCATCATACGGAGGAGTAACAGTTGGTGGATAACCGATGGAACCTGTGGTTTTGAAATAGGAAACATACAATGTATAATAATTCAAATCCATCACATCCTTGGCAGCAGCTGCTGCTTTGGCCCATTTAGATTCATCGTAAGTTTCCGCCAATAAGTGCTTACCTTGTTTATCTATTAATGCGGCAGCTACCTCAGCCGGTGCTTTCCCATTAAACAGAGGGCTGGCGGCAAACAACAATACTCTAGCACGAAGCGCCAAGGCTGCACCCTTAGTAGGACGAGTAATTGCTTCTACCGAACGTTGAAGGGGAAGTGATTCTGCCGCCATGACCAGTTCTTCCGTGATATATTCTACACATTCATCATAGGTATTGCGAGGCTGTGCCACCTCATCATACCCTTTAGTGTAATCAACACCTTCGTCAGGAACAATGGGTATAGGACCATATGTACGAAGCAAAATCCAATAGAAATAAGCCCTTAAAAAATGGGCCTGACCCTTCATGTCGGCAATTTCCTGTTTACTGAATTTTTTATTCAGATCAATGTTATTCAGAAAAATAGAAACCTGACGAATCCCCTTATATGCATCTTGCCATATTCCCTGAGATTCACCATTCAATCCGCTTTCTCCAAATCTACCTGCTTTCCAGTTACTGTAACGATTACCTTCACCATCAAAATACATGTCATCTGCAAAATTAAAAGGAACATTTTTTTTACTACATACATCTTGCAGATAATTTCCTCCTAAATAAGCGTAACCACGTGCTAACCACTTATTTGTATAATCCTGATTACTAAAAACATCCTCTATTGTCATACGTTCTTCAAACAGGTAATCCGATTCAAGATAATCTGCGCATCCGCCCAAGATAAAATTCAATCCTGTTACAAAAGATAAAATTACAATTATTTTTTTCATATATATGTTGTTTATAAATTAACTGCTACTCCCAATGAAAGAGCTTTGGTAAGGGGATAATTTTTCCCATGGGAACTGCCCATTTCCGGATCCCAATACTTGAATTTTGAAAAAGTAAGCAAGTTGGTGCCAATAAAGAAGATACGAACATCATTAAAATGAGCCTTATTAACCAACGCTTTGGGAAGCGTATACCCAATATCAAGTGTTTTCAGGCGTATATAGGAACCGTCCCTTAGCCAAAATGTGGAAGCCCTATTGTTATTATTATTGCTACCATAAGTCAAACGTGGATAATCTGCATTCGGATCCTCGGTTGCCGGATTACCGGATATTTCAGCGGAAATCCAGCGATTCGAATTAGCCATATCTTTCAATACATTTCCCCAACCATCGCCTGAACTAAACATATAAACTGTGGAACCATCAATAAAATAAGTCGATTTCCCAACGCCTTGGAAATGCATACTTACATTAAACCCTTTCCATCTGGCAGAAGCGCCAAAGCCATATGTTAGATTTGGTCTGGTTGTCGCACCGATAGCAACTATGTCATCATTATTAATTATGCCGTCTCCGTTGATATCCTTATATTTAATATCACCCGGCATAACATCACCAAAGGTTTGACTTGGACTATTCCTTATTTCTTCATAATCTTTAAAGAGACCCAAAGAAATCAGTCCCATGGCCTGATCCACTCGATGACCTTTTTGCATTTTGTACCAATAAACCGTATTCTCTTCATCTCTATCGATGATTTCATTTTTGCTGTAGGTAAAATTACCACGCACAGTAAGATTAACTTTTCCCAAATTCTGCTTATAGGTAAAGTTCCCATCAAATCCATGAGCTTCCACTATGCCTACATTGGCCGAAGGATTGCTTTCTAAACCGGCCATCCATGGCAAGTAATTCCGTGTCATATAAATTCCATCACGACGTTCTTGAAAATAATCGATAACTCCTGATAATCTATCACCAAATAGAGAAAAATCAATTCCTAAATCTTTTTTTGTGGCAATTTCCCACGAAACGTTGGGAGAAGCTAAAGTTGAATAACGCATACCTCCGTAATATCTTGTAAAGTTATAATCTGCGAATTCATAACCGCCAGTCTCCACACCATCATCTGTAGTCATCGTTTCTATAGTATACAAATAGGGAAATCTGACACCCAAATTATCGTTACCGATTTTACCGTACGAATAACGAAGCTTCAACATATTTATCCAAGGAAAATGTTTTCTCACGAAAGATTCTCCCGATATATTCCAAGCACCTGAAATAGCAGGGAAAAAGCCAAAACGGCTTTTTTTATGAAAATTTTCTGAACCTGTATATCCAAAATTAAAATCAATAAAATAACGAAGCGCCCAATCATAGTTAATACGTCCGGCCAATCCCTGATTTCGACGGGAAATCCCGTTTTTGAGATCAGTTCCAATTTGCTGAGTTTGTATTTTGGCTGCTTGGCTGTATTTTACAACTCCTCCCACATGATGATTTTCAAAGCCACGATCATAGTGCATCTCACATTCGAGAAATTCTCTTCTATCACCCTCGGAACCCGAATCTTGTGTCATCTTTACTTCTGGTGCTATTCGTTCAAAAATCAGCTCTCCTTCTGGCGTACGATAACGCTTCGCTCGCCACAGCTCCGGATTTTTTTTACGGTTAATCCAGTTGGAATTATTAGTATCATATCCAAATCTTCCTATAAATCGAAGTCCTTTGGTAATAAAATCGAGTTTTTGCTCCAATGTAATATTCGTTTGGATGTTATTTTTCCAGCTTTCATTATATCCTGTCATGGTAGCCTGAACCCAAGGATTGAAGCGATCTCCCCCATCATCTCCGTAAGCGGGTACTCTCCCATCAGAATATAGTTGAGGCACCATAATAGCATTATACCCCATAAGAGCTGTCCATATTGCCGTACTTCCAACACCAGGATCGTTTTGTTTCTGCAATGAACCTGAAATACCAGCTTTTATTAAAGTTGTTTTCGTAATATCGACATCAACATTCATACGATATGTCCATTTCCGAAAGTTAGCATTGGTATCATACTCTTCCAATGACTTATCTGTTTTATACATCCCTTGCTCGTTCTGATAACTTCCGGATAAAAAATAACGAACCGCCTTTCCACCTCCGCTCATATTCAGCGTAGCGCGTGTGCTCCATGCTCCATCCCGCAACATCAAATCCCTCCAGTCAACATTAGGATACAAATCCGGATCCAATCCTAGACGAAATAACTCCAGTTCCTCAGGTTGAAATAAAGGTTCTTGATTACGTGTGATCTTCGCCTCATTGGCCATACAAGCGTAGGTATACCCATCTACAAATTCGGGGAGCTGAGTGAACGTATTGTAAAAACCTTCCATCTTCGCGCTAATATCTACTTTTCCCTCTTTACCTCGTCTTGTATTAATCAAGATTACTCCATTAGCACCCTTACTACCATAAATAGCTGTAGCGGAAGCATCTTTCAGCACGGTAAACGATTCTACATCCTCCACATTAATTTCATTCAAGTCGCGTTCGAAGCCATCAACCAACACTAATGCCTCATTACTGGCACCGAAAGTAGAAATACTTCGTACCCAGAATTCGGCAGCACTGCCAGGGCGTCCGGAAGTTTGCATTGCCATGATACCGGGCACCACACCGGCTAATGAATTGGCAATGGATGTGGAAGGATTGGCCCTAAGTTCCTCCACCTCCACATTAGTAACTGCTCCTGTCACAGCTATTTTTCGCTGCGGACCTGTAGCTGTAACCACAAATTCATCAATCAAAAGGTCTTCCGATTCCTTCATGGTAACATTGACTATCCGTTGCTCTTTTATCAATACCTCTACCTTATCAAAACCAATATAGGAGAAAACCAGTGTACGGTAAGGAGGCATTTTTATTGAGTATTTTCCATCTGAATCGGTTATAGTTCCCAATCCCGGTATTTCACTTACAAATACATTCACTCCGATCAAAGGTTCACCATTCGTATCTGTCACCACTCCTGTTACAATAACATTTTCTTGTGCTAAGGTATTAAGCGATAGTCCGATTAATAGCAAACAAGTTAGTAAAAAATTCTTCATCATATATAATGTGTATTATTGTGTATTATTGTGCATTATTCATTTATTCTTCGTAACCAATCCTGCGAATAAGATAATTACCAGAATCACCCACATAAAAACATTGCCTAACTTCGTCGTAAACGATCGATTCTGGCTGCTTAAAACGCGCTTCTTTACGAAGATCACCATCATTGTATCCGGAAGTTCCATTATTCCCTCGGCCTGCAAACGTTTCAACTCTTCCCAAGGGGGTCAATTTACGTATGGCATGATTTTCTTTATCGCAAAAATAAAAATCATATTCATCTTGCTGTCCTTCATATGCAGGATTCTTTACAAATACGCCCTGCATCGGCCAATTTAAACGAGCTTTGCTTCCCACTCCGTCGGCATATCCTGAAGTAGCAGCCGCTCCACAAACAAGATAAGGTATCATAAAAGTCTTTGTTTCCCAATTATAGTCCGTACGCATAATATAATGTCTTTCTGATTCTACAATATATCCATAGCCACCTGTCGGATGTATCATTAACATGAAATGTACACCACCGTACGGGTTCTGGAATATTGTTTCTAATCTTCCTGTCTCAAAATCATATCGCTGTACATCACCAGCCCTAAATCTTGTAAAGTACATTTCACCGTTTATTGGATGAATAGCTGTAGCTTTAATTCCTCGACCAAGGCATACATCATTTCTAGAAGTAAACCCCGAGGCACGAGTAAACATAAAAACGCCTATGGCGGCATCACTTGCATGATCGCGCGAGACAATCATATCGCCACCTAGCGTCCAATTGATACTTGAAACATTATCGATGTTGGTCGTAAAAGTACTCACATACTCTTTATCAAAATCAACTAAACGAGTACCTTTGGTCTGGCATGCTATATACATATGATTAGGGTTTTGAGGATCGAATGTGAGCCACCTCATATTCTCAAATGAACCACAATCATCAAATGGACCATCTTTTCTCACTAAATCAGTTTGTTTTTCGACAAACTTCCCCAAAAAGGTTGAAACAAGCAATTTCTTTTCATAAATAAATGTTTTTTCACATTCCGCACGGGCAATCTCTTCTCCATCGTCATCGAGAATAATTACTTCAATATCTCCGTTATAAGCTCTGGCCGGAACAATGCAATGTAAGTATTTATTTTTCACCCCGATAACTTTGGCATTTTGTCCGCCGATAATCACTTTGACCTTTGAAACATTATCTCCGAAATTATCTCCATACAAAATCAGACGGGTACCCAATCCACCCTCCTTGGGTATAAAATCATTAATAATTAATTGTTTAGTAGGATCATAACTTCCAGAACCGCCATCATCCTCATCTTGTTTACATCCGACGGTAACGATTATCAGCATTAACAAAAAAGAACAATGCCAATACTTACTCTTCATGTTACATTTTATTTTCATAAGGACTAAAATATTAAATAATTAAAAAATTCACACCATATTTTTAAATCAATAAAAAAATATTGTAAATGCAGTATAGTTCCATAAAATTATATGGATCACTTTTATTTTAATTTTTGCGCTGTGCAATTATCAACTATCAAAATAAAAACAAGGAAAAAAATTCACATCCTTTTTCATAGAGTTAAATTTTTATGAGTTTTTATTATTTCTTGGTAAAGAAACATACAAAAACAAGACTTAAATGAAATTTTTGCATCAAAAAATAGAAATATATTCTCATTAACAATATAAACTTGCTTTTCTATCTTTATTAATGTAATATATATCAACTTATTGAATTTTTTATAGGGTAATATATATAACCTGTTGTGCATTTAGATTAATGCATTTTTCAAGTTGTTGATATTTCTGTTGTTCAGCTTATTGATAAGTTGTATAGTTGTCATAGTCGTTATTTTTGCTTGGATTCCCGTTTTAAAACCGTCAAAAGTTTTTGCGTAATTTCGTCTAATCATAAATTGGTCACACAATTGTGAAAAAATGGTTTCGATCCGTTTACGGAAACGCCGGAACAAACCGAATTGTGGCCGAAAATGATGTCGATTCCCACGCATCGGCACTTCAAGCGCGATGTTGGCTGTTTCAAACAAGTCAAGTCGATAAGCGCTGCTCAAATAACCCCGATCACCCAACAAAACGCAATCGTGATGCACCTGCTTGATATCGTTAAGATAGTGAATGTCATGTACGGAGGCTTTGAAAAGATCATAGTTGTGGATAACCCCGGCGAGAGAACAAACTGCATGGAATTTGCAACCGTAATACCACCATATGTTGCGAGGCACAATAGCCTTTGTCGGGACACGTTTCCTGTCTGTCTCTGCAAACGGAAGTGTGCGAACAGCGACTTAACCTGCAAATTTCTACAGGCATGCTGTCCACGATGAAATATTCTGCTTCCGCCGAAACAAGATCCACCAACAATTTACGCAGTCTCCCCGTATGGAAAAACAACCCTCTGCGACGACGGTTGTAAACGCTTCTTTCAATCTTGGATTTCAAATAAGAGGGCATAATCCGGAAAAGCTGACACTCGGAATCGATGCCGAAAAACTCGCTGGTAAGTGACAGAGCGATAAGTTCTATATCACTCAGCTTGGGAGTGCAATGCCGTACAAAAATTATTTTTTGTTTCTACTATTTATAGGGTTTTTAAAATTTTTTCGTAACTTACACTAAAGTTGTCCATAATATTTATCTGATTGATTACTATATATACGGATTTTTATCCGAATGGACAACTTTTTTATGTCATTTTATCTAAATACACAACGGGTTGATCACAATAAAAAAATAAATATCATAAAGCACCTTTATCAACGATAAAAGGGGAGCTTCATAAATACTCCCTTTTTTACTAAACCAACAATCAATAATTTTGAAAAAATTTTATTGAATATCAAATAAGTATAATAATTTAACTTATTGACTAAATTCCTATTGAATGAAAATACAAATCATTAGCAAGAACTTCTAATTCAGTTATCATTCAAGAAGAGCAGCAGCACACCAAAGATATGGAGCCTGCCCATGAAAATCTCCTGCAAGACGGGGACGGTCATAATAATACTGCTTATCATTCTTTTTTCCCGTACCAATGCAAACTTCAGTTACATTATTTCTCTCGTCAATGAACGAAACTAGAGCTAACCATGCTTTTCTTGCTGCCGGAGCATATTCTTCAGCATCTAACCATCCGTGCCGTATACCTGTAATAAATGCATAAGTGAACATAGCGGTTCCTGATGTTTCCGCCCAACAATCAGGCTCGTCAACCAATTGATTCCACATTCCGCAAGGTCTCTGATAATCTTTCAGGTTTTTCATCATAGTCAAATAACCTTCCATGATACGTTTACGATCTTTGTGATTTTCAGGCAAATCACGAAGCAACTCGGCCATACCTACAGCCATCCAACCATTTCCCCGTGCCCAATAGTAAGGAACATCAGGTGCATGATAAAAAAGACCGTTCGAACGTTGAAGCTCATTCAGATAGAGTACCATTTCCTTTGCTGCCCGATCAATATATTTGGAATCCCCGGTTACTTTATACGCTTCCTTTTGTACAACGGTAATCATATACATATCATCAATCCATAGGCGCGTCTGCCATGAATATCCTTTTTCCGCCCAAACCTTCTCTTCCGGTTTTGCATTCTCAGGAACCTCCCACTGTGTATCGGCATAAGCCAACCCCATATCCAGATACTTTCTATCTTTAGTTATCTGATAAAGTTTCAAAGGCAGGCTTCCAAACATATTGTAGTCAACATGATTCATGGGAGGCAACAATGCTTTTTCTCGAGAAAAAAAGGGTTCAAATTTGTCCTGCAAATGTTTGATAAGTTTTTCATCCTTTGCTTTCAATGCAAAATCAAGCGCTCCGTTCCAAGTACACACCTCGGCATAGTGTATATATCTTCCTGCGTAAAGGTCATGCCTGTCGTCTACAAAATGCCATGCTAGGCGTTTACCTATTTCCTCTGGGCTATATCCTTTTGGAAAATTGGTCAATAAATTAACCTGAGCTAACAATAGCTGAAAAGGAAATAATAATAATAACAAAAATACTTTTTTACACATAATAATAAGTTATTCGCAGTTAAATAATAATAATAATAAACAAACAATTACTATTAACCGGATAAACTTAAATTTAGCCGATTAATAGTAATTCCATAGTCGCTATTTAATCTGTTATCTTGTCTTCGTCTGCTACGGCATCCTCCCAGTTGTCCCATTTAGGCGTAGTGGGGTCATAACCGTCATAACCATAATTCTGGCTTAGTTGGCCTTTGTTGTTGGCGGTAATAGATGCATTAAAAATTGGCCAGTAAATATTCTTTTTGTCCATGGTATAGTTGATATTACTTTTTGTCGCAACAATTTGTATAGGACCTTTGTTATACATACTGTAATGAATAATGCGTTGATACCAATAACTTCCACCTTGAGGATCCGTACCACTTTGCTTGTCGAAGTTATCCAAACTATACGTATTACCCCATTCGTCGGGTTTGCCGCTTCGAGCAAGACATAGCGACACACGGGTTAATTCTACGTTGCGCCATTCTTCCCAATATAACTCACGGGCACGTTCGTTCATAATATCACCTATAGTAACAGTTCCTTCATACAATTCAGAACATTTTGACCTCCGTCTTAATATATTCAAATCATCCTTTATAGTAAGATCCTTATCGTTTATATAAAATTTGGCTTCAGCACGCACTAGGTACGCTTCTGCCAAACGGTAAAGATACCAATCGGCAATACCTCCGTTGGTAGCACCTCTGTTACCATCGGAACCACTTATGTTAGCTTCATTAACAGGATCGTCAAAATAAAATTTATAATGAGGAACATCATACCAACGGCGAATGGTATCGTTGCACAATAACTTACCATTATCATCGAAAAGAGATACAGGATTTCCAAATTCAGAAGATTGTTTGTTGTTTACTCTATAATCCTCCATGTGTATCCAGTTGCCTACCCCTGAATTATGGCGTAAGTCAGTCGCATCCATTTTACCGTTAACTTCCCATAAAGTATGAGTATGAAAATAAGTTGGACGAAATGTAGCAACTCCGCGCCCGAAAGCACGCATATAATCATACTTTGAATTGTAATCGACACTATTACGTTTTATGTTCAACAATGCTTGCTTACCATCCTTTGTTTTCAGACCATTGTTAAAGACAAAAGGATATAAAATACGCATTGTAAGCATTTTCACAAATGATTCTGCTTCCGAACCACGGTTCGGCAAACCCATAATAACCTCAGTATTGGCAGGAATGAGTTTATTTTCCGCACGATGCATGTCCCATATTACATTACGGGTTATAGCCCAAGTCTCAGGTTCACCCCCATCATTAAATGTTCCAAAACTATCTCCCGTGATGAGAGAATAACCTGATTGCTCAATTAATATATCCATTTGTTCCTTAGCCTTGCTATACTCTCCAAGCGCCAAATAACACTTGGCGAGCAGCATGCGGCAAGCTCCTTTATTTACCATTCCTACCATATTCATATTCTTTTGATCAGGCACATATTGCACAGCAAACTCAAGATCTTGAGTGATCATTTTCAGAATAGCATCACGTTTTGTACTTCGATAATTTTGCTTAGGCACATTCACAACCTTGGTAACAAGTGGAACATCTCCAAATTGAAAGACTAAAGCATAGTAGCGGAAGGCACGATGAAAATAAGCCCTTCCCTTATAAGCATTTTTCGTGGCGTCATCCAACTCTTTAACTCCATCAACATATTGAATAATTGTATTAGCGTATAAAATACCCTTGTAAGTCTCGTTCCAAAAATACCAGATGCTGTTTGTTCTGTCTAGATTATCGAGACTATTGGTACTTTCACTTGTAGGGGTAAGCATATTTGCGATATCGTCGAGCATAGCGACTTTGTCGGTTGCTGAAGCAACCATTAAATCGGAAAAAATATACTCTGTACCTAGAGGAAGCATTTCGTTATGGTCATGCGCATAATATAATTTGAGATGACGGTCGCATATTGCCATAGCTGACAACAAGCCCGATTCGGTTGTAAATGTTGCGCCGGGCTCATAAAAGGATAGGGGGTCAGGATTTAAGAAATTCTCAGAACACCCACCCAATAAGATTGTGCTACCTATCAATAAGGCAAAGCATATGTAATTCATTTTTTGAGTTATCTTTTTCATTTGATTTATTTATTTTTTATATTAGAGTACCTGGAGCAGTTTTGGGGTATAATAACCAAATGCTCGTTTCAAATTATATTTATTTAAAAAGATATGTTTAACCCCAAAGTATAAACACGTGTAGCCATTCCACCACCCTGATCAAATGAAGGGCTAGTTTCAGGATCTCCATATTCCCAGTCTTTTGCCCACACAGCGACATTCCTTATAGTTCCAAAAAGTTTAATGCGTTCCATTTCTAACTTTGAACTCCACCTTTGAGGTAAAACATATCCAAACGAAATATTATCAAGACGAATAAACGAACGGTCGTATAATTTCCCTGGACTGGCAGCACCGGTAGGACCCTGGGCTTCAATACGTGCATAATCGTTCGTAGGATTATCTATTGTCCAATATTCCTTTGCTGGGACATTTTGCAAAGCGTAGCTCATTCGCCCTCCATCATCATCATTATTAAGGTAATAGGTTACCAAACTTTTGTGTCCCATATAAGAATAAATGTTGAAAGATATGGTGAGGCCTTCCCAAAATGTAAACTCGTTTCGTAATGACCAATGTACAGGCGGAGCACCTTGGCCAAGAAATTCTTTATCGTTGTCATTATAAACAGGTTTAACTGATCCGTCTGCATTAATCACATCGTCAGCCGTATAGTTGTTGTCCACTTTGGGGTCTCCTGGTACCTGTCCATATCTCAAGGCTTCTTTTACCTCGTCTTTCTGCCAAATTCCTGTAACACGGTAGTTCCAAATAGCACTAATAGGTTGCCCGATAAACCAGCCGTTTGTCTGATCATCCATTTCTTTTGTCCTAATCACATTTCCATCTTCATCTAAAACATTTTCATATTGGTAGTAAAGATGTTTTATCTCGTTCTTATTGTATGAGAAACCCAATATTGTGTTCCATTTGAAATTGGCGTTATTAATATTCAACGAACTAATAGAGATTTCAACACCATGGTTGTCTACTTGCCCTAGGTTAGTTGTAATAGAAGAAAATCCGGTGAATTCGGGCAGACGCCGAGGCATAATCATATCATGGGTCTTCATATAGTAATATTCTACAGATCCTGATATTCGATCGTTTAAAAATCCAAAATCAAGCCCGCAATTCCATGACTCAGTTTTCTCCCATTGCAAAGTAGGATTTGCCATCCTGTCAACCATCAAATAACGGTATAACTCTAATTCTCCAGATGAATTGATATAGCCTTGCATTTTACCAGCTCCTTCATAAAGATTTGCAAGCGCCAAATAAGGATTCTCCAATGACCGGTTACCATTCTTACCATAGGATATTCGCAATTTACCATTATCCATGATATGATTCCATTTAAAAAACTTTTCATTTGTAAATGTCCATGCCACTCCTACAGAAGGGAAAATGGCATAAGGATTAGATGAACCGAAAGCTGAATATCCGTCTCTGCGGATAGAAGTAGTGAGCATATAACGATTGTCGTAAGAATAAAACAAACGCGCTAACAAGGCATCAGCAGTCTCATAAGTGTCACTACTCGAATAATTGCTATCTTCCTTGGTACCATTCTTGGTATTATGAAATCCTAAAGCATCCGAAGGCTTGATATTGCGAGCTTCAATACGGTCCTGCCAGTATTGGCGTTCTTCGGCTTCTTGCACAAGCGTGAGGATTACATGATGCTTTAAGTTGAAAGTGTAATCCCAATTGAGAATATTGTTGAGTGACCAATCGAAACGCTTTGCTTGTTCTCTATTGACACCACGTGATGCAGGATCTGAACCAGGTAATTCTGCCGACATAAAATAACGGTCATAAAAAAACTGATAACGCGGTGAAGCATTGAATGTATAAATAATATTATATGGCAATACAATTTTGGCATTCAAAATGTTATTTAGTACAGTATAACCCTTTTCCAATTCCAAATATTGTCTCTGAAAATCATAATTATAGCCTCTTTGGCTGTAATTTTCGTCCAAAGGATATTGCACGGGGTTGCCATTTTTGTCGGCGTAATCGGCATAAGGGCTATTGCGTAACTGGTAATCTAAGTCTATACCAATTTCACCGTCCGATCGATCCTGAAAGTTTACATTGGCACCTATTTGCAACCATTTCGTGATGTTAGCTTCCAGTTTCATGTTGGCACGAATAGCGTGGTATTCATCACTTTTTACAGCTCCTTGATTCTTCAAATAGCCCATTGATAAATAGTAATTCATTTTTTCCCCAGCGCCACTTATGCTGGCATTATAATCTTGGTTAAAGCCTGTTCTGAATGTCTTTTTAGCCCAATCAACAGTCTTGCCCGCAAGTAAATTTTCAAGTGCATTGCCTTTAAAATCGAGTCGCCTAGCCCATATACTTATGTCGGACTCACCGTCTTGATTTGAGGAAGCAGTATAACTCCTCCAATCGTCAAGAGAAATATTCGAAGGGAGTTGATCAGGCCTTGTAAAAAATTCTGGTTGACTCGCATAAGAACCTTGATAAGCTTCATAAGCACCTGTCCCTGGATTCATTCCATAAGTTCTCTTTGTGAACCAATCCTGACGATGCTGTAAATATTCATCTGGTGCGAACCTTTCACGATAATCGCTGAGTTGAGTTATGCCGACATTTGAATTAATATTTATTACAGGTTTGCCCTGTTTTCCTTTTTTTGTAGTAATAAGGATCACCCCATTTGCCGCCTTTGCTCCATAGACAGCCGCCGCTGAGGCATCTTTCAGAACATCGATTTGATCGATATCATCTGGGTTGATTTCCGAAAGCTCCCCGTAAAACTGCATTCCATCAAGGATTAGCAAAGGATCGTTATGTCCCCCTCCAGTATAAACTGAACGTTGTCCGCGTATTTGCATACTCCCACCTCCTTTGGCTGAAGCATTGTACCCAACTTGTAAACCCGGCGTACCACGCAAGATATCTTGAACTGTTTTAGGGCTCTCATTTGCAAGATTATCTGGACGGATTTGAATAACCGAACCAGTAAGATCTTTTTTTCGCATACTTCCATAACCAACCACCACAACTTCTCCTAAAAGCTCTGCAGCTTCCTCCATTTTAACATTGATGGATGTCTTTCCCACTACAGGGACTTCCTGAGGTTCCATCCCAACATAACTAAATTGAAGAATTGCATTTTCAGGTACATTCTCCAGAATAAAATTCCCGTCAACATCAGTCACAGTGCCGGTTGTGGTTCCACTTACTCTAACCGTAACACCAATAAGCGGTTCACCCTTTAAATCTCTTACCGAGCCTTTTACGGTAATATTCTGAGCAAAACCCCCAAAAGAAATCATCCACATTAAGGTGAACATAATTCCATTTATAAAACTACAAAAAACTTTTTTTGCCATTTTCATGTTTGTCTGAATTAAATAATTTAACTAAAATAAAATAATCAATTTCTCAGTCCCAAATATTCAAGAACATACTTAACTTGATCGACTTTTCACCATATAATCCTCCTCGTTTTAATTGTCATATATTATATATCAAATTAAACAGAATAATTTTATACTTTTTATCACTACTGTCCACTTAAAAGAAGTTGAAAGATAGTTGATTATAATTTTGTTCTTTGACATATTGATTATCTGATTTATTAAACAGCTCTTTTACAGGAGTTTTATCCAATAATGAAATTTCTAAAACTTGTAAAATTTCATATATCGGTCGGTCGATTTGTAAATTATGACCTACAATTGTTATCAAACAGCATGAAATTATTGCAGAGTAAATTTGAATTCTGACGGCATTTTCAGTTGTTCCCCAAAATGGCTTTATTTTCAAGTGTTGTTTTATCCATTTGAAGAACAGCTCTATTTGCCACCGGTTTTTATAGAGTAGAGCTATCTGCAATGATGTCAATTCCATATTGTTGGAAAGAAAAACAAATGTCCGGTTCATTTCCCTATCATAGAAGACGACTTTTCTTATGAACAGGCAGAAAATTGAAGGTTCTTTTTGGCTCTGACTACAAAGAAAGACTCTAATTGCGTAATCTTGTAAAGTCGCATGAAATATACGTAACCCCTGTCAAAATATAGTAAGCCCTGACTTCATAAGGGATTACATCCATGGCGTTCACATCATTTACCGTTGCCGCTGTAATATGGACGAAAACAGGTATTTGGGTGATAATCTCAAAAAGGGTATGCAGTTTGACGCCGCCTTTGGTTTTCCTGAATTTAGCCCACCAAAATACGGACAGACATAAGTCGATAGTAGTCGAATCAAAAGCATAAATTTTCGCTTTTATTTCGAAAGCGTCGTTAACAAGCTTTTTCCCTGCTACCTCTATCAGGTGATAGGCAAATTTCTCGAAAATTTTACTTCCCCGCCTCTCGTTTGCTTTGGACAGATTACTGCGGGTATATGCTGTCCGAATCCCAAATGGCAGCTTTTGCTGCTATGTGCTTCAACAGCTGCAATCAGATCCCGAAAGCTGTCCCTGCCTGCGAGTTGTCCGAAAATCATCGCCAGAAGTTGATTCCGACAGGTAAAATGTTTTGACATATTGTTGCCCTCATATTTTTCGACGATGGCGTCGAAAACACGCCGGGGTAAAAACTCGGTGAGCTGAGCGAATACATATTTGCCGTAATTCATTGTTTGAAAATTTTGATTATTTCAAGCAACGTTGTCGATTCAAATCGTCACGCACAAAAAATGATCATAATTGACAGATTATCAATATTTAAAAAGAACTCCTTTTATTTTTTACTGGACAGCATTGACTTTTTATTTCAAAACAAAAGTATAAAACAAAGCACATTCGATAGGATAATTATGTATCAAAAAATAGAAATATATTCTCATTAACAATATAAACTTGTTTTTCTATCTTTATTAATGTATTATATATCAACTTATTGAATTTTTTATAGGGTATATACATATTAACGGATCAGCAGTATTATATTACTAAATATATTAAAAATATAGTACACAAAGAAAGAACAATATAATTATTCTTTATCCACCATATATTTTAAAAAAAATAGATAAATAATAAAACCATGTTTTAACGAAAGGATGTACTATTTCAATCTCCTATAAGTCTTTATCTACTTTAGAAACAGAATCAACCGATTCGCCAAAAAAAAGGAGAAAAATTTAAATCATAAGTCATTGTGTTTCTTTACGCATCTGATGAAAACGAATATGAGTGAATTTAGGAGATGGATTTGCCTAAATAAATCCCAAAATTCATTCGAAAGCCAAACAATAAGGGATGATGAAACGTTGTAAAAAACAGATTTAAAGAAAAATCCTCTTTGATATTTTAACAACAAACACCGAGTGAACAAACATGATGAGAAAAATTGTATTTGCAACAAACAACCGGCATAAACTGGACGAGATTCGAAAAATCACCGAAGGGAAAATAGAAATTCTCAGCCTGAACGACATTGGCAGCCACGACGAGATTGAGGAAACAGGCAACACATTAGAAGAAAATGCCCTCATCAAAGCCCGATTCATAAAAAATAAATACGGATACGATTGTTTTGCCGAGGATACAGGTTTAGAAGTGGAAGCCATAGGAAATGCTCCCGGTGTTTACTCGGCACGTTATGCGGGGGAAGCTTGTCGGGCCGAAGACAATATCAACAAACTACTCGATAATCTCAAAGGCATTGAAAATCGAAGGGCGCGATTCCGTACAGTAATTGCTTTGTTGTTGAACGGCAAAGAATACTTTTTCGAAGGCGAAATTAAGGGACATATTATCGAAGAGAAAAGAGGTTCTTCCGGTTTCGGTTACGATCCGGTATTTGTTCCTGACGGTTACGAACAAACATTTGCCGAATTGGGAGAGGAAATTAAAAACCGCATCAGTCACCGTTCCATTGCCACACAAAAACTGGTGAATTTTCTTTTAACTTGAGTATAAAAACAAACAAAATCGAGGCTATGCCTGAAAAATTATTCCAAATAAGGAGTGAAATTTCGGTTCGCCATAAAACCGGGATTGGAAAACAATAAAAGGGGGTAAGGCGTTACATAAATAACATAAGGAGTTATCCGGACAATAATTTTTATAAACCCAAATTTCTATGTCAACAATCATCCACACCGGCATCATTGGTTTCGGCCTTTCAGGCAGAGTATTTCACGCACCGTTTATCGACGTGCTGGAAGGTTTCGAACTTACCAAAATCAGTACGGCTAATCCCGAGAGCATCCGTATGATCGAAGAACGTTACCCGGTTACGGCTATTGTACCCGACGGAAAGGGCATTATCGACGATCCTGAAATCGATTTGGTGATCGTAACATCTCCCAATGAGGTTCACTTTCACTGGGCACGCGAAGCATTACTCGCAGGAAAACATGTCGTCGTTGAAAAACCATTTACGGTCAGCGTAGCCGAAGCCGACGAACTCATCGAAATTGCCAAACGACAAAACAAAATCCTGTCGGTTTACCACAACCGTCGTTTCACAAGCGACACCAAAACAGTAAAAAAATTGCTTGCCGGCGGATTGCTTGGAGAAGTGAAAGACTACGAGACGCATTTCGACCGTTACCGTCCCGACCCTCGTCCCAATGGCGCATGGCGTGAAGAACCTCATCCCGGATCGGGCATTTT
>Ga0265293_10003872_pt1 | contig 27215 bp, 20 predicted proteins | sample Munlanlewell138R_FD_192505 | JGI IMG/M metagenome (GOLD analysis project Ga0265293, IMG submission 192505) | Leachate microbial communities from a municipal landfill in Southern Ontario, Canada - Leachate well 138R | ecosystem: Engineered > Solid waste > Landfill > Unclassified | place: Canada...
CCACACAAAGGGATTTTGTTCGTGTGAAAGTTTAGGACTACTTTAAAGCTTGAACCCGGCAGCCAGGACAAGAAGATGTCCTTCAAAATTGCATCTGTAACTGCCCAGACTACTCTGCCTCATTCGTTGTCCTGCAGGTAACGTGCAGATAGCAGTAAAAAATTCTCTTATCTACACGACAGCCTATGCAGAAGGGGGGCTGCATTGCTTGGGATGGGGGCTTTGAAGGAAGAATCATAATGAGGTTCTGAAGAAAAGGCGGGATTACCTGTGAGGTTTTCGACTTGACAATAAGAGGATAAAATGGAATATGGATTTTAAGTAAAGATAAGAACTAAGAAGCAAAAAATAGGGAGAAAAAATGGGTATGCCTGAAAAGGATTACTTAAATATAAAACAAGCCAGTGATTGGGCAAGCCAGAGATTGGGCAAGAAAGTAAGCCCATCAAACATCAGTTATCTACTTCAATATGGCAGAATCAAGAAATACGCAAACAATGGTCAGAGCCTCGTATCAAAAGTGGAACTATCTGCTTATTACGATAGCATCAAGATTACAAAAAAACCCGAATGGACTCGACAGCTGGGGGAGGATCTGAACTGGGAGCTCTCTTTTGATAAGTACACAGAGGCAGAAACCACAAAGCATGTTCATCGATTTCATCCTTACAAAGGCAAGTTTATTCCTCAATTAGTTGAGTACTTCCTCGATACACACATCGACAAATATAAAGACGAGGTGTTTTTCAATCCTGGTGATATAGTCTTGGATCCCTTTTCCGGCAGTGGCACTACCTTGGTGCAAGCAAACGAATTAGGCTTACATGCGGTAGGTATAGACGTTTCTGCATTTAATGTCCAGATAGCCAGCTCCAAGATTATGGAATATGATCTGAATAGTTTAAATCACGAGATAAACAAACTCACGAAAGCTTTGAAAGCCTTTCTGATGGGATCAAAGGTCTTCGATTTTGAGCAGGAATTACTATACGAATTGAGATGCTTTAATCAAGAACACTTCCCGGTCCCTGATTTTAAATATAAGGTAAGAAACAATCTTATCGATGAAAAAAGCTATGCTTTGGGCAAGGAAAAGCAGTTTCTACCCATTTATTATGCTCTGATAGACAAATATGGCATCAAGCTTTTGCAAGATAAATCCGATACTTTCCTGGATAAGTGGTTTACTCAGCAAATCCGGGAAGAACTGGAATTTATGTTCCAGGAGATCAAAAAGATCCCGGATATCAAAATCAGAAAGTTGGCCAGCATTGTCTTGAGCAGAACCATGCGCAGCTGTAGAGCTACCACACATTCTGATCTGGCTACCTTGATTGAGCCGGTTACTACCAGTTATTATTGCACAAAACATGGCAAGATCTGCAAACCGCTTTTTTCTATTCTCAAGTGGTGGGAAACATATTCAAGGGATACGATCAAAAGGATCAAAACCTATGCCAAATTGCGCACTGATACCCAGCAGGTCTGCGTTACGGGAGACAGCAGGAAGATTGATATCTACGAGAAAGTGCTTAATATAAATCCAAGCTTTGCAGAAAAGATCAGGCAACACAAGATCAAAGGCATATTCACATCTCCCCCCTATGTAGGCTTGATAGATTATCACGAGCAACATGCCTATGCCTATGACCTGTTTGGATTTGAAAGACGTGATGAGCTTGAGATAGGGCCTCTTTATAATGGCCAGGGGATACAAGCCAGAGAAAGCTATTGTGAGGGGATATCACAAGTCCTCTTGAATTGCAAGAGGTTTCTAAGCGATGATTACAACGTGTTTTTAGTAGCTAATGATAAGTATAATATGTATCCTAAAATAGCTGAAAAAGCTGGTATGAAGATAGTGAACCAGTACAAAAGACCTGTTCTGAATCGCACCGAAAAAGACAAGGCGGCTTATTCTGAGACCATCTTTCACCTAAAAGATAGTGGAGAAAGGCTATGACATTGCCGCAAGAAGTAGAGCAGAAAATATCTGAAACGGTTATTGATATCCTCTATAAAAAGTTCTATTCCTTCCCGGAAGACTCCATGGAAAACCGCAATGCTCCATTCCACGAATCATTCTTACAAGCCTTTAGTGAAAAGCTGGAAGACTTTAAGACTAATTCACTGGCATTGATAAGCCTGAGCAGCTGGCTACAGGGGCTCAATACTTCTTTGGGCCAAACCTTTTTTGAGAGGGTAGCTCACGCCATTAGTTGTGGTGAAAAAAGAGAATTTACCACTTCCCGCGATGGCCTTTTGCATATAACGCAAGCACAAAATCAGGCAATATATGACATTATTACCGATCTTTCAAACTTGAACCTTAAGCCAGATCTAAAGCGAGAACTGGAGCTGATCCCAGAAAAGGGCAATGATCCGCTGCTTGAAGCTCAGGGCTTTTCTGCGGATGTGTATTGTGAAACAGATGATAAGATAGTAGCCATAGAGCTAAAAAGCGTGAAACCAAATTCGGGAGAAATGAAAGGCGAAAAGCTAAAAATCCTGTTTGGCAGGACTGCTCTAAAAAACAAGTACCCTCAAAAATCAGTTGAGTTTTATATCGCTTTCCCCTTTGATCCCACGGTTGACACCAGTTCAGCTTCTTCTTGCAGTTATGATAAATCCAGATTTTTAAACAACATAGTCAATGGCAACAAATTCTTCGATCAGGATGAGGTGCTTTTGGCAAGTGAGTTCTGGGATTTCCTTTCGGGGCAGCCCGGAACAATGCAGGAAATTTTAGACATAATAAATTCAATAGCTACACCCAGATTTATGGACAAGTATAACGTCATCAATAGCTTCGATGGTGATTACAGCGATGAAATCGTGCACGTATTAGAAGAATGGCATCTGTACACTGAGCTTGATATTTTCCGTAACTGTGCACAAATCAAAGAGATAATAGCCAAAGACAAAAGGCTCATGAGAACTTATCACCAAAGAATTCTAAAGCCGAGCTACAACAAAAATAGATTTGATTCTCTAATCGGACTGCTCAGATAGCAAGCGCTGTCAACTTTCAGTCGGTTCTATCGGCTCATCCACTATCAGCTCTTTTGGCACAGCTTCGGGCTCAGGCAGATTCTCCATTCTACCCAGCTTCTTCTCAATCTGGCGGCTGCGGTGATGGGCTTTATCAAGCTCACGCCCTACTCCCTCAATCTTTTTACGGGTATTAAGCAGGACATCACCAAAGAGGCCAAAGTCCTTTTTGACTGCGGCCAGCACCTTCCATACTTCACTGCTCTTCTTTTGGATGGCCATAGTCCTGAAACCCACTTGCAGGCTGTTCAAAAGAGCCGCTGCAGTGGTGGGACCGCAAAGGATGATGGAGTATTCCCGCATCACCATTTCAAAGAGTCCGGGAATCCTGAGCACCTCGGCATACAGGCTTTCAAAGGGCAAAAACAGGATGGCGAAATCTGTGGTGACGGGAGGATTCAGGTATTTGTCGCGGATATCACGTGCACTACTTTTGATGCGGTTTGCGATCGCCTTTTGGGAGGAGGCAATGGCGGCACGGTCTCCGGTCTCAAAGGCATCCACAAGGCTGTAATAATCCTCTATGGGGAATTTGGCGTCGATGGGTAGATAGACTCTGGAATCCAGATCGTCCTTACCGGGCAGGACCACGGCAAATTCCACCACTTCATCCCGGCGACTATTGGGCTTGAAGTTCTTTACATACTGCTCTGAAGTGAGGATTTCATCGAGCAGGGTTTCCAATTGCAATTCACCCAGGATGCCGCGTGGCTTCACGCCTTCCAGTGCTTTTTTGAGGCCTCCTACGTCTGAAGCCAGTGAACGCATTTCGCCCAAACCTTTGTGCACTTCCTCCAGGCGTTGACTCACCTGATTGAAGGATTCACCCAAGCGCTTTTCGAGGGTGGCATGCAGCTTTTCATCCACGGTCTTACGCATCTCTTCCAGCTTGATTTCGTTGCCGCTACGAATCTGTTCCAGCCGCTCTTCGATGCTCTTTTTTAGCTTTTCGGTCTGTTCAGAGCTGCCGGTAGTGAGTTCGCTGAGCTTGCGGGACAGGCTTTCCGAGAGGTTGTTTTGAGCTTTAGTAAGTTCCTGGCGGCTCAAAGCAGAATCTGCAATCATCTGTTTATTAAGGGCGTTTAGGGTGTTGCTGATCTCCATCCTGGTCTCGCTTGCCTGTTTGAATTGAGATTCGGAGCTATCTTTCAGGGTTCTGCTGAGTTCCTCACGATTCACCTGGTTTTGGCTCAATACTTCAGCCCGCAGCCCATTTACTTCATCTTTGATGGTGCGGGAGAGCATTTCAAGCTCGGTTTTGAGGCGGAGAAGCTCTTCCGGGCTGCTTTCTGACCTGCGTCTGAAAAGAAGAACGATGAGCAGCGCTAAGATGGCTATGAGCAAGGCAATGAAGATCGGTTCCATGTTGGTTTCCTTGGGTTTGGTTTAAGTTTGCTTATTTACGATGATGTTTAAGGTGATACAAAGAAAGAGCTCCCACAAACCGCGGGAGCTCTCATAGTTAACCTTAAAAAGGTGTACCAAAGACATTACCTTGGATTTCTGGATAAAGAGGGAATTTGGCGGTCAAAACGCGGACTTCTTCCTTGATTTTGGCCAGTTCTTCCTCGTTTTCATAGACCTCACTCACTCTTTTGATCATCTTGGCGATGGTCTTCATCTCTGCCACACCCATACCGCGGGTGGTAACAGAAGGGGTGCCAATGCGGATGCCGGAAGCCACAAAAGGACTGCGGGTGTCGAAGGGTACTGTGTTTTTATTTACGGTGATGCCGGCTTTATCCAAGGCTCCTTCCATTTTTTTACCGCTGGGGCCGCCCTTTTCTTCTGGACCCAAATCGATGAGCATAAGGTGGGTATCGGTGCCGCCGGAGACCAGATCAAAACCTTCTGCAATCAGAGCTTTAGCCAGAGCCTGGGCGTTCTCTATCACTTTCTTTTGATAGGCGACAAATTCTGGCTGCAGAGCTTCTTTAAAAGCAACCGCTTTACCGGCAATGGCATGCATCAAAGGTCCACCTTGGATGCCAGGGAACACTTTGCCATCTATCTCTTTGGCATACTCTTCTTTGCAGAGAATGAGCCCGCCACGCGGTCCACGCAGGGTTTTGTGAGTAGTGGTAGTAACTACATCCGCATAAGGCACAGGATTATCGTGCAATCCAGCCGCTACCAGACCGGCGATGTGAGCCATATCTACCATAAGCTTAGCGCCCACCATATCGGCAATTTCACGGAAGCGGGCAAAATCTATCTTTCTGGGATATGCGGAAGCTCCGGTGAGGATCATCTTGGGCTGATGCTCCTGGGCCAGACGCTCGATCTGGTCATAATCAAACTCCTGGGTGTCTTCACGGACAGTGTAATGGACCACATTGTAAAGCTGTCCGCTAAAAGAAAGGGGATGGCCATGGGTGAGGTGTCCGCCATGAGCGAGCTCGAGGGCAAGCACTGTATCCCCCGGTTCAACCAAAGCAAAATAGGCAGCCATATTAGCTTGGGAACCGCTATGGGGCTGCACATTGGCATGCTCGGCACCAAAGATCTTCCTGGCGCGTTCGATAGCCAGACGCTCCACAACGTCGATATACTCACAACCGCCATAATAGCGTCCATATAGATTGTAATTCACCTTACCGGTCTTTTTACTGAAGCGGTAAGGATAGCCTTCGGCATACTTATTTGTGAGTATGCTACCCTGAGCTTCCAACACTGCCATAGAGGTAAAGTTTTCGCTGGCAATAAGCTCCAGATTATCCTGTTGCCGCACAAGCTCGCTGGTCATGGCAGCATAAAGTTCGGGATCGTTCTTTTTGATATGGTTCACTTTGATTCTCCTTGATGTATTTTACTTAATCTATTTTGGTGTCTGCCCCCTTCAAAAGGGGTATTCAGCCATGTTTTGACGATTTCGATAGCGTAAGCGGGAGCTGTAAAGCGTCCAGCCAGCACCAGGACATTGGCATCGTTATGCTGGCGTGAAAGCCGGGCAATATCCGTGATGCTGCAAAGCGCTGCACGAATGCCGGGGACTTTGTTTGCAGTGATACTCATGCCGATTCCGCTGCCGCAGATGACGATGCCCATCTCGCATTCTTTTGAGGCTACTGCTTTTGCGGCAGGGTATCCGGTATCGGGATAGTCCGCTCTTGCTTCGTTGTGGGTACCAAAATCGATAAATTCATGTTCCGGAAAGGCTTTTTTCAGCTCCTGCTTGAGAGCATATCCGGCATGATCACTGGCAATGGCGAGTTTCATCTTTCCTCCTTCATCAGGCAGCTGAGGGCTATGCAATAATACTTGGAATTTTCGCTCTCGCTGCGGCTCATTACTATCACCGGCTTGCTGGTTCCCTGGATGAGGCCGGCCAGTTCTCCTTTGGCAAAGAGCATCAAGCCTTTGTAAAAGGCATTGGCGGTCTCCAGATTCGGGAAGATCAATATGTCCGCATCTCCGGCGATTGGGCTCTGCACACCTTTAACTGCCAAGGAGGAGGGATCGCAGGCCAGGAATACATCCAGCGGGCCATCCACTATGCAGCCTTTGATCTGCCCGCGCTGGGCCATCTTGGAGATCAGGGCATAATCAATGGTATTCGGCATCGCTTCCGAGACTTTTTCGGTAGCAGAGATCAACGCCACTTTGGGCTTGACTATATCCAGGGCATTTGCCATCCTCACGCTGTAGTTTATCATGGCAATCTTGCTTTTTAGATCGGGATTTGGCAGCACGGCTGTATCTGAGATCAAGAGCAATTTGTGATAGGCAGGCAGCTCCAGAGCGCAGGTATAGCTCATCACCGCTTTGGGAGGCAACAGCCCGCGGGACTTATTCAGTACCTCTTTCAGAAACTTATCGGTGCCGATAAGGCCTTTCATCAGCACATCTGCTTCACCGGATTTTACCATGCGCACGGCTTCTTTGGTAGCCTTATCCTGATCTGGAATATCGATGATCTGATAAGCGCCTGGAGGCAAAGCCTCAGCTTCCGGCAGGCTTTTGATGCGCTGCAGCGATCCGATCAATATAGGATAGACAAAGCCTTCGTTTGCAGCTCTGGCCAGAGCACCCAGGGTATTGGAATCCTCAGCAACAGCCACTGCCACTCTGGTCTTTTTGCCCAGGGCTTTGGCTTTGACTACGATTTCGTTTAGGCTCTTCATGGCTTCAGGCCAATATCGCTGCCAAGGCGATGGAATAGAGTTTAGAGCGTTCAGTATCGCCGCGGGAAGTAAGCACACAAGGCACCCGGGCACCCATCACGATAGCGCAAAGTTCGCTACCGCAGAGCTTCACCAGGGTTTTGTAAAAGACGTTCCCGGCTTCGATATTGGGAAACAGTATGCAATCCGCATCGCCGCAGACTTCGCTTTTCATGCCTTTGATCTGCGCACTTTCTTTATCTATGATAAGGTCAAAACCCAGAGGCCCCTCGATGATGGCGCCTTTGATCTGTCCCCGATCCGCCATTTTGGAGATGATAGCCGCATCGGCACAGGAAGGAATTTTGGGCAAGGTCTGTTCACTGGCGGCTTGCAATCCCACCTTGGGAGTAGTGATGCCCAAGAGCTTGGCTACTTTGATCAGATAATTTGTAATGGCTACTTTCTGCTTCAAGTCCGGCAGAGGAATAATGGCCACATCACCAAAAATGAGCAGTTTATGGTAGGTCTTGGGCTCGGCTACAGTGACGTGGGAAAGGATAGCCCCGGGGTTCATAAGACCATGTTCTTTGTTCAAAATGGCTCTCATATAGCGGTCTGTAGAGAGCAGGCCCTTCATCAGGAAATCTCCCTCGCCGGCATTGATCATTTCCACCGCTTTAGCGGCAGCGGCTGCATCATTATCGACATGGATAATGCTAAAATTGGCCGGATCGATACCATGTTCGGCGCACACGGCTTTGATCCTGGGTTCGTCCCCCACCAGGATACCCTGGATAATGTTCATTTCTACGGCATCATTTACTGCCATAATGGTATGAGCGTCTATGGCCCATGCTGCTATAAGACGTTTTTTTGCTTGGCTTTTCAGAACTTCAAACATCTGGTCTAATTTTCGAATTTCCACTGTTACTCCATTTATCTCAATTTATTTTAAAAACACCATGTGTTGATCAGGTTGGGCTGATTGGGTTTTACATCCAAAGTATGCTCTTCGCTATAGAGCAAGTTTCCGTATTGGGAATAGTATTCCAGGCGGATAGTATTCTGCCCCGCAGAAACCGGGATTTCGGCGATCATAGCGGCTTTGGGAAAGAACTGGGAAAGCCGGAGATCGGCGTTTTCACCAAAAAGAATCGCTGCATCCACGGCTAGGCTGAGCAGCGATGCTCCAAAGCTGGTGGTCTGCTTTGCAGATTCTGCCTTTGCCTCTTCTGCCATCACGCCCTTCAAAACGCTGCGGGTTACGCTTTTCATCAATATCATCGGCTCTTTGGCCTCGAAGCTGCGCTTTGCTACCAAGCCCAAGTCTTCCAGCTTTTGCAGCCGGTAACGCTGGCCTTCCGGGCCAATAGCATCCACCCGATATACCCGGGGCTCACGCTGCTTCAAATAGGGCAGGGAAAACTTGAAGTAATATCCTTCCTTGATGTCTGGCCAGGGGATGGCGGTTACTTCGATTTCTTTATCCACGCTGCCCACCAGAAGCAGGTCCTCAGATGTATGAATATGCATTTCCCGCGCTCGCTTATAGGGACCGCGATTTATGAAACTCATTACATGCACCACATTAGCCGCTTTGGACTTTTGAGGATGGACAATTTCAGGCGGCGAAAAGGGATAAAATTCCGGTTGACTGGCAAAGGCAAACTGGATATTGTCATAATCTATCCTGGCGTCATCCTTTTGCCGGGCGGCGTCATACATCACCATGCTCAGATAGCGGGCCAAAGCGGAGGAATGAAAGCGGCGGCGGCCGGACTTAAGATCCATCTTAGCTTCGCCGTCTTTGATCAGGTCTTTGGCTATTGCGGCATGCTTTTGCTCCAGATATTCCAGCTTATCGTCCAGGCGGCGGATTTCCACAAAGGCGGCATCTATATCCCCCAGATTCAAAAAGTTTAAGGCTTTGAAGACATTGATATAGATATCTTCATAATCCTCACCGGAATACTCCAGAGTATTATCGTTCAAGAGCATAGAGCCCGCAGCACGTGCCACACTTTTGGTATAAAGCCGCTCTATCGCCGCCTCAGCCTCTTCCAAAAGCTCGTTGCTGCGCTCCCAATCCCCATTGTAATAATGCAGCATACCCGCATCCAGATAGTAGAGCAGGCGCTCTTTCTCCTTGTAATGCCTGGGATTGTCCACGATCTTGAGCGCGGCATTGATATCCCGGCTAACAAGAGCATCATCCAGTGATTTGACTACTTTCGGACTATGGATGGCCGAGGCACAGGAGCTGAGCAGCAACACTCCGAAAAGGAGCAGCAAACCCGCTACAGCTTTACTAAAAGCTACTCTGTGCCCGAAAGATTTGTTCATTTAAGTTATTTAAAACGGCTGGATTCCACGATCTTCATAATCTCTTTGTTGCCGATCCAGACTGTTTCGCTGGTTTCCACATTCACGAGCTTCATATCTACCTGATAGTATTTCGCTCTGGTGCGATCGACCCGGTCTATGATGGTCTTCACAGTGCCTTGCAACATAAAGTCCGCGCCCAGTTCTTGAGCCATACGCTTTGCAGTTTCTTCTGAAGCATGATATTGTTGCTGGGCACGCTCGTCCCGCAGCTCTTCACGTTCTTCTTTGGAGGCCACAAACCGCACCGCACCGCTATTGAGCAATTCCCGGGATATATCCGAAACGAAAGTACCCATTTCGATGTGCTCGCTGGAAAGATTACGCATCATGCCGATTGCCACCACAGGGGGGCGTCCGGTTTCTTTGCTAAAATTGCTCAGCCAGGGCCGGGAAACCACGTCCCGAATCATCTCTTCGGCTACCAACCGGCTGTCTGTGTTGTTCCATTTACCACTGAGGTCCACCGTAGTATCCGTGGAAACTCTCTGAACCTTTACGCTGGGACCGCAAGCCACAAGCAATAGAGCGGCTAAGGCCAATACTACTATCGAAATTTTCTTCATCTTTCCTCCATCCTTTCTCAGGACAATTATTATGCTGTTTTACAATGCAATTTATTTACTATGAGATATGAGAATCCTTAAAACAGAAAGCGAAAAAGCTGATATTTTGTCAATAACTTTCTGCAATAGTGCGGTTTTGTATCCAGGGACAAGCTTGAATCTTTGTGTGATGATGAAAATAAAGCTCTGCCCAGCAGGGATGGCATCATTGTAAATCAAAAATGGAGGCCCCAGCAATTGCCCGGACTATCCTCTCCCGTTCGATATCGTGGATATCTCGTGTAAATAGCAGGAATAAATACTCTTGTTTGCACGTTATATACAGGATGTTCTATAAGGTAGAATACTGGATTGCAGGTGTTTCGTCTGCAAAGAACGGGAGGGGCTCTTTATCTAAGGCATGCTTTGCTGGATGCGAGACGCATCCAATCCAGCAAAAAAACCTGTTCGGCAAAAATAGCATCCTGCTCTACATGGCGCTCTGCCACAAAACAAACATTTTACTTGCCAGATTTAAGGCCATGAAGAATATTGTGTTTAAGTGAAAAGCTGGAGGTAAAAATGCTATCTTTATATCTTGTACTGTTCTTTGCTGCTTTGGTGGTGATCTTCATCGCCCGTGGCGTAATTATAGTGCGTCAAGCCGAAGTAGTGATCATCGAACGTCTGGGAAAGTACTATAAAACTCTTCCCAGTGGAATCCACATCATCATCCCTATCTTTGATAAGGTTCGCCCCATACACTGGCGGTATAACAAAGCTGATTACCGCGGCAACGTAGTGGTGGTGCAAAAGGTGGAAAACCGCATTGATCTTCGGGAAAACGTATATGATTTCCCTCGTCAGAACGTGATCACGGCGGATAATGTATCCATGAATATCAATGCCCTGTTGTATTTCCAGATTACCGATCCTTACAAATCCGTATATGAGATCGGGAATCTGCCCGAAGCTATCGAAAAACTAACTCAGACCTCTCTGCGTAACGTAATCGGTGAACTCACGCTGGACTTGACCTTTACCTCCCGGGATTCGATAAACAATAAGCTGCGCCTGATCCTGGATGAAGCTACCGACAAGTGGGGCGTAAAGGTAAACCGGGTGGAGCTCCAAGAGATTCAGCCGCCGGAAGAGATTCGCAATGCGATGGAAAAACAGATGCGGGCCGAGCGTGATAAACGTGCCAAAATCCTCACCGCTGACGGAGAAAAAGAATATCAGATCAGGGTGGCTGAAGGTGAACGCCAGGCCAAGATCGCCCGGGCAGATGGTGAAGCGCAATCCAGATTACTGGTGGCCGATGCCGAACGCAAATCTATCTTGATGATAGCCGAAGCCCTCAAAGAAAGCGGCGCAGATCCGGCTCAATACCAGATTGCACTCAAATACATCGATGCCTTTCAAAAATTGGTGCAACAGGGTGATAAGACAGTGGTACTGCCTTACGAATCCTCCGCTCTTTTGGGTTCGGTAAAAACTATGGCCAATCTTTTTGAAAAGGGGATATAAGGAAAGCTGATTTACAGCTAAGTTAATCCAGAACTATAGCTCATAGAACACAAACGAAATATTGAAAAAGGAAGGGGAGTCTTATAGCAAGACTCCCCTTTTGGCTTTTACAAGTTATCGTCTAATCTTTTTCCATCTCAATAAGCGGGATATTCAGCTCTTCGGTGCCGGGCACCACAAAGCGTCCGTCCCTGATGATGTCTGTCTTTGTGCCGTCTTTGTGCACGGCTGAGATGAATTTTAGCATTTCGTAGGGCAGGGTGATATCCAAATGCTTCATCAGATAGGCATTTACGGGGTCTTCTTTGCGCGTGGCGGAATGTTCGTTTTCCACTGCGATCATTTCCTTACCATTCACGAAGCTGGGATGCGGGGCATCCTCTTCATGGCTGAAACAGGTATCACCAATGGCAAAATGCGGACCCATTTTCTCGATAATGAGGATGGGCAGTAGTGGCATGATATCGTGTTTTTTGGCGATCTGATAGGCAGTGGTATTGGTTCCGATGGCAAATTCGCCAATAGGCAGGGTTTTGTGCGGAAGCAGGAGATTCTCATGCACGTAGTTTTTGGCTTCGATGGGATCATCGTAGTTTGTGCAGGAATAGTCCTTTACCCAGCCATCCTCAAAATGGATGCGGAGGTTGAAAAATCTCAGGCCGTTCAGATAGATATCTTCCACATGCAAAGTGCCGGTGCTTCCCTTCAGAACGGGAGATGTAAATACCTCACCCACGGGGATATTGACATCGGCCACGCAGTTTTCAAACAGAGTCTCAAGATCGGGGTTTTTGAGCTCATGCATTTGCACTTTGATATCTGTATCGTTCCCGGGCTTGCCCTTGACGTGTACGTAATCTGCGGTGTCCAGCACATCGATGATGTTTTGTTGAATCTTAGCGTAGCGATTGCTATCCAGGAGATTGATTTTGAGGGTATCCGCAAAGATTTCCGGGAAGTTCTCCCCAATCTCGGTGGAAGGGAAGGCAATGATGGAAAAGCTGGATTCATCACGTTTGTAATATGAATAATAGATCTGGCCGGCGTGCGCAGCTTGCTCCTGGCGCAATTTTTGCTGCTCCTGACTGAGCTTAAGGGCGGTGCTTTTGTTTTTTGGAGAGAAGGGAATCTCGCCAAAGAGCTCCACATACAGAGGGCCTGCTTGCAAGGCGATGAGGTCTTTTAGCTCTTCATAGCCGTTTGCCATGGCTTTCAGGGATTGTTCCATAAACTCCCGGTCCAGACTGAGAGCGCCGTCATAACGGTGGTCATATTGGTACTGACGGTTGATACCTATGGTATGAGGCCTGGGAACGAGAGCCTGAATGCCAATGGCTGCAAGTTCATCGATAATGAGCCTGCCCAGGGCCTCCATGCCGGCAGGAATGATGAGTGTGGCGAATTTCTTTTTGGTATAATCTTTCTTGGTGCGGACAAAGCCATCTACCCAGCTGGTAACGAAGAATTTGGCGATTGCAGCCAATTCCTGCGGGGGATAATTGCGCATGAAATCTGCCATCTGAATGTCATGTTCACCCAGATACACGCCATAGCGATAAAGATAACGGATGTCGTCTAGGTCCGCATCGCTCACGATCTTGTAATAGTAATCCTGTTCGGGACAATAGCGCCCGGCCAGGGAGGCCTTGGTCCTGAGCTCCATGTCCTTTTGTATCTCCTGGCGATAGATATCCAGCCAGACTTCATAATCCGGGGTATCCGCAGTTTCCAAAAAGCGGAAATAAATATTCAGAGAGATTTCCAGGTCTGGATACAGCCCCATCAATAGAAAGTGACGGCTGCTATAAGCACGGCTAAAGACTGCCGAGAGAAAGGCTCCCATCTTATCGCCATAAAGTTTGTGCGCATAATCCGGATTGGCCAGGCTATTTTCATAGCCCTTCTCGGGATGCAGGCTGGCGTAATAATCAGAATTAAGCTGCTGTAATTCTCTTAATGGTATATTTTTAAGCAAGGGTTCCTGCTCAAGCTTCTTGGCAAAATCCCAGGCTTGTAAGACGATCAGGCGATATGCGTTGAAAAACTCCGAGTAAGGATTTTGCAAACTGATCTCACTACTGCGCATCATTTCAATGAGCTCTTCACACTTGGGTTTGGCTGCCATCAATTGGTCTTGAATCTTCTGATAGGATGTATTCATAGGGGTACCTCGTTTAACATTAGTTTTAGGGTTTTAAGCCTGCTTGAACCCAGTTAATCCAAAAGCGGTTTTGAGTTCTGAGTGCAGGCTGCTTGTTTTATCATTTGATATGGTGTTGCTCTGCCAGCCGTCTGGAAAGCACAGCCAGAGAGGCAAACATATCCACATATTCCACAATGATATCCGGCGGGACAATAATCTTGTGTGGAGTAAAATTCCAGATGGCTTTGATGCCGGAATGCACCATAATGTCTGCGATCAATTGAGCAGATTCCGGAGGCACTGTAATGATGCCAATGCGGATCTTCTCCTGAAGCGCCAAAGCGGTAATATCCAAAGCGGAATAAACCGACACGCCATGAACTTTGGTGTCGATCTTCTGGGGGTCATTATCAAAAGCGGCAACTATAGACAGTCCTCTTTGGGAAAATTCCTGATAGCCCAGAAGGGCGCTGCCCAGATGGCCTACTCCCACCAGTAAGCAGGAAGAAATATCCACCCAGTCAAGCAATTCCTCGATCGCTTTTTGCAAGGGTATCACCTTGTATCCGGTCTTGGTGGCAGCAACTTTGGTAAAGGAGATATCCTTGCGCACCAGGGTATGATGGATATTCGAAAATACAGAGATTTTGGTGGCGGAGACTTCATGAAGTCCTGCCTTTTTCAGTCTCTTCAGCACTTCAATGTACTGAGGTAGTCGTTTCAGGGTAGAAGTTGGAATCTTATCCATAGAACCTCCTATTCTACTGGGAAAGCTTGGATGAAGCCGGAAACATGCAAAGTGGAGAGCACTGTCCCGACCAGGATACCCAGGATGATAAAGAGCTTGAAGTAATCCTGCGCTTTTAACATGCTTACCATATCGTGGTTGCGGGAAAGATAGGCACTGGCGGCGTAAAATTCTTCCCCGATCAAAGTATAATCACAAGTAGTAATAAAGAATGGAATCTGGGTCACAGCATCGGTAGCTGCGATCTGAATGGCGCCGGTCTGGTTCCCGGTCTCGGTGAGCAGTAAGGCCTCTGCATTGAAGAAGCCCATATAGAATATGGTGGCTACGCGCTCGCGCACGGTGATGCCATTTACACCGGCGCAGAAAGGAAATTGATCGTAACTGATAAAGAAGATATTATTCTGATCGTAAGAATCCGGCCGGCCGACCTCACTGTAAGAAGTGGAGACTATCTCCTGAGCCAGAGGTAAGACCATATAATCACAATGAGGATTGATCAGGCGGATGTCATATTCCGCCGTCTTTTTGGCCACCTGAGCCAGGATCATCAACGAAGCTATAGTACAAACATCTCCCAGACTGCCCCAGCCGGGAACAAACATCACCGGACGTCCCATCTCTGTAGCTCTGCCGATAGCATTATCCAATTCCTGCAATCCGGCAATAGGACGGATATAGACTTCCTTTTTGCGGGTGATAACGATGGCATAAACCACCAGGATCAGCATCAGGATGGTCGCTATCAAGGTAAGAGTCTTAGTAGTGTCAAACCATTGGGAAATAGGGTAGAACCAGGTATTGCCATCGGCATCAGCATAGATATCTGAGCTTCGGAAGGCGCTCTTGGTATCGGTAGCTATCAGTTTGTACTGGAAGCTGCGCTGGGCTTTTTCCCGCCAGGAGAGCATGACCTTGCGCCAGGCTTTGTCGCTTGTGCCCATCTCGGCTTCCAGATAGGCAGGATGATTTACTATAAAGTCGTACTCTGCCTTTGCCATCTCCAGTTGGGATTGCAGCTCTTCATCGGGCTGGCTGAGCTTATCAAGCCGCGCTTGCAGCTGCTGTATATTTTGTTCCCGTTGCTGCATCTGAGCTTTGAAAGACTCTTTATACAAAGGAACGTCGAAGTATATGCCGCGCTCCTCGTCGTTGTCTATGCCCAGGCGGACATCAAAGAGAAACCTGCCACTTTCTGCATCAAAGCCAGAGACAGACCGAAATACTACGTCTTCAAAAGCTATGGTATGATCATAAGTGCGAGTAAGGGCATTTGATCTCATTCCAGCGCTGAAATCCCAGTCCAATTTGGATTTATGCAAGACGTCATAAAAGAGTTTGCTGATATTTACGCCATCCACAAAGGTGTTTTGGGGCTGAAAGCGGCGGAAATAATCGTTATAGACCACCTCTTGGCTCACGAGCTCGGGTTCGTACTCATCGCTGTGCAGTAGCAGCACCGCTATCTCAGCATGGATATGTTTGATATTGCTATGCTTTTGCGGTATATCCAGATGAATCACTTTATCTACATAGTTCTCGGTGATGATTCCAATTTCTTCTCCATCTTTGGTTTTGAAGATGAATCTGATCCTGTCAACCGTGTAGTTTTCGTTTTCGGAGATCTCATAATTCAGTTTGAGCTTCTTATGCTTTTTGCTGGTGAATTCTGCCAGAGAGATGTAGGCAAGGGGTTTGCCAAAGGATATCAGCATATTATCGCCCTTGTCATTGGGTTTATCCATCACTTTAAAATCCGGCAATATCGGCAAAGCAGTCTCGGATAGATGCCGGAAGGAATTTGCGGGAACTGCAGCCATCTGGCCGGCATAATCCAGATATGACAGCACCGCTGTGTAGCGAGCGGAATCAAAGTCCTCACCGGGAAACTCTTCACTGTGATAATATACCGAGCTCGCAGATAAATTCTGAATCTCAAAGACCTGAACGCCAGAGCGAACCCAATCTTGCGGCAACTGCTTTCCTTCCGCCAGGATATCTTTTGGAATAAGCCAGCCCTGCCAGAGATCAATATCAGAAGCCCCGGTAGGCGGGTACCATTCAAAATTCATCTGCCTCAGCTCGGTGATATAGCTGGCGTGGAGGATGGCGGTGGCATCAGGAGCGTTATCCACCGGCACTCCGCTCTGAGTGTCGGAAACCGCTACAATTTTGCCCCGTTCGTTCACCGCAGCTACGCTATAATAATATCTAACGCCTTCTTTGGGAATGGCATAAATGCCTTCAAGCTGGGTGAGTTTGAGGCCGGCAAAGCTTTGATCATTCTGCATGATCTTCTGCGAGCGCTTATGAAGATAAGCCGCTTTGGTAGTGGCATAGATGTCGTAACGATCCATGATGGTGCTCAGCAGGGCTGCATCCAAGGGAAACTTCTTGTACAGGGGACTATCCGCCGCTTGATCACTTTCTTTTTTGAGGCGTGAAGGAGAACTCTCAAACTCCATCAGGGGTTGATCGCCCGAATCGTAATAATACAGATAGGGAGCCAATACTCCCAGCCTGGGGTCCACTTCCAGATAGGTCAGCAAAAACAGGGAATCCGGACTCACACCCCGATATACGTTGTATTTGATCACCCGATGTTCTTTGGATAGCGGCTTCCATTTCAGGATAAGCCCGCTGCCATCGTCATCAGGCATATCTGATGCGCTAAACTGGGAGATTTTGACAGCGCCAGCAGTACTGGCACAGAGGCAGGAAATACCGGCCAGAGCCAGCAGCATCAGGATAGAGACAATATATGTTCTTCTCATTTTTTCCCCAATACAAGGGTGTAGAAATGCCAGGGTAAGGCTTTATAGCCTCATGCAAAAGATGTCTCTGGCGCAGCATAAACTTGCTGCGCCAGAAGCTTCTTATATCTTATTTCAAAATACCTATGACATCATTGACCAGGAATTGAATTCGTCCGATCAGAAGAGAGATACGAGCCATCACGGTGAGACCAAATGAAGCCCCGAAACCGATCATCATATACCATTTACCTACGTTCACAAACTTTCCATAGACTCCTTTATGAGCCTTGGAGAAGAAGAAATACAGCAGCACCGCAATCGTTCCGATAAAGATCAGGAAGAGATTGAAAGATTCGATCGGCACCATAGCCTGGCGCATCTGCACCAAAATGGCCGCGTGGATACCCATCGGCACTCCCATACCTACTCCCATCATTGAAAAAGCGATGGGATACCGGGAAAGCCAGCCCAGCTTGCGAGAAAAACGCAAGAGATAGAGCATACCCATGATAGCAGGGATGATCAGCACAAACTGATGTTGGATAATGATAGTCTGATACACGTAAGGCACAAACACACGATTGTAAGTATAAACCAGGCCATAGCCCAGTGAGATACCCACCAGCATCTGTTCTGCTGCCTGGTAGAAGGGATTATCTTTGTAAAGGAAGGAGAAAATACACAGTGTGAAAAAGGCTCCAACCAGATTGCTAAACAATTCGAAACTCATTTCTTCCTCCTATTGGTTCCTTGCCTTGCGGTATTTTTGGATGAAGTAACCCAAATTACCCAAGATAATAAAGACGATAATCATGATATGAGCCACGCTTTGCGCATTCATACCGATACGGGCGACCTTGAACTTATACAAGGTATTGCGGGTAAGGCGATTCAGCTCACGATACATAGTCTCCCCCATTTGGGTTCGCATCTCGGGAGTAATTTGTGTGACATCAATGATCACCTGGCCGTCCACGTCCTTTTTGAGACTATTCAGCAAGCCCCTATTTTCGGGATACTTTGCACTGAAAGCAATGTACTCTTCCGGACTAAGTTCAGCTTTGGTTTGCGTGGTGATCCGGATGAGCTTTTTGATGGATTCATCTTCCAGAATCTCACGTCCAAAGGGACGTCCCGGAAGGATGGGATTGCCATCTTCATCCTTAACAATATTATAATCTCTGCTGGGATCACGGTAAGCGGCAAACACATCCACCAGCTTCTCGTATTCAGCAGCGCCTTTGAGACCGGTAAGCATACCGATCAATTGACCTGATTGCAGATAAGGGTACATGTCTGCCGCCATCACAGCGGTTACTCCCACAGCTACGTTAAGACCATATTTCGGGCGGGCATAGGTAATCCACATGCCACCGGCTGATGATCCGGAAAATTCTACCGCAAGATTCATCTCACTGTAGTTATTGATTCCCCGCATGATCTCCAGGTTTTCCAGCTTACGTCCTTCGGCATCGGTGTTCATGGTATTGGCGATATTATCACCCATACCCAGGACCATAGCAAAAGCCTGAGGTTTATAACCGAAATTACAGTAATCTACTCCGCTCTGTATATCCGGGAATTCCTCTTTCACCGTATTGATAGCATAATCAATAATCGGTGCTCCGGCTGGAAACCAGGTAAGGGTAAAGACTTTCACGTTGCGCTCAAAGCAATGACGCAGGATGGCTACTTCCATGGGAAAGAGTTCCGGCATGGTAGCAGCATCATGGTAAAAGCTCATCAGGATAGCGCGATCTTCTCTTCCCGCAAAGCTATCGATCATCTGATACAGATTCTCCGTGGGTGGAGTGGTTACGTTATCCGAATTGTAGGGAATCATCAAGGGGATGATAATCGCCAGGGCTACTACTATGTAGATCCAGCGGCGATCGAGCTTTTGCATTCTTTCAAATATATTCATATACTCCTCCGCATGGATCAATCACCGCCCAGATACGAGCGTTCGATTCCCAATAAGATTTTAAGTGATGTGGCTACAGAGCCGAGTCCCACTCCCAGCATGATTCCACGTTTGGAAGCCAGATTTGGCACGTCCAGAATCCACTGTGAAATAGTGGGAAGATGTTTAGATAATTTTACTCCCAGCGGAACCTGCGCCAGCATTACCACTATCGCAGCGATAAGAAGCACTGTGGCTTCGGGGCTGCGGGCACGGAATGCTTTATAGGCAGCAGATGCCATATAGAAGGCCAATAGGGAAAACATGGTGGCACTCATTGGCATTTGAACGTTTTCAAACATCCACATGAATAGGCCGCCTTTCTGAATGCCGCCGATAAATCCGGCCAGACAGGTGATCACGAAGCTGGCAAAAAAGAAATAGCTGTACTGCCATTTCGGCGCTCTCATCTTGATCTTGTTTGAGTGCATCATGGTTAGGGAAAGCACGCCCAAAAGCATCGCAAAGGATGCTGAGGCGTAAGCCCAGGGAAGGTAAAATTGATTATAGAATACTTCTTGGAGGACATAGTGCGGACTAAAGGCCCAGACCACCCAGATCAGTCCTCCGACGATCACTATTAGTAATGGTATTGTCTTCTTCATTGAAAACCTCTTTATTTCTCTGGCAGCAAAGTGGTTAATCCAGTGATCTCAAAGCTGGAAAGAACCGCTCCAATGATCACTACGGTTAGGATAATAAGCTTGAAATAATCCTGCGCTTTTAGCGTGCCCAATAGCATAGGCTCATGGTTCAGGTAGGCACTCGCAGCATACAGTTCTTCTCCGATCAGGGTATAGTCGCAAGTAGTGATGAAGAAAGGAATCTGAGTAACGGCATCGGTTCCAGCGATCTGCACCGCTCCCACCGCGTTACCGGTCTCTGTCATCAACAGCGCTTCCGCTGAGAAATACCCCAGGAAGAAGTTAGTCGCCATCCGTTCACGGATCATGATACCATTTACGCCTGCCACGTAGGCAAATTGCACGTTGGTAAGATAGAACACATTATTTCTGTCGTAAGTATCCGGACGTCCCACAGCATAGTGGGCTTCGCGGACTATTTCCTGAGCGATAGGCATGATAATATAGTCGTAGCATGGCACGATCAATTTTGTATCATACTCTGCAGCTCGTTTGGCCACCAGACTCAGGATGCCCATGGAGGCGATGGTCGCCACATCTGAAATAGAGCCATGTCCCATACAGTAAAGCATTGGACGTCCCATCTCAGTAGCACGACCGATGGCATTATCGATTTCCACCAAGCCGGCAATTGGCCTGATATAAAAGTCTCTGCCGCGTCTTGACAGAGTTACGAATACCACCACGATCAGACAGAATAGCAGTGTGGCAAACAGGGTTACATATTTATTGTTGTCAAACCAGTTTGAAATAGGTTTGTGATATACTAGGTGGCCATCTTCCATTTCCGGTTCGGATTCCACAAACAGCCCTTTGCTGTCTGTCCTTACCACCTTGAAGGTCTGGCTGCGGTTGAAATTGTCAAAAGCCTTAAGAACCAGGTTCACTCTGTGACGGTTGGTATGGCTACTTAGCGCTTGCTGTACTACTTCATTTTGGGTATAAGCGTTTATTACAGCCTGATGGCGGGCGATCTGAGCATTGATCATATCGAGTTCTGCCGGATCAGCTTCCGTCTTTCTGGCAGTCAGCTCAGCTATCTGCGCTTCAGCATCTACGATGGTCTTGGCATGCATTTCCCGGGCGCGTTTATCAAAAATACTGGTAGTCACCAATACTTCGTTTTCGACGTCCCAGACAAAATCCACTTCATGAGACATAAGGGTGACCGGTGCCCTGCGATCGTCAGGTAGCAGTTTACGCGCCTTACGCTCCACTCCGGTGGGGCCCACGATATGCAAAATTAGGGAATCCCCTTCGGCATAACTGATGCCTTGCACCAATTTTTGTACCTGTGAACCGTAGGGAACCACTACATCCATCGAATTGTCAAAGGAAGTATTACGCAGTACCAGACGCCAGAGCGGGGAGTGCATATACTTCCGATAGACTACATTGTATATGCGGGATACATCCTGGTCATTACGGTACAGGCTTTTGCTTGGTAGCAATGCCATCATCCCGGGATCATATTCCAGATTCTGTTCGATCACATAGTCTTCAGGAATTTTAGGCTCACCCGTCATGGTGATTTGCACTTTCAGACCTTTCTTGAAGTCATAGCCTTCAGGCAATTTCAAAATTATGATATCATCCAGATAAAACTCTTTGATCTTCGCTATCTCTGCTCCGGTTTCGGGGTCAGTAAAGTTAAACCAGATATCATTGACTTCCTGATTCTCGGTCTTATTAAGCTGATAGTTCACTCTGAGGCGAGAATTTTCCTTGTTTAATGAAGTGGTTTTAACCACAAATACTATAGGATGGTCCCAGCCCACGGTGAGCCTGTCACCTTTGTCATTGGGCTTATCTTCCACCCAAAATTTAGTTTGGGCAGGTAAGTCTTTTTCACTAAGAAAGCGGGGCGTGGATTGAGGTGAAAGCGATGATGCCCCGTAATAGTCTATCAATTCCAGCGTAAATACTGCATTTTGATAACTGGAGGCATCCCCTTGCATCTCAGCTTTGGTGTAATTCTCCAGATTGCCGCTGCCCACGCGCCCTTCGGCGATCAGCTTGCCACGGCCGTTTACTACTTCAGGATTTCTTCTCAGCTCCTTCCAGGTCTCGGAAGGCATAGCCGGCATCTGCCAGATGCGGTATTGGGCAAGAGCATCTTTATACAAAGGATATTCCCATTCAAACCGCAGCTCGCCGGTATCTTCCATCACCACGCTATACAGCGCCGGAGAAGGATCAGGTGCATTTGGCAGGGGAATTCCGGATTGAACTTCGGCATGGGGATGCAGCTTCTGGCGTTCATCCACTGCCACCACTGTGTAATAATAAGTTTCTCCGGGCTTCAGCATGCCCAACACGGTCTGTTGATTTGCTTTCAATCCAGCGTAGCTGGTCACTTCTTCAGCTTCAGGGTCTTCCAGGACTTCCTTACTCTTATGATAGAAATGACTGCGTTTAGCAAGGGATATCAGCTGAAACTTTTCTAATAAAGTAGCTGTAAACTTAAGATCCCGGGGTGGATCGCGATACAGTATCCCTTGATCCGGTTGCCCTTTCTCCAGTTTCATACTGGCAGCGAAAGAAACATCGGAAATCTCGCTGACTGAATTGTCATAATAAAACATCTGATCAGAAGCCACACCACTTTTGGGGTTAACTTGAATTGATTCCAAGAAAAATAATTGATCGGGCTTGATCCCACGATACACTCGGTATTCGATGATTCTTTTGCTGCGATCTAACGGTTTCCAGGAGAGCATCAAACCTGTGCCATCATCGGCAGGAATGTCTGATACCTGAAAATCTGCGACTACATTGTCATCTTTTACTTCCTGCTTTTGCGTCATTGCCATTACGGTCAAAAGAACAAACAACGCAAGTAGGGTCAGGATAAGGCGACGTCTGTCTAACCTCATACGTTTCACTCCTATTTTATACATTACTAAAGCTATATCTTTTCATCTGTCCAACTGCTTTGAAAAGGCTTATTATGTCAAACACTTTTTTAGTTTTTACCTTTTTACAGTGCCTTATCAGGTAGCTTAAAGCCCATGAAGCTTAGTCTTGGAGAAATAATCACTTTTTCTGAAAGAGAAGACTTTGCTGCATTCTTTTTGATTAAAACTTGTAGGCCAGAGACAGCATTCCGGAGATCAATCTGAAATCCTTTCTCTCTTTGGCGTCGCCCAGTTTAAAGATACTGATATCACCCCTGAGGTCAATGCTAAAAGTGTCTGATCCCAGCCCCAGTTTGAAAAGGTCCTTGAGCTGAAATCCAGTGCCCACCACGATGTCAAACTTGTGAGAGACCAAAACATCCGCGCCATTCTCATAGCGTTCAGAGCTCATCCCGGGATTTGCCTCTACATAGCTCTGAAGGCTCTGCTCCAGATCTTTTACCCCAGCTTTGGAGCTGGAGCTGTTTCCCAATAAAAAGCTGTAAGCCGGCCCAAAATAAACGTATGCTCCCTGAAACTGATCTCCGCCCAGACCCTCTGACATCTCCTGACGTATTTTGAATAATACTGGAATGCTGATATAATCCGCACTGTGGTAAATGCTGCCCTTCAGGGTATCCTGAAAAGTGACAATGAGCAAGGCATTATCCGTATCGGGAATTTTTCCCTCAAAATCATAACTAAAAGCATAACGCTGCCAGAGAATTTCGCTTTGTATCCAGACAGAATCCACTTTTTTACTAAGGCGCTTCATCATATACAGCCCCGCACCCTGCGCATACTCGGATGAGATAGTCTGGGACTCTGCCTGCAAATAGCCATAATCCGACCCATAATCGTCCAGATCAAAACGCAGTAGATAGCTATCGTCATCACCAGTCAAAGCAGATACTCCGCCCTGATACTTTATCCCCCATTCAAAAGTCTGAGCACCCAAGGCACAAACTGCGAAAATCGTTAGGATTAACACTATGCTTCTCTTTTTCATGACAGCTCCTTAAAGTTCATTTAAGCATTCATTAATGAGAAATCTCACTTCTAATAAGCAATTAACTATGGCTAGATATCTGTCAAGAAAATTCTGCTTTTGCTCACTGTCCCTCCTCGAGAAAAACAGCCTGATATCACTTACTTTCAAGCTAATAAAGCATAGTACAGCCAGCTTTCACGCCTTAGCTTTGAACTCGCAGCTAACTCGTTTTTAACTCGAGGTGACTCGAAGCTTCGAGTCACCTCGAGTTAAACACAAGTTAAAATCAAATTCAAGGCAAAGGCGCTATAAGATCAGCAGCATCGGCAAGCTGCTCTGAATGAGGTTTACCATAAAGACTAAAGTTTACAACAGATGTAAAAAGCCCCCTCCAGAGCGGAAGGGGCAGATAGATGATTGGTTAATTACTTTTCAGGTAGTTGATTGGAATCTACTATAGATTTTTGATCCAGCTCTTTTATCTGCCAGGTGCTGCCATTGAAGCTGAGCACGGTCACAGTCCAAAGATCACCGCTGTCATTTAAGTAGCCATAATAGTTATTTGCCGTTTCCTCGGGCGTACCTTCGTTGAGACGGATTACTACGACGCAGTTTGTGCCAATGGCATTTTCATAGTCATGATCGCTGTAGTAATGAGCCTGAACCAGGTAATCCCCGGGGATGATATTGGTAGTTGTTATGTTTTCCGGGCCATAGCCATTGGTATCGTCAAAATCAAGCTCCAGGCCGCTGGCGGTATATCGGTTTGCATAGTAGCATTTTTCGCCGTTGGGATCGGTCACCCAGAGGTCCACATCCGTGCCGCCGGTATCCCAGGTGAGGGTTGTACGCAATGCCGTGGGCGGGACCTGAGAGGTGAAGCTTATAGTGTCAGAAGCTTCCAAACTGCCCGATACTGCACTGAGATACACGCTATGTTCCTCTTCGGCAGAAGAGCTGTTTACTATGATCTGTTGGGAAAAGCGGCCATTGCTGAGCTGCACATCATAGGCCTGCTGGGAATCTGAATCGATGATGAGATGCGCAGAAGCCAGCATGGGATTTGCCACGGTTCCCCGGATAGTCAAGACGCGATCGGTAACCGGAGATTCGATAGTATCAAGTTCCACATAAAAATCCACCGGAATCTGAATGGGAATAGAAATGACCACCGGATTTTCGGATTGATCTTGCACCAGATACTTGAAATCAAGCCAGGCGTTAGCTTCAGAGTATGTAGCCGGAAGCTGGACATTGGCCAGGAATTGAGCAGTTTCTCCCGCGGGAATTTCCGCTGTGGAATTTTGGAAACCAACCTGGACTCCGCCACGGGGCTCCAGCGCTGTAGTGCCGATCAGATCATTCTCCCCGGTATTTGTTATGTAAAATCTCATCGTAGCCAGCTCGCCCGGATTCAGCTTGTCATCATTGATTTCTTCCGCCGTAATTTCATATTGCTGAAAAGACAGGTGCGCATCGATTGCAGACAGACTCAGCGAAGCATGTTTGGTATTACCAAATGAATCCGAGACCTCGCAGGCAACGCTGTATTCGCCTTCCACGGAAGGTTTGAAGCTCAAGCTGTTTTTATTGGCGTTCATAGACGTATAGGCTCCGCCGGTGATCTCCCAGTTGAATTCCAAATCCTGCCCCAGAGTTCCCGCACAGACAAGATCGATCTGAGCAGTTTGGCCCAAAGTAATCACATCGGAATTGGCAGAAATACCCTCGATGATGATGGCATTTTCGGCCAGTTTGAGCAGATTGTTGACCTGCTGGGTAAGCTCGGACTGAATCACAGCCACGGCTCCTTCCACATTGCGGATAAATTCATCGGCCACAGCTATGATATTATAATCCCCCGAGGGCAGCTCTTGTTCAAAGCTCTCTGGCGCATCCATGATTATGGTTACGCGGGGATCGTTATCGGGAGTATTGACTTTGTCGATAATCACGGTCTTGGGGCCTTCAATGCTGGGATTTCCAGTTTCGTCGCTTCTTACCTTGATCTCCATGCTGCCTTTATCTTCAGGGTCCTGATTTGAATCCATGTGTTGAAGCAGAACTTCATTCGTCCATTCACCGGCTCCGCCGCCATAAGCATCGCCCACTATTTTCACTCCGGTTTCCCCGAGTTTTTTGGCCGTATTGGCCGTGCGCATACGCTCATCTGCATCCCAAAGCATCACATCCCTGCGGGCTTCCATCTTGAGAGGATCTTCTTCTGATAGGTTCAAATAGGCATTGGCTTTTTCTTCCATAGTATCTCCGGGCAGGGAATTGATCGGAACCCAGCCCTCCTGGGAATCGCCATTCAAGATAGACTGCCGGATGACTGCATCACGATCGGCATTATGCTTTTGCAAATCAGCGGCAAAAGAGGAAATGATGGGAATGCCGGATTCCGGATCGTTGAGCACCTGTCTCAGGCTCTGGCTTCCGCTCAAGACTCTCCATCCGGAACGGACCATGCGGCCGCTGGAAATCACGGCACCGCTGGCCTTGTTGTATATTCCTCTGGCTATATTGCCAAAGAGGCCTTTTTCGTCCCCATAGGGGCGGATATTGTCCTCCAGATCACGCATGGCATCAAAGTAGCTCGCTGCGGCGGCACTTTTCTGGATGTAATCATCTACCAAAGCGTCGATATCAGCGATCGCATCACGAGATTTTGCAGTGCCCAGATCGTTGATCTTTTGTTGAATTTCATTCATAACTCCGTCACGGGTTTCCAAACTTCCGGTCAGATTGGTCTGACTTTCCCAATAATTAGCTAAAGCTTGCGATGTGTCGGGGATATCCTTGTTCTTATCCTCATCACATGATGCAAGTAAAAACAAGCTTAGTATCACGACCAAGCACATTGTACATCTTTTCATCTTTTACCTCCAGTAAAAAGATCATTTGAATCAATGGATTCTCAGCTTGAGATAATTGTCAAGAAAGATTTGGCGAGCATGGGAGGTTTGGGGGTTTTGGGGGTTGCACAAGCCTGGTCTTGATCATATAGTTTTAAAAACTTTCTATCTATTCGGCCTGCGCAATTTCTGGCATTCCCCCAAAATATCGAGTCTCTCTTTTGATAATGAACTTAATAATAGTATCTTAGCTATCATCTATGCCTATGTATTTCAGTTTATACTTTTGGCAGTTAAGATTCATGATTCCAGCATTAATGTCCTTCCAATCCGAGTCCCAACGGGACGGTATTATAGATAGCAACCTGCAGCTACACAAGGTTATAGAGTTCTGTAGGGACGGCATTTCAGATAGCAAACACCGACCAGTCCATAATCAGACTCTCGTAAAATGGGGGAATGCCTGCGCAATTCAAGGCATTCCCCCAAAATATTGAGCTATTCTTTTGATAATAAATTCATTGGCTTTATCTTAGCTTGCATCTATGTCCATATATTTCAGTTTATATGTTTAGCACTTAAGATTATTGATTCCGACTGA
>Ga0265293_10003873_pt1 | contig 27215 bp, 32 predicted proteins | sample Munlanlewell138R_FD_192505 | JGI IMG/M metagenome (GOLD analysis project Ga0265293, IMG submission 192505) | Leachate microbial communities from a municipal landfill in Southern Ontario, Canada - Leachate well 138R | ecosystem: Engineered > Solid waste > Landfill > Unclassified | place: Canada...
GGTGAATCGTATCGGCTCGAGCAAACCATCAGGAGTAAAAACTAACCAAGTGGCTCACTTTCAAGCGAGCACGAGGTGGCTCACTTTGAGATGAGCGCGTGGCTCAAATTCGGATTGACAAACACATGTGTATGGTCAGAAATAATGTTAAAGGCATTGTAGATAAATAGATCGGGAATGTCCAACTGGTAGTTTCGCATCTGCCGATAGGCGGAAGAGATATCTGCCGTCTCCGACGAGCCGGACTTCAGTTCCACAACAACCAGCGGCAAACCGTTAATAAAAAGAACGATGTCAGGTCTCCGGTTTTGGTTGGGCCCTGCCACCGTCCACTGGTTGATTACTGTAAATTGATTGTTCTCAATATTCTCGTAGTCTACCAAATATACCGTCGAAGTCTTCTCTTCTCCCCTGTGCATGTAGGACACTTCCATGCCATCCTGTAACCATTCCATAAAGGTCCGATTTCTCTGTACCAGGCTGCCTGCATCTATATTTTGCAAGTTGAAAACTGCCTTGTCGAGGACATCCCGATCCAATCCCGGGTTGATGCGAGATAGCGACTCTTCCAAATCTGCCATGTAGAGTGGGTTCCGGTACGAGTCCCTTTCGATGTCTTCGGCAGAAATGTAGTTATGGCCAAGGTTTTGGATGACCTCCAGCACAGAACCTTCGTAGATTGATTCAGTAAAAGACATAACTGAGCTCCTTACTGTTCGGGGGGAATGCGAATCTTGCCGGACATAAGTTTGGGGAGTAGGGTGTTGCGAAGATTTTCCGTTATACGTATTTCTTTATCTAGCAAATAATACATATTATCAAAAAGTGATGCTATTTCTTCATACTCTCTAATAATGTTGCATGGCGGAGCAAGAGTTAACATTTCTTTTAAATCTCTTTGTGTCATCGAACCAAATACAGTGCCTTCGCTATTGAAAAAATCATATTTCTTATTAAATTGCATCATTGTATAAAGCAAGTAAGAGTTCGCGTTAATTTTGGAGTTGAGAGCCGCTAATCCTCTGCCAATACAGCAGTCTTCATTAGCGATGTTGATGTCTCCTACAGGTGCTCTGACACTCAGCAAAATATCACCCTTCTGCGCAATCCTTTTGGGATCAGTTGTATATAACCGTCTCCGCGGAAAGCGGTTCGTAAAATCGGCTCTTCCTTGGTAAAATACTGTGCCTTCACCTACTTCATTATACGTTGCTCCTTTGGGCGATTGACCCATAGTTATATTGGCAATTTGATTCAGCTGGACGACTTCCCACCCCTCCGGTATCATCCCAAGCTCCGACTCAACCATGACTCCTCCTGAAGATTTATAGGGATTGCCATCCTTGTCTGGGAATTCAAAATCTACAAACCAATGTATGAAGAGAGCTTGTGCTTGAGCTTCCAAGTTGTCGTTGGTTTTGTTGTTTAGTTCTATCTTTTTGTCTAAGGCAGACAAGGTGGAGGCTATAGCCGCCTGCTCACTTAGTTCCGGAATATAGAATTTATACTTACTTAGTGTTTTGGCGCTTATATTTGCTTGAGCTGTTTGACTATCTACAAAATTTCTAACATAGTTTTGAAAGTCATTACCAATCACCGAATAGTACAAATAATCTTTATTTATGTCTTCAGTAGGCTGAAATAATAGAACCCTCTGGTTCACATAAGCTTCGTTGTGGCACATTCTTCCAATCTTTCCGATTGTGGCACCAGTCATGGCAAATACAAAATCTCCTTCATATGCAACATAGTCATTAATTTTATCTAAATCATAATTCGTTATATCAACACCTTCTAAAGCTTCATAATCGACAACCGGAGGTTTAATGTTACCAATTTTGATGACCTTTTCATTATGAGCTCCAAAATCTGTTCCTTTAAAAGCATAGCCCGGTTTTAAGCCAGTAACATTTCCTAACTTAACTTCTTTCCATCCATCAGGCAATCTATAAGTCATATCCGATCACCTTCAGCCTTTCTCGTATTTCTTTTTCCAAATCTCGGCCTTGCTTAAAAAGGTCGGATAATTCTTCCGTCAGGCCTCCCATCCTTTCTTCGAAGGGAATGCCGTCATCCTCCTCTTCTTCAATACCCACATATCTACCTGGGGTCAAGATGTAGTCATTCTCCTCAACTTCGGCTAAGTCCGCCTGAGCACAAAACCCTTTGACCTCTTCTAGTTTTCCTTCCGTAAAATCCTTGTAGGTCCGGGCGATTTGAAGAATTTCTTCTTCTTCCAGTTCTCTGTGGGCTCTCGTTACCATAACACCTATACTTCTAGCATCTATAAATAGAGTCTTGCCCTTCAGTTTCTTGTCTTTGTTTAAGATCCACAGCGACACAGGGATCCCAGTGGAATAGAAAAGCTGTGTTGGCATGGCCACAATGCACTCCACGATATCATCTTCTATCATGTTTTTTCTAATCGTGCCTTCGTTCCCTGTCTGGCTGGACAGGGAACCGTTGGCCAAGACCATACCAATCTTGCCGCGTGGGGATAAGTGATCTATAACCGCAAAAGTAAAATCATCGCACGGTTAAAAAAGCTGTTTGCAGAGCAGGGCATCCTCTAAAACCGCATAACTACTGCATTTCAGGAGGGGGTTAATATTTTCGGCTATTAGTAGAGGAAGAGATAAGACGCTACTGATAGCCACCCTTCCTCCGGGTGCAGACCCGTCTAACACAGGAGGTAAAGCCTATGAATCTGCAACACAAAGTGCAAATCAATGTTGCACGAAAAGATGGCTCTCAAAAGAAAGCCGTTATCAAAAGCGGGATCAGCAAGATACCGCAAAGACTACTGAATTTTCTTTTCGGTGAGTTTACCGAGGTTTTGGTACTCACTCCCGGACAGAGTGTTCAGTCGGTAGAAATCCATGAAATTGGGAAAGGAGGTACTGCACATGAGCCGAAACAAACTGCTTCTTGATGTAGCAAGCGACATGGAGTCGCTGACAGAAAGTCTGCGTACATTGGCAAACGCTATCGTAAGCGATGAACCTTCAGCCGAATCAGAAGAAAAGCCATCCACTCGGGAAGTTCAGGAAGTTAAGCCTGCCGCAAAGACCATCTCTGTTGAAGATGTCAGAGCCGTGCTTGTGCCTATCAGTCAAAGCGGCAAAACCGCCCAGGTCAGAGCTCTGCTTAATAAGCACGGGGCAAGCTGCTTAAGTGACATCGACCCCGGCAAGTACGCGTCCCTCCTTGCGGATGCGGAGGTACTTGCCAATGGGTAGACACGCAGTCCTTTCCGCATCAAGTTCACATAGGTGGACAAACTGTACTCCCGCTGCCCGGCTTGAATTGGAATTCGATGACAACGAGTCTTCAGCTGCTGCCGAAGGCACTGCCGCCCACGCCTTAGCCGAGCACAAACTGCGTAGGGCACTTAAGATGGTGAGTATGTTTTCAAGCATTGTGATGGCGAATGGCTCGACCCGGATAAGTACTTAGCAGAACATCCAAGTTGGCGGGATTGCTCTCTCCTTCCAACATCATCAAGGGAAAGCAAGGTCACTGAAACCTCCGGGAAGCACCAAGAGGATCCCCTCGAAAAACCCGGCATCGTTGGAACCTTTTGCCGAACATACAGCATTACGGAAGCTATCGAAAAATTTATCCCTGATATTTACACTCCCTCGGCCATGGATGGCAGGTACGACTATATTCCTGCTGACAGCAGTGCAGGTGTGGTCGTTTATGATGATAAATTTGCATACTCCCATCACGCCACCGACCCGGCTTGCGGTCAGCTCATGAATGCCTTTGATGCGGTACGGATTCACAAATTCGGTAGACTTGATGATAAGGCATCACCAGACACCCCTCCGAGCAAGCTGCCTTCCTTTAGGGAAATGTGCCAGTTTGCTATTGAGGATGACAAGATAAAACTTGCAATTGCACTGGAGCGCCAGCAGGAAGCCTTAGATGATTTTATCGATGATACAGACTGGCTTTCACGCCTTGAGTACGAACCTCGCTCCAAGGTGCTGAAGAACTCCCTTCGTAACCTTACGCTTATCCTGGAGAACGACCTCAATTTAAAAGACATTGTGTTTAACGAGCAGCTGGATGGCATGGAGATAAAAGGTGAAGTACCGTGGAGCCATCCGAGCAAGTTTTGGAGAGACGCAGACGATGCCCAGCTAATCAGCTACATTGACAAGCACTATGGTGCCTTCACAGCGAGGAATTATGATATCGCAGTCGCAAAGGTTACCGATGACCGCTCCTACCATCCCATCCGTGAGTACATTGACAGCCTGCCGGAATGGGATGAAGTTCCGCGCGTGGATACGCTGCTTATTGATTATCTTGGAGCAGATGACAATGAATATGTTCGGGCTGTGACAAGGAAAACGCTCTGTGCCGCTATTGCCAGAGTACTGAATCCCGGCTGCAAGTTTGATTCCATGCTTGTGCTAAACGGTCCCCAAGGTGTCGGTAAAAGCACACTCATATCAAAGCTTGCCGGGGAGTGGTTTTCCGACAGCTTGAACTTAAGTGATACCAAAGATAAAACTGCCGCTGAAAAGCTGCAAGGCTACTGGATTCTTGAAATAGGTGAACTGGCAGGGCTTCGCAAAGCCGAAGTTGAAACCCTCCGCTCCTTCATATCAAGGCAGAATGATATCTACCGTGCTTCCTTCGGTAAACGAGCCACACCGCATTTAAGGCAGTGCGTATTTTTCGGCACGACCAATGCAGAGTCCGGCTATCTTCGTGATACCACGGGCAACCGCAGGTTTTGGCCTGTAAAAACACCCGGCGGGAAGGTAAAACATTCATGGCAGCTTTCCGCATACGAGATTCAGCAAGTCTGGGCTGAAGCACTTGTGTATGTGAAGAAAGGTGAAAAGCTGTATCTCGACAATGCCGTTGAAAAATTAGCAAAGGCCGAGCAACGTGAGGCTTTGGAATCCGATGAGCGTGAAGGCTTGGTGCGTGAATACATCGACACCCTTCTGCCGGAAGACTGGGACAGCATGGATCTGTTTGAACGCAGAAACTTTTTAAACGGCAGCGAGTTCGGCGGTGAGAAACGCTCTGGGACTATAAAGCGTGAATCCGTCTCAAATATGGAAATCTGGTGCGAGTGCTTCGGAAAAGAAAGAGCCAACCTGCGCCGTATCGATGCCAATGACATATCTGCTATTGTCACCCGCATTGGTGGCTGGGAACGCTCTAAATCTAAGATACGAATTCCGCTCTATGGGCCTCAGTGGATTTATGTTCCAAAGTCTTGTTCCAAAGAATGAACTCTCGGCGGGGAGCCAGTTTGGAACTGTTCCAAAGTACCGATTTTGTACCGAAAGTTCCAAACCCTATGCTACCTTGGAACGACCAATAAAGCCTTGAAAACAGGCACAAATAGATAAACGCTGTTCCATGTTCCAAAGAATACTATCAAAAATAAAAGTGTAAGTAGATATAGGTATATACAGCATTTTATATTTATAGAGATTTTTTGGCACATTGGAACAGCGGGAAAGGAAACCTATGTTAGAAAAAACCATTGAAAATAAATTAAAAGCCACTGTCAAAGACATGGGCGGCATAGCATTTAAGTTTACTGCTCCTGGAATCAATGGAGTGCCTGACCGCCTGGTGCTATTACCGCATGGGAAGTTAGCTTTTATTGAACTAAAAGCACCGGGTAAGAAAATGCGGCCGATGCAAGTACGCAGAAAAAGGCAGTTAGAACAACTTGGGTTTTTGGTTTACTGCATTGACAACGTAGAACAGATTGGAGGTGTGCTTGATGCCATTGAAAATCAACTGTGATTGGTGCGGAAAAGAAATTCTCCGATGTAAATCACAAATTAAGAAACATAATTTTTGTAGTAGAAAATGCTTGGCTGATTTCAGTAATAAAAGAAAGAACCCCGAAAGATATATGGACTTAAAGGATTTTACAAAAATGAGCGAGCATCTTACTATGCTTAATCGAGTATTAAATCCATCTCGAATGAATCCTGATACACGACAAAAACTGCGTGATTATCGGTTGGGTTCTGGAAAAGGAGTTACGTATACCAAATATTTCGGTGTTCATGAACATCGAGTAGTGGCAGAACAACTGCTTGGTAGATCCCTGACTGATGATGAAGTCGTCCATCATGTTGATGGCAACAAAAGAAATAATACCCCGGATAACCTGATGGTGCTTCCATCGCAATCAGAACACGCAAAGCTACATTTGAGAGATCGGGATTTTTGGAATGGAGGTGATGCCAAATGAAGTTCATACCACATGAGTATCAGCAGTATGCGATTGATTTTATCGAGAGCAAGCCAATATCTGCAGTATTCCTTGATATGGGCTTGGGTTGGCAAAACAGTGATAACGCTGACGGCAATAACCGACCTTCTCTTTGACAGCTTCGATGCGCATAAAATTCTGGTTATCGCACCTCTTCGAGTGGCTCGTGATACATGGCCTGCTGAAATCGAAAAATGGGATCACCTTCATGCCCTTACTTATTCCGTGGCAATCGGCACAGAGCAGGAACGGAGAAATGCACTTCTGGCTAAAGCGGATATTTATCTCATCAACCGTGAAAATGTGGACTGGCTTGTGAGCAAGAGCAATATACCATTTGACTTCGATATGGTGGTCATTGATGAGTTATCCTCTTTCAAATCCCATAGTGCTAAACGCTTCAAAAGTCTTTTGAAGGTCAGACCTAAGATAAAACGCATTGTGGGTCTTACGGGTACTCCCTCCAGCAACGGACTTATGGATTTATGGGCTGAATTTCGTATCCTCGACATGGGTCAAAGACTCGGCAGGTACATCACCCATTACCGTAATAACTTTTTTACCCCGGATAAGCGAAATCAACAGATGGTCTTTTCCTATAAACCGCTTCCGGGTGCAGAAAAAGCAATATACAGACTTATTTCCGACATTACCATCTCCATGAAATCTACTGATTTCTTAAAAATGCCGGAATGCATGATAAATGAAGTCCCTGTGTACTTAAGTCCAAACGAACGAGATATTTACGATACCTTCCGTGAGGACATGGTCATAAAACTTAAAACTGATGAAATTGATGCAGTCAACGCCGCTGTTCTTTCCGGCAAACTCCTTCAGATGGCAAACGGTGCTGTTTACGACGAGGATCTCTGCTTCAAGACCTGGGAGCAGATTGCAGTGGATATGAATTACAGCATCGATAATGTTTATCGCATACACAGAAAAGCCCTCTGTGCGGTGAGCATTCCGAAAAGCATACAGTAAATTCTACTGTTTTCTACTATTGCCTTTGTGTTATGGTAAAGTTAGCAAAATAGAATCCTGAAAGCCTTCGTCGGAGAAATCCTGCGGGGGCTTTTCTTATGCCTAAAAGGAGGTGAACCCATGCCATACAAACCTAAGCGTCCTTGTGCTTACCCAGGCTGCGGTCGGCTTGCAGACAGCGAGCAATACTGCGCCGAGCATCAAAAGACTATGACCAAACACTATAACCGGTACGAACGTGACCCTGCTTCCAACAAAAGATACGGTCGTGCATGGAAGCGTATCCGTGACCGCTACATCAAGTCGCATCCTCTTTGTGAGGAGTGCGAGAAACAAGGTAGGCTCACTCCCGCCGAAGAGGTACACCACCTCCTCCCCTTATCCAAAGGCGGCGGCAATGAGAAGAGTAACCTCATGGCTCTTTGTAAATCCTGTCACTCTCGAATCACCGTCGAGAGCGGCGACCGGTGGGGGCGGTCAAATCTCTAAAACTATTCAAAGCGGACAGCGGCGTGGGGCTTCGTGTAAAAAAACGCAGATTCAAACGAGGGAATAGCCTAATTCTGACCGAAAACCTATGGAAAACCATGTAATTATACAGAGTAAAGTAGGAATACACAAAACAAAAAGACCGGGAGAGCCTTAGAGTATAATTATAGTTGGCAAGAAAAGTAAATAAATAGGAGACATCATAAAGATATCTCCCATATACAATAATCATCCTGTATAATGTTAACGACGAAGAAAACATTTATGGGAGGATTTATGTATAGTTTAAGTGTAGATGTAAATGGAGTTAATTTCAAGGAGTTAGAGAAAAATTTATATAAACATGCATGTGATCAAGCATGTAAAATGCTTGCAGAGATTTTTGTAAATTTAGATAATATGCTTTTGGAGAAGAGAGACAAGAAGCTTTTCAGATTTAAGGTATTTAAGCATACTTGCATAAAAACAATCATGGGCCCGGTAGAGGTAGACAGAAGGGTCTACGAGTATAAAGATGAAACTGGAAAGAAGAGTTACCGATATTTACTTGATGAATATTTAAGTATGGAGACTATTGGTCATATATCTGCAAATCTAGTTGAAAAGATGATTGAAAATGTTACGAATGTGTCTCTACGTAAGTCAGCAGAGAATATAAAGGCAATGACAAATCAGGACGTAAGATGGATAGGAACTTGCTTTCATTATACCTAGAGATTTTGGGTTCAGGCAAGTGTAAATTTAGATGAAATTCTCATTTTATTTAGATATATTTCTATAAACACTAGTACTGAGTGGTTTTTGGGGTGAGAAAAAATTGAAATTAGTATTCATTCAGAATGACAATGGAAATTTGAATGTGCTTAAATAAAGCTCCAAATTTTGAAGTGTTGAAACTTTTTAATTTAATCTCTATTAGTCTTCGTAGAAAACTTCTTGTGAGAATTCATCTTCAAATGGGTGTTGGTATTCATCCTCTGTAAGATAGGATGTAATGTCTTTCTGGTGCGTATAACTTTTCATATTTTGACATGTAATACTGGAATTCAGCTTGTTGTTTGATTCCCACCATTCGTAGGTTCTTTCCGAAAACATATTCAGTTGTGTATTCTCCAAAGTTTCATTAAGTGATGGAATAGTATCGACATTTAGAGAAGCGGGCATATTATAATTACCTAGATGATCAGGTGGGTCGTGGTATTGTGGCAACCACTTATTAAGGTGCTTTAAGATTTTGCGGATTACAGTTTCCTCTTCGATGAAAGCAATAATCCGCATCTTGCCTCCGCAATTTGGACATTTCAATGGATCTACGTTATATATTTTTTGGATTAGCCTACTCCAGTTTTTTTTGAAGCGTTTTCGGGAGAGGGAAATGGGTATTTTTATTGTAAGGTCTTCGGCTTGCGCAGGAGTTTGAGGCTGAGCGACTGCAATGTCCCCTTGGTTGGGGCAAGTAGCACTGTGGTCAGAGCAGGAAGAAATATTTGTGCTCTCACTAGATATTTCTACTGTAGCATCATTAGCTTTAGCTTTAGCTCTAACGCCTCGAGATTTGTTGGAGTAATAACCGTAGTAGCGTACAGTTTGCTCATATTTGTTGGGAATGTGGGTAACAAGGCGAGCTAAAAAGTCGAGGGCGGAGAAGGTCTCAAATCTACCGGTTGTTTTACCTTCGTAAATAACCTTGCCTTCGCCATCAGAAGAATTTGCCTCAGGAATGTATTTCATTCACTCTTGAGAAATAGGTGCACGGACAATATAGCGGGCAAGTCTTTCGATAGCTTCTGTATCAGAGAAATTTACTGAGCTGCTGCAATGAACATTAAATCCTGAATGCTGCCAGGTAGACATATTGTTAATTACTGCCAGGTTGATTAACTTCTCCTTTTTCAACATCTTTAAGACAGCATTAACAAAAGGCTCGGTGAGATCATCTGCGTTTGGGGATATGCCAAGAAGAAAATCCCCATTTTCATTAAAGCAACCGTCCGCGGCTATAACGTGGAGATGCGAATTAAAATTTAACAATTCTCCGAATGTTTGAACAGCTATAGCGGCTGCAGGTTTGATATTATCATCATTTACGCTGGCGGAAACACTTGTTTTGAGATAGTCTGACAGCACTTCCCAGGCGCAAAGACTAAGCTTCGCAAGTAGTTTTCTGTTATGCATGAAATATGGACGTAGTCTTTTGGGTATAGTGAAGACATATTGGCGATGAGGAACATCTTCTAAAACTTCGTCGTGTAGATATTCTCCAAACTCAACTACGCGTCTTTGGTGGCAGGATGGACAGAAGCCTCTGCATTTACAGGAGAAGGGGAGCAGGTACTCTGTATTACAGTCGTTGCACTTAACACGGGCAAATCCAAGATGCGGATCGCCGCAGTCGAGGTATTTATATATAACATCGAGAACATGAGGACGCCAGTAACCATACATGCGTTGATAGATGGAATCCCAGACACCTTCCAACTCTTCGTAATTATCAGCAACAAGCTTGTGGTATCCAGTGTTGCGAGGAGAGCGCGGCCGGTATGAAACTTGAGGGGTATGCTGTTCATATGTATCAAGGCGAAGAGCAGCATTCGACATTATGCCTCCTAAGCGAACAAGTGTTCTTATAGGATAACATAGAAAATATAGGAAAACAATATAAATGTGTAATAATATGGAACAAAGAACAAGGAGGATTAATGTTGATGTTGACGAAAAGCTTGTAAGGCAGATTGCCGCAACTTTTGAAGCAACTGCAGCCAATGAAAAAGAACATGCAAAGCTTTGGTTTATTCGCTAATGTCACAATAATAAACACAGTCTTGTAGAAAAACTGAAAGATGAAAGTATAAAGATGCAGGAGCAATATATATAATCATATGTGGGTACTCTGGTTACGGCAGCCTTTCGATTGAAGCAGTGCAAATGGATAAAGAAATAATCCTGAAAGTTATAGACAACGGATGCGGAATGACAAGCGATGTGATTAGCGGGCTGCTGAACACACCTTACCGAAGCGCAAAGCAGCGGGGTTTTGGCTTGCGTAATGTAAATGAACGTCTAAAGATGCATTATGGAGTGGATCATGGCTTGAGCATAAAGAGTACAATCAATTCAGGTACTTCAGTGGAGGTCAGGATACCGTTCCGCCTTTCAGAAAATGCGGAACAAAAGCTTATACATAGGGGCAATTCATAGCATTTATGAAAAAACCAGCAGGAGGAATAAATATGATAAGGGTATTGATTGTTGATGATGAGGAACGCCAGAGAAACGGGCTGATCAGGCATGTCAACTGGGAGAGGTACAGAATGGTGATTACAGGGGAAGCCGAGAGCGCTCAGCAAGCATTAGAGCTTGCCGCGGAAAATCCTCCGGATCTTTTGATAACCGACATACGGTTGATTGGTACAGATGGACTTGAACTGTCCATCATGCATATTATAATTCATCCATGGTTGCTATCAAAAACGATATGAAGATTATCATGATTACAGGCTACGAGGAATTTGAATATGCCAAGACCGCTGCTAATTTGGGTATTGAAGCATTCCTGGTAAAACCCATTGACTTTCTTGAGCTTTCTAAAATCCTTGAAAGAACAGGCAAATCATTTTTCAGTAATCTGGAAAAGCAGGAGGAAGATTTACAGCTGCGCAAACAGCTGAAAGAGCTTCTGCCTTTCTCTAGGGAGAAATTTCTTCATGAGCTGATAACCGGCCTTGCAGGTAATGAAGAACATATACGTATGCGTTCCCGATACTTACAAATGTTTGGTTCTGCAGATGCGCATGCTGTAATTGTTTTGGCAAGGGACATCGACGAGTGTTTGCCGAATACTGGTGGAGAGAGTTCGGAGCTTGAATATTTAAAAATAAGAAAAATTGCCGAGAATATTTGGTGTGACATTCTGGAGGTGACAACATCCTTGCGCGGTAATTTGGTACTTATCCTAAGATGCCCTAAAAAAGGAGAAGGCAATGAAATTACGGTTACCATCGTTGTATAGCCTTCTCTGGCGCCCTCGATCATATGTTTAAAGGCTGACGAATAGTTTTCAGTGTCCATATAACATAGCATCATCCCCTGATGGCCGGGGCCGCTTGAAGCATTCAGTGATAATATTTTCGAGAAACAGGTTTGCGCATAGGAGGTGTTCCCCAGGTCAAGCGCACACATGCCAAGACTGTATAAAATCGGCTCGCTGCTCGGGCTCATCCTCAGAGCGTATTGTAGAACATTGAATGCATCTTCATCTGCATTTGTCTCTCTCAAAATTGTTCCAAAATTTAACGCAGACACTGGATTCTCTGGATAATCAGCGGCCACCATGGATGTAACTGCAGCCGCAAGTTCAGGATATCCGCTTGAATATAGCAACACTGAAATATCATTTAATACTTCGGGATCATAGATTTCCTTTTCGTCTTCTTCTCCGGAGTTTTTCGCCTTAACTGATAAACTCATTGGACTTCCCAGCGCAGCGGTTACAAGATTAAAGTGCAAATATGATTGTGTACCTTTCTCAAGTGACCCGTTAACCTTTTCAAGACCTAGAGCTGTTGTATTAGTATCAGTTGAGCTTTGGACGGGTTCCGCGCCTCTTAAGAAAGCAGTTATTTGTTTGGCACCAACTTTTATTTCTTGAAAGTCTTCCTTTTCTTCGCGAGTCAATGAAAGATAAAAACGGATTGACAGCTTCTTTGCAAACCTGCCGAAATCCCTGATTTCCTTATCTGCCGGTTTTGTAATAGTTTGCTGATTTTTCAGTTCATCTGCAGCAATGCCAGGTGTATGGAAACCAAACAAATTCCCCTTGGTTAGCCTTGATATCAAGACGGGTTCAATGAAATAATTAACTACTGCCATGGACAAAATTGCTATGACAAGAAGGATTGCTATTGTTTTAATGAAACGGCGCCCTCTCTTTTTACTGGGGCGTTGAAGCGGTGGTGCTTCCTGAGCGTAATAATTTGGATTGTCAGACATAAACTATTCCTCCTATTTTTGAACCAAAACACTAAGTCACTAACCAGCTTTATTCTAAGTTTTCAAAAAGAAAAAAGATTGCCTCGCAATCTTTTCACCTTTTAAGCTATGCGCTTTGCTATGAATTTACATGTTATTTCATATTTGTTACAAACTATTTAATCGCACCCGCGAAAAGTTCAACGGTATTCAGCATAGCACAAATATACACTGCGAGTATTTCATATATCGGTTAAATGACGTACCCTGCTTCAGCAGAAAAGCCTCTATAAAAATGCCGTGTACTGCAATAAGTAATTTGTCCCTTTAGTCATTACAGACCAAATAAGTTTCATACTTTTTGAGCATAGTTCCACAGATGAGCTCACATCCAGAAAGTAAATCTGTTTTACCGGCAAATTCAGTTGGTAGCGGCAATACTTCGTCAGTAAAATTCATAATGAACCACAGTTTACGCTCGTCCGATTCTCTACAAGCAATTTCTAAACTGGTGGGCTCGGCAGTTAGTGATCTGATCTGTGCAGCTTCGGTAACCATGCCTAAAACCTTATCCATTGCTGATGACACCAATTCGGTTCCTATGTAGAAGACAGAGCCTTCACCATAATTATTGCGTGTCACCGCCATATGTCCGGCATAGAAATCACTGCTGAACTCAGCCAAGGTTTCTGCTCCTTCGGAATGGATTATTTCGCAAAGCAGGCGGCAGGCAGCCTCCTTACCATCCGCAAATCGAATAGTGTTGCAGCGTTCCGGTGGCAGTGCGTCAATTTCCTCTACCCAGATGCCGCTCAACTTGCGAAGAGGCCCCGGATAACCTCCTAAGTAAACATTATCGGATTGATCGACAATTCCGCTCATAAAGCCGGTAACTAAAATACCGCCATTCTTAACAAACGTCTCAAGAGCTTGCTGCATGCCTTCTTTAACCATATATAAAAGAGGTGCTGCAACTATTTTGTAGTTTGGGTCAGTTGGAGATAAGGGTTACGTATGGTGATGTAGTCGGAAAAAGCGTTCGGATCTTATCCATCGTCGAGGAGGCTCTTGCAGACGGTATAGCCGAGCCACCAGAGCCGCCCGCTCAGGAATGGCTCAATCAGGTTCTTTCTGCCTTGGCTGAACTGGATATTGAAGAAATAAACAATATGCTAAATCTCACTTATAACCTGTTAAATGACAATTATGCACTGCTGAATACCACGCACAGTTTACTCGATGATACGCGTGACACGCTGTATATGAGGACAGGAATTCTTCTCAACCATTTGCATCCGATAGAAACCGCCTCTGCACCGGATATGACCAGCCGAAGAGCGTCCATCACATTTAGTGGCATAGCGAATGGCAACAACGTAGTAATCGGCACGGTAACATATACCTTTGTTACGGTTTTAGGCAGCCCTGCCGCAAGCAATGTGCAGCTGCTAATCCAAGACACCCTCCGCAATACAGTCAAGACCTTTGCCAAAGCCATAAGGGGCATCGAAGATGAAACGAACATTGCCTATGGGGTAGGTACAGATCCGAATCCGACTTGCACAGCATATTGGACAAATCAAAGGTTTTCCATCGGAGACGCTACCGTAGCTCCGGGTGAAAGCCTGTTCATATTGGAAAGAGTGGAAAATGTAACATCCGCAATAAATCTGACATCCACCGCAACAGCAGCTATCAATCCATTTACCAGGATAAGCTACCTGAGATATATCTTAGCGGGTAATGTTTCGGGTTCTGGTGGTGCCAACAGCGTTCGTGGCCCACTGCATACGGTATTGCCCATTAACAGCGTAGTCATTGGAGGTCAGGGCGGATTACTTTATCCTGCAACTTATGACTGCCATTTGATAACCCTTTGCCGCCAATCAGATACAAGCGAGAAAGAACTGGACTTCTATATTTCGAACGACGAAGAGACTTTCACCAGAATCTCACGGAGTACACCCGTAGGGTCAAATACCTCTGCTGAATCTCTGCACATTCACATTCAAATGCGTCAGGCAAGGATACCCGCAGGTTATGGACTTTATGTCTGTATGGGAAGTGACGGTACATCATCAACTGCTTACTGCGACTTGAAGTTTACCTATCCTCTATATCCTACCGCTCTTACGACAGATACAACGCTTTAATTGCGAGGTGATTTTAATGAATTTACGTAAGTTAATATTAACGAATAATGCTTGCTACAAGGCAGGCAGAACCATTACTCCAAAAGGAATCATGGTGCATTCCACCGGAGCGAACAATCCAAACCTCAAACGCTACGTGGGTCCTGACGATGGTTTGCTGGGCAAAAACCAGTATAACAACCATTGGAACCAGGATAAGCCGGGCGGTAGACAAGTTTGCGTCCACGCCTTCATCGGCAAACTGGCTGACGGCTCGATTGCCACCTACCAGACGCTGCCGTGGAATCATCGTGGATGGCATGGCGGTTCCGGCTCGAAAGGCTCGGCCAACGATACCCATATAGGCTTTGAAATTTGCGAGGACGGTCTTTCGGATATCACCTATTTTAACAAGGTGTACCGGGAGGCCGTTGAACTTTGTGTATATCTTTGTAAACTCTATGGCTTAACCGAAAAGAACATCATTTGCCACAGTGAGGGTTACAAGCTGGGCATTGCCAGCAATCATGCAGATGTGATGCACTGGTTTCCTAAACACGGCAAATCGATGGATGCTCTTCGAGCCGAGGTCAATAGGTTGCTCACGGAAAGCGAAATGCCAAAACCCTCAGCACCTGTCCCTACCGAACCAAATAAGCTGTATCGCGTCCAAGTCGGCGCATATTTGGTAAAAGCGAACGCAGATGCCATGCTCAAAAGAGTAAAGGCGGCGGGCTTCAAGGATGCCTTCATTAAAATAGAATAAAAGCCTTACGAAAACTATCACGCCCACCGAGCTGGATTCTCTGCTCAGTGGGCTATCTTTTATTTAGGGGGTTAAGTTTTTCGGCTTTAAGTAGAAGGAAACTTACAATGGCCTTATTTTCCAAGGGCGGATTTCCTTCGGATTGGAGGAGCCGAAATGACAGATACACAAAGAACGCAGATAAAGGAACTGCGTCTTGCCGGATACGGCTATAAAAAAATTGCCCAGGCACTTAGCCTTTCCGTTAATACGGTCAAATCCTATTGCAGAAAGAACAACCTTGCTGGTGTGATGGCAGGCAACCCCTCCTCTTCTGGCGATGGAAAGACCTACTGTAAGCAATGCGGCAAAGAACTGTTACAAAAACCGAATCAAAAGACCTTATTGTTTTGTAGTAACGAATGCAGGCAGACCTGGTGGAACGCTCACCCGGAGATGATAAACAAAAAAGCTATCTATTTCTACGACTGTCCTCATTGCGATAAAGCATTCACAGCCTATGGTAATTCCCACAGAAAGTATTGCTCCCACTCCTGTTACATAGCTGATCGCTTTGGAGGTGAGTGCCATGAGTGAAGAAATGTTTAATGCTGAAAAGCTATACCAGGCAACGATGGCAATAGCAAAATCTATGCTAACAAAAGGCCTCATCACCGCCGAAGAATACGCCATAATTGACACAAAAATGCTTGAGAAATATCGCCCCGTACTTGGCACGTTATTAGCCCAAACTTCCTTGACTTTATAGGCTTTTAGAGTGATGTATTGTATCAGAAAGGAAGTGATTATTTGCGAAAAGTCAGCAAATTAGAAGCCAAGCTGCCACAACTGCCTGAGCAAAAAAAGGTCGCAGCTTATGCGAGAGTTTCAGAAGAAAAAGGCCGCACCCTTCATTCACTGTCAGCACAGATCAGCTTTTACAGTTCATATATTCAAAAGCATCGTGAATGGCAATACGCAGGAGTTTATGCAGACGAAGGAATTTCCGGCACGACTGATAATCGTGCTGAGTTTAGAAGAATGCTTGAGGATTGTGAGCAAGGCAAAATTGACATCATCCTTACAAAATCCATCTCGCGCTTTGCCCGCAATACTGTTGATTTGCTTGAAACGGTCAGACACCTTAAAGAACTTGGAATTGAAGTCCGGTTTGAAAAGGAAGGCATCAATTCCCTGAGTGAGGACGGCGAGCTAATGTTAACGCTGCTTGCGTCCTTTGCCCAGGAAGAAAGCCGCTCCACCAGTGAAAATGTGAAATGGGCTATACAGAAAAAATTCCAACAAGGGAGACCGAATTCCTTTAATATTTATGGCTACCGATGGGATGGCGAACATTTCATTGTTGAGCCTGAAGAAGCCAAAACTGTAAGGCTTATATTCAATAATTTCCTTAAAGGGCTGTCAGCCGAGCAAACAGAAGTGCAACTGGAGGAAATGGGCGTCAAATCATACACAGGTGGTCATTTTTCCAATACCTCGATCAGAGCTATCCTCCGCAATGAAAAGTACACCGGCAACATGCTTCTACAGAAGGTTTTTATCCCTGACCACATCACACACAAGTCTAAAAATAATGAAGGCGAACTTCCCCAATATTGGGTAGAAGATTCTCATGAAGCCATTATCGACCTGGATACTTATGAAAAGGTGCAGGCCGAAATCGCACGGCGCAGGGAGTTCGGCGTTTTTGCCAACAAGTCTATTAACACCACCTGCTTTACAAGTAAGGTTAAGTGCGGCAATTGTGGTGTGAGCTACAGGCGTAGCGGAAAAAGGCAACAGAAGGATTCAAACACGGTTTACTATGTCTGGATTTGCCAAACTAAAGACCGTAAGAGTTCAAGAGAATGTGATTCTAAAGTTGTCCCTGAGAAAATGCTTCAAAAGGTTAGTGCCGAAGTGCTTAGCTTAGATGAGTTTGATGAGGATGTGTTCTTAAATCAAATTGAAAAAATCGTGGTAAATGGCAAGGATGAACTTATCTTTCATTTCTGTGATGGGCAGATAGTTCCACAGAAATGGAAATCTACTGCGAGGACTGATTGCTGGACACCTAAAGCCCGTGCCGCAAAATCTGCCTATATGAAAAAGAATCCTCGAAGTTCTGGAACCATCACCTGCTTTTCCAGCAAAATAGGCTGCAGTAAATGCGGTCAGAATTTAAGAAGGAACACCAGCACTCGTGTGAGCGGAGAAAAAGCCCGTCACTGGCGCTGCCCACCCCATAACAATTGCGGTCACAGTGGCTTAGAAGAGAACCTTCTAAAAAGCATCTCTGCTGACGTTCTCGGCATCGATGAATTTGATGAAACTGCATTCACAGATAAGGTTGACCGAATTACAGTGCTTTCCAATGAGGAGTTGATTTTCCATCTCAAGGACGGCAACGAAGTTACACAGCAGTGGCAGTTTAAGCGCCAACAGCCAGCGTGGTCAGAAGAACGAAAGCAACGCCAAAGCAAGAAAATGACACAGGTATGGAGGGATAAGCATGAGCAGAGCGAAAACAAATAGAAATGTAACAACCATTCCTGCTACAATTAGCCGTTTCACGGCTGCTCCGATAAACGAGCAAAGGAAGCGCCGAACATCTGGATATGCCCGTGTTTCTACCGACAGCGAGGAGCAGGTTACAAGTTATGAAGCACAGGTCGATTATTACACCAACTACATTAAAAGCCGTGACGATTGGGAGTTTGTAGAAGTATATACCGATGAAGGGATATCCGCCACCAACACCAAAAACCGAGAAGGTTTTAAGCGTATGATTGCGGATGCCATGGATGGAAAGATTGACCTTATTGTTACCAAGTCGGTCAGTCGGTTTGCCCGTAATACAGTAGACAGCCTTACCACAGTGCGTCAACTAAAAGAAAAAGGAATTGAGATTTATTTTGAGAAAGAAAACATATGGACCTTAGATTCCAAAGGAGAACTTCTTATTACCATTATGTCATCTCTTGCCCAAGAGGAGAGCCGCAGTATTTCTGAAAACGTCACATGGGGTCAAAGAAAGAGATTTGCAGATGGTAAGGTTTGTGTTCCATTTAAGCGTTTCCTCGGTTACGACCGTGGAAAGGATGGAAACCTCGTATTGAACGAAAACGAAGCTGTGATTGTCAGACGTATTTTTGCCCTCTTTCTTGAGGGGTATTCGCCTTATAAGATTGCAAAGACTCTTACAGCTGATGGTATCCTCACCCCTGCTAAAAAGACAAAATGGAGTGCAACAACCGTCCGTGGAATGCTTCAGAACGAAAAATACAAAGGTGATGCTCTTTTGCAAAAAAGCTATACTGTTGATTTTCTTACCAAGAAAAAGAAACTCAATGAAGGCGAGATTCCACAATACTATGTAAAAAACAACCACAAGGCAATCATCGACCCAGCAGTATTCGATATGGTTCAGATAGAACTGGAGAACCGCAATCCAGGTCCTAATCGCCGAAGCGGAGTCAGCATATTTTCAAGCAGGATAAAATGTAGCGAGTGCGGGTCTTGGTACGGCTCAAAAGTATGGCACTCCACCAGTAAATACCGCCGCACCATTTACCAATGCAACCACAAATATGAAGATGACAATCGCTGCCGGACACCGCACCTTGACGAAGAAACAATCAAGACGCTCTTCATATCAGCAGTAAATAAGCTGCTCTGCGAAAGGGAAGAAATCCTCGGAAACTTTGAACTTATAAAATCTACGGTTTTTGACACTGCCGATCTGGAAAAAGAGCAAGCCCAACTGCAAAACGAACTCGAGGTTGTGGCTGGGATGATACAGCAAGCCATCGGTGAGAACGCACACTTCGCTCTTGACCAAGGAGAATACCAAAAGCGATACAACGGACTGGTTGACCGCTTTGACCTTGCCAAGGCTCGCCATACTGCGGTTACCGAAGAAATCTCCGATAAGCAGACAAGACTCAGTACGATTAATGCCTTCCTCTACACCCTCCGCAAACAAGAGAACTTACTTACCGAATTTGACGAAAAACTGTGGTGCAGCCTTGTGGACTACGCTACTGTTTATGATAAAGACGATGTACGGTTCACTTTTAAGGACGGAACGGAAATTCAGGCATAATAAAACACCCTATTACTGATAGGCGGTAGTAGGGTGTATCTCTGATTTCGCAAGCTGGGTTCTTACTATGAAAACAGGTCAATTTTCCCACGTTTACTATAGTCAAACTCTGATCTTTTTTTTGCAGCATTTCTTATTCCCATACCAATACATTTTCCGTATACAAATGCATCACGTCCAGTCAAATTTGCATAGAAGGTATAAGCCATTTTAACCTCCTCGCTCCAGGAGTCCCATAGTTTAGAACTCAACACCATGTTCTCTGAATACAGTGGTAAAACCATGGAAATATAAAATTTGATTTTGTCTATTGATGCAGCATTAAGCTGATCAAAAAGTCTTTGATATATAGGTCTCTCTGTTTGCAAGCAACTTAAAATAATATAGGACTGAGTTGATTCTGGAAACACAGTTATTGCAAGGCGATGCATTATACCTTTTACTGTATGCCTGATTTTCTTTCCATTCAGATCATAGTCTGGAGCAATATATGCATAGTCTGCAAACTTAATCTGTTCTGGAATATTAATAACACAGGTTGCTACGCCATTGTGAGTCCCCGCCATTATTTCTTTATCAAAATGAGATTTGATTGGGTCAAACTCTCGCATTTTTAATTGTAGCATTCTATACATTCCTACCATCATTGGAGCCCTAAATGCTACTGGATTCTTCTTAAAACATTCTTTGTAAATATCTATTGCCGTACGCTGTTTATAGTATTCAAAAATGAATGCCTTGTAAGCATATATGAACTTCATTTCTTCGTTAAGTTCATCAAAATCTGGAGCACCCTTTTCTATAGCAGCAAAAACAATGTTATCATGCAAATCACAAAAACAAGTCTCGGTCGTTGCATCATTAGCACTGGTTTTACTCATTTGAACAATAATAGTAGGCTCTCCTTTTTCCATTGGAATAAGCAAGGGCTTTTTCTTTGCATTCATCATATATACATGGCGCTCACTTCCTGCAAGCAAAGAGATAATTTTATTGTTTTGCAAAGCATGAGCTTCTTTAATTTTACCCTTACAACGGGATTGATCTGGATGCATACAGCATCTTTTTATTGATTTTCGCATCATCTCCATGATTTGAACTTCTGCCGGTTTCCTGGATGATTGAGACGGTACTACTACCTTGTTTTTACAACAATCTTGATATTTAATACCACTACCGCAAGGGCAGAACTCACTACCAAAAATCCTTATATGTTTTAATGGATTCATTTTTCACCTACCTAAGCGTTCTCTTTCGCCATTCGCGTAGCAAGTTATTCAAAGCCACGCCAACACGTAACCGTTCTTTATATACATCAGTTTTCTTTTGATTTCCTGCCCTTATATGATTATATCGGTCAATGGTTTTTAATTGATGATCTACTAATTCTTGATGTTCCTCTATGTATACTTCAAAGGCTACTCGCTCATCATCTGACTGGTAAAATAAAACTACATCTTTTAGGTTATCAAAAGCATACTGCTCATCGCTATTTTCTTGATCATATAAGAAAGTCAATACCCGGAATCGCTTACTTTCCAACACGTAAAATTTATAACTGTATTTGTTGTGCACTCCATATTCATCATGGCAGATAAATCCCCATTCTGGGACAGGTATTTGGAGACGCCCACTGTCCAACACTACTAATTGGAAGCTTTCAAGAATAGTCTGTTGATATTTTATATTTAGAATATTAAATGATGTGCTCTCGTTCGTCATGGCAAAAGAATAAAATTCGTCTTTTTCTCTGTCATCCTCTTCAGATACAATTTCAATAGTATATTCCGGTTTAAAGATGTTGTAAAAACTATATTCTTTGTCCGTCCATTCGAGTTTGTTTTTCATGCGGTCATAAATATAATCCAACGGTGCTTTTGTTAGACCTAATCTTTTTCTCCAAAGATTTTCTATGTCACAAACATCCGCATTACTATTGTCAGGTGTGTTTTTATCCCCGATGCGTAAGTATATACAGCCTTCACGCATTTTTCCATATTGCTTTTTTAGAAATATTGGGGTTCTATCGGTGTCATTTATAATTAACACATCGAGCTCGATGCCATTATATTTGATTGTCTCTATTGAAATTTTGGGATAATTATCGCCTGCGAAATGTAAGTTTGAAATTGCATCAATAATATCAGCTTGTTTTCTGCGGGGCTTTTGCATACCCACAATTCTCAGATCATCTGAGACACCAAAGATTATATAGCAATTTTCATCATGCACAGTATTAGCTAAGCAAATAATGTCTTTAATCAAGTTGGACATATCATCATGCCACTCCTGCTTGAAGTCCCAGCATTCGCCCTCTTTCCCTTGTTCCAAAAAGAATTTTACAAGTTGTTTAGTTGAGTAATACCCTATATGTTAGGATAGTTGTCGTATAGAAGAATAGTGTATAATAGAAATACGATAACGCCTAAGGAGAATCAATATGTCCAAGACCCAGAAAAGAAAGAGACGTTATACATCCGAATTTAAAGAGTTGGTTCTTAAAAGACTAGAGCCACCAACAAGTGATACTGTAACAAGCTTATCAGAAGAGCTAGGTGTTACCAGGGGTACCATATATGCATGGCTCAGAGCTAAAGATAACAATCCATATACTCCGAAATCTACTAAAAGGTGGACTTCCGAGGATAAATTTCATATAGTACTAGAAACCTCTACCCTAACAGAAGAGGAGTTAGCAGCCTATTGCCGTAGGAAAGGCTTGCTTGTAGAAGATGTCAAAGCTTGGCGAGAGCAGTGCTTAAGAGCAAACGCAACAAAATCTAAAGATCCTCAAAAACTGGAACAAGATCTCAAGGATGAGAAAGAGAAGACGAAAAATCTTGAAAAGGAACTTTCCAGGAAAGAGAAGGCATTAGCAGAAACTGCTGCGTTACTGGTGCTTCGAAAAAAAGCCCAAGCGATCTGGGGGGACCCGGAGGAAGACTAATCAGCACCTCAGATCGCGAAAAAGCAGTAGAGCTGATTGATGAAGCAAGGGCGGCCGGTGCCAGGCTTAAGCCGGCTTGTGAGGTGCTAGGTATTAGTGATCGCACCTACCAAAGATGGACTAGTGACGATGGCGTCAGAGAAGATCAAAGGCCTTTAGCCGAGCGACCTACTCCTAAAAACAAACTAACGAAAGAAGAACGTGAGAAGGTTCTTGAAGTAGCTAATAGCCCTAAATTTGCTGATTTGCCACCTTGCAAGATTGTACCCAGTCTGGCTGATGAAGGTGAGTATGTCGCATCCGAATCAACCTTCTATCGCATCTTAAAAGAAGAGAAGATGGATGCTCATAGGAACCGTAGCAAAGAGCCTGTAAAGAGAGAACCGCCTTCTCATACAGCAATTGGACCTAATCAAATATGGACATGGGATATTACTTGGCTAGATGCTGCTATTAAAGGACAATATTTCAAACTATACATGATAGTAGATATATTTAGCAGGTATATAGTGGGTTACGAAGTATGGGAAACTGAAAAGGCTGAACATGCTGAACACCTGATTAAGAAGGCAGTTCTAGCCCAAGGAATCCAAGGCAGGCCGTTAGTTCTCCACTCTGATAATGGCAGTCCGATGAAGGCTGCAACATTCTTAGCTACCTTAGAAAAGCTAGGAGTTCAAAGCTCCTTCTCAAGGCCTAGAGTTAGTAATGACAATCCGTACTCTGAGTCACTCTTTAAGACAATGAAGTATTGCCCTAAATATCCTTTTACTGGCTTTTCAAGCCTCGAGGAGGCAAGGCAATGGGTTCAAGAGTTTGTAAAGTGGTACAACTTAACCCATCTGCACAGTGGAATAAATTTTATAACTCCTCATCAAAGGCACTATGGACTAGATAAAAAGATCATAGAAAATCGCAAAAAAGTCTACGAAGAAGCTAGAGCCAAGAACCCATCTAGATGGTCAAGTGACATCAGAAATTGGACATTACCTAATGTAGTTGCCTTAAATCCAATACGAGAAAAAGAGCTTAATTTTGTTATCAGGGAACAACAGAATCACGCATAAGAGATTTGGCTTGCGAACCATTTACATTGAGAAGCCGACATGTTAGCCTAGGCAAAAAGGCAAGGCCTAATCTGTTAGGCCGCTTCTAAAGGCCACACCCATGTTGGCAGAGGCTCAATGTCAATGGCAAATCGGTGATATCCAGTATGAAAAGAAGTATTAATGCGACAACTAGCTTGACAAACACCGAATATTGAAACTTAGACATTTTCACACCTCACTGATTCCTATGCGTTCTTGATATGTATCCCACATAAAATGAACAGCCGCTACAGATGAACCTACTGCCAAGTGCGCATATCGTGGTGGAAGAGGCTGAAAGCTTTTATTTTTACCATGACCATCGCCATACAAATTTCTTAACTCAGCCATCCCTTGTGCTATATTCCCTAGATTTCCCAAAATACGAGCGGCAATGCTTTGACCCGTAACCCCGTCTTTTAATTTTTTAGGACTCAACCCAATGCTTTCACAAGCTACCTTCATTAGTTGGATTAAATCCAAGCCTGAATCATATTGTATGTTCTGTTCGTCTAAAATAGTTTTGCAGCATATTTCGATTAGCTCTTTGGCCTTGCCAATAGCGGAATTTGGGGCTATGTGAATCAAGCTATACATTAAATCAACTTGTACAGTAACATAGTCGCTGTTAAATGCATTCTTAATATTATCTATTTGTCCGGTTACAACTTTTTCTCCAATCCTGAGATTTTTCCAGCCGTATATATCTCGACCAGATATATTCGCCACCGGATTAATACTATATCCATCTGGTTGCAGCAACTCGTTTAATATCTCAAGTAAAGCCCTCCAATTTTTCTTATCGTCCCGAACAGCCGGATGGAGTATTTCACAAAGGAAATCTAAAAGATATTTATCGTCATTGCCTGATGATAAATGAAATCTGTCATCATCAAAAACCCAACCCAATCCATAATCATCATTGTTAACTGTATGTTGCCATATATCACCTTCTGCATCTTTGAAACGGCTGTCGAATGAAGGTAATTGATTGAGCGGATAGAGTCTCTTCAAAAAAGTTATTTCATCAAGCCTACCCCAATAATCTATTTTTACATCATAATCTTCGGATTCTATATAATTGAAAAAATCTGGATGCGGTTTATCCACAAACACTGTATGGGTAAACCCATTAACCAGAATGTCAATTATATCTCTTCGGGTCACTTCTGTGATCTGATTCATACAACTCCTCTTTTCTTAATTGAATTGCATACCAACCATATCAATACTACCATTAACTAATCCGGCCTATATAAAAATAACCGGCAATCCCGGTCAAAAGCTAAACCCCCTTTTTTGAACCTTCACCCCCTTAGGAAGCCTTCAAAATAGGGTAATTAAATTGTATCATTTTCGTAGTGATTATATCATAAACCCTGCCGTTGTAGGGTTCTAATATTTCTACCAGCGTTCTGACAATCGAGGATGGAGTATAGAATTCACCCGCTCTTCTACCTTCCTGCTCTGCAAACATGGCAAGACAGTATTCGTACGTTCTTCCCAACACATCTTTCTTATCTTTGTAGTCGACCATGGAAATGTTTGTGAAGATGTCAACGACCTCTCCAAGCCGCCTCTTATCCAATTCCGGTCTAGCGAAATTTTTGGGAAGGATACCCTTGAGTCGACTGTTTGCGCTCTCTAGCTCGACCATTGCTTGGTCGATAATTTGCCCGATTTCCGGGGTAAGGGAGTGCTTAGATATATGGTCCCATCTCGCCTTCTCGGGAACGTAGAAAATATTGTCTGCAACGTATTCGTCCTTCTCTTCTTCGAAGCCTACCCCTTCTTCTTTGAGCTCTTCGTATTTTTCTTCGAAGCTATCCGAAATGTATTTTAAAAAGATTAGGCCGAGTACCACGTGCTTGTATTCAGAGGCATCCATGTTGCCTCGAAGCTTATCGGCGGCTTCCCATATTTTCTTTTCGAATCCTAAATCTGCTGAATTGATGGGCATTTTAATCCTTTCTTTGAGCGACATCACTCCTAATTCCTCTGCTTTATGAAATCCAACCACGCCTAGATTTCTCAATTCTCTCTAAATTCCATATAATCGCTATACCTCTGACAACATTATGCGCCATATACACCTATAGTTTCAAACTATCGATAAGCGTATTCATGTGCCCGTCTACCTGGCTACTTGTTCTCATCTTGCCTCCGGTAAATACAGGCCAGCAACTTCTTCGAGGAAAATATTTACTGAAATCATTGTATCGTAGAAATAAAAAGCGTACAAGACTATTTCCCGCACCCTCTCGGCAGAATGGAGCTGAGCCTGTCGATATCAAAATTCACTGATCCTGTTCCGGCTTGTGATATAATAACCGTAAAGCTACAAGGCTAACTATCGATGCAATCTCTCATTTAGCTAGAGGAATGATATGTCACAAATATATCGATTTATGAGTTTTGAGTCCTTTGTTGACTTAGTACAAACTAAATCATTGGTATTCGCAAATCCGACATCATGGGAAGATCCTCGAGAATTAGAGCCGGTCGATATATGGATTCATGAAAAACTGCTTCAACTCGAAGATGCAGGCCTTGCTCGTTTGCTCGAATATACAACACATGAAATTCGTAAAAGAAAGCTATACGCACAGTGTTGGACTGCTTTAAAAGAAAGCGATGCTCTTTGGCGCATATATTATCATGATGGATTTGCTGTCAGAGTGTCTATCAATACTGCAGATTTGAAGCGTCTCGATAATGTAATAATGGAGAAGGTGCATTACTTAGATAACTTTTTCAAGCTGACAGAAAGATTCGATTATAAGCAAATTTTTTGCGTTAAGCGAAAAGCTTTTGCACATGAAAAAGAGATACGCTTGTTGCATCAGTATAGGTTTAAAGATGCAAAAGATTTAGAACAACAAGCCATTACAATGCTTATGGCTATACAATCATCGGATGGTAGCAGCAAGAAGAATATTGCGCATTCTCTATACAAAAATATGTCTATAGAAGAATCGCTTAATGACATAAATAATCGGATGCAGTATACTTTTTTTCAAGAACCAACAAAAGCAATTAGTTTTGCACATATTCCGCAATTTATTAAAAGCGTTATGTTGTCACCCTTCGCTCCAGATTGGTTTGACAAGACTGTTGACACATACTGTGGAGTCCACTCTATAAAATACCTTGGAAAATCATCTCTTTATAAAGATATTCCTGAAATTTAAGTATCGACAAGAATACATAGCCCCGATAAGCTCTAATAGAGTTTGTCGGGTACCAAGCAACCATCCGCATCTACGTGCCTTTACGCAGAATCTTCAAGTATTCTTCGTATCCAAACACCCGGTTCCGCGACACATTTTTCGTCGGCTCTAAAATCTCAAGATCAATCAGTTTGTGCACTCCCTTCGACACAGTATTATAGGCAAGTGTGTTTGTCAATCCGAATTTGAGCCACGCGCTCATCTCAAAGTGAGCCACCTCGTGCTCGCTTGAAAGTGAGCCACTTGGTTAGTTTTTACTCCT
>Ga0265293_10003874_pt1 | contig 27197 bp, 22 predicted proteins | sample Munlanlewell138R_FD_192505 | JGI IMG/M metagenome (GOLD analysis project Ga0265293, IMG submission 192505) | Leachate microbial communities from a municipal landfill in Southern Ontario, Canada - Leachate well 138R | ecosystem: Engineered > Solid waste > Landfill > Unclassified | place: Canada...
GGCGACAACATCTCGATCAACGTGAGCCTGATTGCGCCGATTGCGATGGAAGAAGGCCTGCGCTTTGCCATCCGTGAAGGCGGCCGCACCGTGGGCGCTGGCGTTGTGGCCAAGATCATCAAGTAGTTTTGCTGTACAATGGTGGGCTTTTCTGGCCCACCATGCATTTTTCACGGGGTATGGCAACATGCCTCGCAGGGTTTACAGGGGTATAGCTCAATTGGCAGAGCGTCGGTCTCCAAAACCGAAGGTTGAGGGTTCGATTCCTTCTGCCCCTGCCACCGTTCTTTTCATCGCCTGTGCGATGCCCAACCGAGATCATGTCGCAGCAAAACATAGAAACCGTCAGCCATGCCGCCGATCGCGTGAAGCTCGGCCTGGCCGTGCTTGTCTTGCTGGCAGGCATCGTCGCCTACTCCGTGCTGGTCGAAGAGCCCACCTGGGTCCGCATCGGGGCCTTTGTCACCGGCCTGATACTGGCGGCCCTCATTGCGGCGTTCAGTGATACCGGGCGGCGTACCCTGGCCTTCGGGCGCGAAGCCTACAACGAAACGCGCCGCGTCATCTGGCCTTCGCGCAATGAAGCCACGCGCATGACCGCCATCGTCTTCGCCTTCGTGGTCGCCATGGGCCTGCTGCTGTGGCTGGCCGACAAGCTTCTGGGCTGGGTCATCTATGGCCTGCTGCTGGGCTGGAACTGAAGGACAACGCATGAGCAAGCGCTGGTATGTCGTCCATGTCTATTCGGGCATGGAAAAAAGCGTACACAAGGCCCTGGTCGAGCGCATCGATCGGGCCGGCCTGCAAGAGGCCTTCGGCCGCATTCTGGTGCCATCCGAAGAAGTGGTCGAAATCAAGGATGGCCGCAAATCCATTTCCGAACGGCGCATCTTTCCGGGCTATGTGCTCATCGAAATGGATCTCACCGATGAAACCTGGCACCTGGTCAAGAGCACCAACCGCGTGACGGGCTTTCTCGGCGGCTCGGGCAATCGGCCGGCGCCCATCTCCGACCGCGAGGTCGACAAGATCCTGTCGCAAATGGAAGAGGGCGTCGAAAAGCCACGCCCCAAGGTGCTCTTCGAAGTGGGCGAAGCCGTGCGTGTCAAGGAAGGCCCATTTGCCGATTTCAACGGCATGGTCGAAGACGTCAACTACGAGAAAAGCAAGGTTCGCGTGTCGGTGACCATTTTCGGTCGTGCCACACCCGTCGAACTCGATTTCAGTCAGGTCGAGAAGGCCTGACGCAACCAACCGGGGAGCCCCTGCACTGGCAGGGGCGCTTGGACCCGACAGGAGCTTTGAATGGCGAAGAAAATCGTCGGCTTCATCAAGCTGCAAGTGCCAGCTGGCAAAGCCAATCCATCCCCCCCGATCGGGCCGGCGCTCGGTCAGCGTGGGCTGAACATCATGGAATTCTGCAAGGCCTTCAATGCCCGGACACAGGGCATGGAGCCGGGTCTGCCGATCCCGGTGGTGATCACGGCGTTTGCCGACAAGAGCTTCACCTTCATCATGAAGACGCCGCCGGCCACCATCCTGATCAAGAAGGCAGCCAGCATCCAGAAGGGCTCGGCCACGCCGAACTCGGCCAAGGTCGGTTCGCTCACGCGCGCCCAGGCCGAAGAAATTGCCCGTGCGAAAGAGCCTGACCTCACCGCAGCCGATCTGGATGCCGCCGTGCGTACGGTGGCCGGTACCGCCCGCAGCATGGGCATCGACGTCGAAGGGGTGATCTGACATGGCCCGACTCAGCAAACGTGCAGCTGCCGTTGCAGCCAGGATCGATCGCAACCGGCTCTATCCGGTGGCCGAGGCGCTGGCCCTGGTCAAGGAAACCGCGACGGCCAAATTCAATGAATCCATCGATGTCGCCGTGCAACTGGGCATCGATCCGCGCAAGTCCGACCAGCTCGTGCGCGGCTCGGTCGTCTTGCCGGCCGGTACCGGCAAGTCCGTGCGGGTTGCCGTGTTCGCCCAGGGCGAAAAGGCCGATGCAGCCCGCGCGGCGGGGGCCGACATCGTGGGCCTCGATGATCTCGCGGCCAGCATCAAGGCGGGCAATATCGATTTCGATGTGGTCATTGCATCGCCCGATACCATGCGGGTGGTGGGTGCCCTGGGTCAGGTCCTGGGCCCTCGCGGCCTGATGCCCAACCCCAAGGTGGGTACGGTCACCCCCGATGTCGCCACGGCCGTCAAGAACGCCAAGGCCGGGCAGATCCAGTATCGCACCGACAAGGCCGGCATCATTCATGCCACCATAGGCCGCGCCTCCTTCGAGGGCGAGCAGCTGCAGACCAATCTGGCTGCGCTGATCGATGCGCTCAACAAGGCGCGCCCGACGGCGGCCAAAGGGGTGTATCTGCGCAAGGTCGCCGTCTCCTCCACCATGGGGGGCGGGGTCCGTGTCGAGGTGGCCAGTCTGACAGCCTGATGCTGTCCAAGGAACTTTGGGCCATGCCCGGGCGCAATCCCGGGCATCGCTGTCAAAGACCGCTGGAGCCCGAGCCTGTCTCGGCAGGTCAGGGCTTAATCCCGTGAAGCATGCGGATCCAGCGCAGACGGCGCCCAGGAAGAATTCATTCGTGAACTCGACCAGGTGCGCCGCATTCGGTCGATGTCCGGCAATCAGGCCGGGCATCACTAGATGGAGTGTTCAACCATGAGTCTCAATCGCCAGGAAAAGGCGGTCGTCATCGAGGAAATCTCGGCCGAACTCGGTCGGGCCCATTCGGTGGTGGTCGCCGAGTATCGTGGTCTGGATGTCGCCTCCGTCACCGTATTGCGCAAAACTGCGCGAGAGTCGGGTGTGTATCTGCGTGTTCTCAAGAACACGCTGGTACGCCGCGCGCTGTCCGGCACGCCCTTCGAGGGTCTGTCCGGGCAGCTCGCCGGTCCGCTGATGTATGCCATCAGCCCGGATCCGGTGGCGGCGGCCAAGGTGCTTGCCGAATTCGCCAAGACCAATGAAAAACTGGTCATCACAGGCGGGGCCCTGCCCAACAGCCTGCTGACGTCCGATGGTGTGAAGGCTTTGGCCACCATGCCGTCGCGCGACGAATTGCTCTCCAGGCTGCTGGGCACCATGCAGGCGCCCATCGCCCAGTTCGTGCGTACGCTCAACGAAGTGCCCACCAAGTTCGTGCGCGGCCTGGCCGCCGTGCGCGATCAGAAACAGGCTGCCTAGGCAGCCTGGGGTTCACGTGACCAGCGACCATCCAACCTGGTTCAATCAATTTTCCGGAGTTCATCCAAATGGCTACCAAAGCTGAAATCCTCGATGCAATCGCCGCCATGAGCGTGCTCGAGCTGTCCGAACTGATCACTGAAATGGAAGAAAAGTTCGGCGTATCCGCGGCTGCTGCCGCTGTTGCCGTGGCCGCTGCGCCTGCTGCCGGTGCAGCAGCCGCGGCCGCCGAAGAGCAGACCGAATTCACCGTGTTCCTTGCTGAAATCGGTGCCAACAAGGTCAGCGTCATCAAGGCCGTGCGTGAAATCACGGGCCTGGGCCTGAAAGAGGCCAAGGACCTGGTCGATGGCGCGCCCAAGGCCGTCAAGGAAGGGGTCGACAAGGCCGCTGCCGAAGAAGCCCAGAAGAAGCTCGAAGACGCTGGCGCCAAGGTCGAGCTCAAGTAAGACCGCAAGCCCGCGCCCGGAGAGCCCGAAAAGCCTCTCCGGGCTTTTGCGTTTCTCGAAAACCTGTTGTTGGCGGCGCTGCCAGCCGGGTTTTCAAGAGTCGCAAGCCGTACCGCAGGCGTTGTGCACCGGTTCATGGATGCACCCTTCGCGAGCGGCGATTCTGTCCCTGGCCGTGGATGACGGCCAAGCAACCTCGAATCGGAGTGCTCATGCCCTATTCGTACACCGAAAAGAAGCGCATTCGCAAAACCTTCGCCAAGCGTGAAGACGTACAAGACGTCCCCTATCTGCTGGCGACCCAACTGGAATCTTACCGGACTTTCCTGCAATCGGACGTCAGCCCGTCCAGACGGGCGGAAGAAGGTCTGCAGGCGGCCTTCAATTCGATATTTCCCATCGTCAGCCATAACCAGATGGCGCGCCTGGAGTTTGTCAGCTACATGCTCGGCACCCCGGTGTTCGATGTAAAAGAGTGCCAGCAACGCGGCCTGACCTACGCATCGCCGCTGCGCGCCAAGGTGCGCCTGGTGCTCATGGACCGCGAGGTCAGCAAGCCCACCATCAAAGAGGTCAAGGAACAGGAAGTATACATGGGCGAGATGCCGCTCATGACCGACAATGGCTCTTTCGTCATCAACGGGACCGAGCGCGTCATCGTTTCGCAGTTGCACCGCTCGCCGGGCGTGTTCTTCGAGCATGACCGCGGCAAGACCCACAGTTCGGGCAAGCTGCTGTTCTCGGCACGGGTGATCCCGTATCGCGGCTCCTGGCTCGATTTCGAGTTCGATCCCAAGGACATCCTGTTCTTTCGCATCGACCGGCGCCGCAAGATGCCCGTTACCATTCTGCTCAAAGCCATCGGCATGAGCGTCGAGGCCATCCTGGCCTTTTTCTCGCAATTCGATCACATCGAGCTGCTGCCCGAAGGCGGGCGCCTCGAGTTCGTGCCCGAGCGCTGGAAGGGCGAGGTCGCCCGGTTCGATATTGCCGACCACAAGGGGGCGGTCATCGTCGAGAAGGACAAGCGCATCAATGCGCGTCATTTGCGCGATCTGGACCAGGCCGGCGTGCACCATATCTCCGTGCCCGAAGACTACCTCATCGGCCGGGTGCTGGCGCGCAACATCGTGCACCCGGAAACCGGCGAGGTTCTGGCGCTGGCCAACGACGAGATCACCGAGACCCTGCTGGCCGAAATGCGCGAAGCCGGCATTCGCGACATCGAAACCCTGTATGTCAACGAACTCAGTGAAGGGGCGTACATTTCGCAGACCCTGCGCACCGACGAGACCGCGGACCAGATGGCCGCGCGCGTGGCCATCTACCGCATGATGCGCCCGGGCGAGCCGCCCACCGAAGAAGCCGTCGAAGCGCTGTTCCAGCGTCTGTTCTATTCCGAAGATTCTTACGACCTGTCGCGCGTCGGGCGCATGAAGGTCAACAGCCGGCTGGGCCGTGACGAGGGCAACGCCGGCCCGCTCACGCTGACCGACGATGACATTCTGGCGACCATCAAGGTGCTGGTCGAACTGCGCAACGGCCGCGGCCAGATCGATGATATCGACCACCTGGGCAATCGCCGGGTGCGTTGCGTGGGCGAGCTTGCCGAAAACCAGTTCCGTGCCGGTCTGGTGCGCGTCGAACGCGCCGTCAAGGAACGCCTCAGCCAGGCCGAGTCCGAGAACCTGATGCCGCACGACCTGATCAACTCGAAACCGATCTCGGCGGCCATCAAGGAATTCTTCGGCTCCAGCCAGTTGTCGCAGTTCATGGATCAGACCAACCCGCTGTCCGAAATCACCCACAAGCGGCGCGTCTCGGCCCTGGGGCCGGGCGGCCTGACGCGCGAGCGCGCAGGCTTCGAGGTGCGCGACGTGCATCCTACCCACTACGGCCGGGTCTGCCCCATCGAGACGCCTGAAGGGCCCAACATCGGCCTCATCAACTCATTGGCCCTGTATGCGCGCCTGAACGAATACGGCTTTCTCGAAACGCCGTATCGCCGCATCATCGATGGCCGGGTGTCCGACCAGATCGAATACCTGTCGGCCATCGAAGAAAGCAAGTACGTGATTGCCCAGGCCAACGCCCATCTGGATGAGGAAGGGCGCTTTACCGACGACCTGGTCGCCTGTCGCGAGGCGGGTGAAACCCTGCTCACGGCGCCCGAGAACATCCAGTACATGGACGTGGCGCCTTCGCAGATCGTCTCGGTGGCGGCTTCGTTGATCCCGTTTCTCGAGCACGATGACGCCAACCGCGCCCTGATGGGGGCCAACATGCAGCGCCAGGCCGTGCCCTGTCTGCGCCCCGAGAAGCCCCTGGTGGGCACCGGCATCGAGCGCACGGTGGCGGTCGACTCGGGCACGACCGTACAGGCACGGCGCGGTGGCGTGGTCGATTTCGTGGATGCCGACCGGGTGGTGATCCGCGTCAATGACGACGAAAATGTGGCAGGCGAAGTCGGGGTGGACATCTACAACCTGAAAAAATACACCCGCTCGAACCAGAATACCAACATCAACCAGCGGCCCATCGTCTCGCGCGGCGACCGCGTCGCCCGCGGCGATGTGCTGGCCGATGGCGCATCCAGCGACCTGGGCGAACTCGCCCTGGGTCAGAACATGCTGATCGCCTTCATGCCCTGGAACGGTTACAATTTTGAGGATTCGGTTCTCATTTCCGAGCGCATCGTGGCCGATGACCGCTACACCTCGATCCACATCGAGGAACTCACCGTGGTGGCCCGCGACACCAAGCTGGGTGCCGAGGAAATCACGCGCGACATCTCCAACCTGGCCGAAACCCAGCTCAACCGGCTGGATGACTCCGGCATCGTGCACATCGGCGCTGAAGTGCGCGCCGATGACGTGCTGGTGGGCAAGGTGACGCCCAAGGGCGAAACCCAGCTGACCCCCGAAGAAAAGCTGTTGCGCGCCATCTTTGGCGAGAAGGCGTCCGACGTCAAGGACACCTCCCTGCGCGTGCCCTCGGGCATGACGGGCACGGTGATCGACGTCCAGGTCTTCACGCGCGAAGGCATCGAACGCGACAAGCGCGCCCAGTCCATCATCGACGACGAACTGCGGCGCTTTCGCCAGGATCTCGATGACCAGCTGCGCATCGTCGAGAACGATGCCTTCGACCGGCTGCGCAAGACGCTGGCCGGCAAGGTCGTCAATGGCGGGCCGCGCAAGCTGGCCAAGGGCACCGAGCTCACGGCCGAGTATCTCGACAGCCTGGACCGGTGGCAGTGGTTCGACATTCGTCTGGCCGACGAAGACGCGGCCATCGCGCTCGAGCAGGTCAAGGACGCGCTCGAGCAGAAACGCCACCAGTTCGATCTGGCTTTCGAAGAAAAGCGCAAGAAGCTCACCCAGGGCGACGAGTTGCCGCCCGGCGTGCTCAAGATGATCAAGGTCTACCTGGCGGTCAAGCGGCGCCTGCAGCCGGGCGACAAGATGGCTGGCCGGCATGGCAACAAAGGCGTGGTCTCGCGCATCATTCCGGTCGAGGACATGCCGCACATGGCCGATGGCACCCCTGTGGACATCGTACTCAACCCCTTGGGCGTGCCTTCGCGCATGAACATCGGCCAGGTGCTCGAAGTGCACCTGGGCTGGGCGGCCAAGGGCCTGGGTCGCCGGGTCGCGCAGATGCTCGATGACGAGCGCGGGGTGCAGGTCAAGCAGGTCCGGGCCATGCTGCAGGGGCTGTACGGGGCCTGTGGCGGCTCGGTGCGGCTCGACAGCCTGACCGACGACGAGGTCACCGCCCTGGCGCAGAACCTGCGCGACGGGGTGCCGCTGGCCACGCCGGTGTTCGACGGCGCCACCGAAGAAGACATCACGCACATGCTCGAACTCGCCTATCCCGACGCGAACGCCGACGAACTGCGCCTCACCAGCGGCCGCACCCAGGCCTGGCTGACCGACGGGCGTACGGGCGATCTGTTCGAGCGGCCCGTCACCGTGGGCTACATGCACTTCCTCAAGCTGCATCACCTGGTCGATGACAAGATGCACGCCCGTTCGACCGGCCCGTACTCCCTGGTGACCCAGCAGCCGCTGGGCGGCAAGGCGCAGTTTGGCGGCCAGCGCTTCGGCGAGATGGAAGTCTGGGCGCTCGAGGCCTATGGCGCGGCCTACACCCTGCAGGAGATGCTCACCGTCAAGTCCGATGACATCACCGGCCGCACCAAGGTGTACGAAAACATCGTCAAGGGGGATCACGTGATCGATGCCGGCATGCCCGAATCGTTCAACGTGCTGGTCAAGGAAATTCGATCCCTGTCGCTCGACATGGATCTGGAGCGCAAATGATGAAAGCCCTGCTCGATCTCTTCAAGCAAGTCTCGCAAGACGAACAGTTCGATGCCATCCGCATCGGCATCGCCTCGCCCGAGAAAATCCGGTCCTGGTCCTTTGGCGAGGTCCGCAAGCCCGAGACCATCAATTACCGGACGTTCAAGCCGGAACGGGATGGCCTGTTCTGCGCCAAGATCTTTGGTCCGGTCAAGGACTATGAGTGTCTGTGCGGCAAGTACAAGCGCCTCAAGCACCGCGGCGTGATCTGCGAGAAATGCAACGTCGAAGTGACCGTGGCCAAGGTGCGCCGCGAGCGCATGGGCCACATCGAACTGGCCAGCCCGGTCGCGCACATCTGGTTCCTCAAGTCCCTGCCCTCGCGTCTGGGCATGGTCCTCGACATGACCCTGCGCGACATCGAGCGCGTGCTGTATTTCGAGGCCTGGTGCGTGATCGAACCCGGCATGACGCCGCTCAAGCGTGGCCAGATCATGTCCGATGACGACTACCTCGCCAAGACCGAGGAATACGGCGACGATTTCCACGCCCTCATGGGTGCCGAGGCAGTGCGCGAACTGCTGCGCAACATCGACGTCGATGCCGAGGTCGAGCGCTTGCGCGGCGAACTCAAGGCCACGGGTTCGGATGCCAAGATCAAGAAGATCTCCAAGCGTCTGAAGGTGCTCGAAGGCTTCCAGAAATCCGGCATCAAGCCCGACTGGATGATCCTCGACGTGCTGCCCGTGCTGCCGCCCGACCTGCGCCCCCTGGTGCCGCTCGATGGCGGGCGGTTTGCCACCTCCGACCTGAACGACCTCTATCGCCGGGTCATCAACCGCAACAACCGCCTCAAGCGCCTGCTCGAGCTCAAGGCGCCCGACATCATCCTGCGCAACGAGAAGCGCATGCTCCAGGAAGCGGTCGATTCGCTGCTCGACAATGGCCGCCGCGGCAAGGCCATGACGGGCGCCAACAAGCGCCAGCTCAAGTCCCTGGCCGACATGATCAAGGGCAAGAGTGGCCGTTTCCGCCAGAACCTGCTGGGCAAGCGGGTAGACTACTCCGGGCGCTCGGTGATCGTGGTGGGCCCGCAGTTGCGTCTGCATCAGTGCGGCCTGCCCAAGCTGATGGCGCTCGAACTCTTCAAGCCCTTCATTTTCAATCGTCTCGAGATGATGGGGCTGGCGACCACCATCAAGACGGCCAAGAAGCTGGTCGAGAGCCAGGAACCAGTCGTCTGGGACATCCTCGAAGAAGTCATCCGCGAGCACCCGGTGATGCTCAACCGGGCGCCCACGCTGCACCGCCTGGGCATCCAGGCCTTCGAGCCACAGCTCATCGAGGGCAAGGCCATCCAGCTGCACCCGCTGGTCTGTGCGGCCTTCAACGCCGACTTCGACGGCGACCAGATGGCCGTGCACGTGCCGCTGTCGCTCGAAGCCCAGCTCGAGGCCCGCACCCTGATGCTGGCCTCGAACAACGTGCTCTTTCCGGCCAACGGCGAGCCGGCCATCGTGCCGTCGCAGGATATCGTGCTGGGGCTGTATTACGCCACTCGCGAGCGCGTCAACGGCAAGGGCGAGGGCATGTTCCTGGCCGACCTGGCCGAGGTGCGGCGCGCCTGGGACAACCAGTACGTCGACCTGCAGACGCGCATCACGACCCGTCTGCCCGAATTCGTCAAGGGTGAAGACGGTGAATGGGTCGAGGAAATCCATCGTTTCGAGACCACGGTCGGCCGGGCCCTGCTGTCCGAGATCCTGCCCCATGGGCTGCCCTTCAGCGTACTCAACAAGTCGCTCAAGAAAAAGGAAATTTCGCGCCTCATCAACATGTCGTACCGGCGTTGCGGGCTGCGGGCGACCGTGATCTTCGCCGACAAGCTCATGCAGGCCGGCTTCCGGCTGGCCACCCGCGCGGGGATCTCGATTGCCATGGGTGATATGGTCGTGCCCACCAGCAAGGCGGACATCCTCAACGAGGCCTCGCGCGAGGTCAAGGAAATCGACAAGCAGTATTCTTCGGGGCTGGTCACGGCCCAGGAGCGTTACAACAACGTGGTCGACATCTGGGGCAAGGCCGGCGATCGGGTCGGCAAGGCCATGATGGAACAACTCTCGACCGAGCCGGTGATCGATCGGCACGGCAAGCAAGCGCACCAGGAGTCTTTCAACTCCATCTACATGATGGCAGACTCCGGGGCGCGGGGCTCTGCGGCGCAGATTCGCCAGCTGGCGGGCATGCGCGGCCTGATGGCCAAGCCGGACGGCTCCATCATCGAGACCCCCATCACGGCCAACTTCCGCGAAGGCCTGAATGTCCTGCAGTACTTCATCTCCACGCACGGGGCGCGCAAGGGCCTGGCCGATACGGCGCTGAAGACCGCGAACTCGGGCTACCTCACGCGTCGACTGGTCGACGTGACACAGGATCTGGTCATCACCGAAAATGACTGTGGCACCAGCAATGGCTACGTCATGAAGGCGCTGCTCGAGGGCGGCGAGGTGGTCGAAGCCCTGCGCGAGCGTGTGCTCGGCCGTGTGGCGGCGGTGGACATCGTCAATCCGGATACACAGGAAACCCTGATCCCGGCCGGCACCCTGCTCGATGAAAACCTGGTCGAGCTCATCGACGAGGTGGGGGTCGACGAGGTCAAGATCCGTACCCCGCTCACCTGCGAGACCCGCCATGGCCTGTGTGCGCACTGCTACGGGCGCGATCTGGGCCGCGGCAGCCTGGTCAATCGAGGCGAGGCCGTGGGTGTGATCGCCGCCCAGTCGATCGGCGAGCCCGGCACGCAGCTGACCATGCGCACCTTTCACATCGGCGGCGCCGCGTCGCGTTCGGCGATGGCCAGTTCGGTCGAGACCAAGTCTGCCGGTACGGTCGGCTTCGTACCGGGCCTGCGCTACCTGACCAACGCCAAGGGCGTGCGCATCGCCGTGTCCCGCTCGGGCGAGATCGTCGTCTACGACGACAACCGCCGCGAACGCGAGCGCCACAAGGTGCCGTACGGCGCCGCCATTTCGGTGGGCGACGGCGACAGGGTCAAGGCGGGTACGCAGATTGCCAGTTGGGATCCGCTCACGCGGCCCATCGTCTCCGAGTACGCCGGCAAGATCCGCTTTGCCAACGTCGAGGAAGGCGTCACCGTGGTGCGCCAGGTCGATGAAATCACCGGCCTGTCCACCCTGGTGGTGATCACGCCCAAGGCGCGCGCCACCAAGGGGGCCGGCAAGCCCCAGATCCTGCTGCTCGATGACCTCGGCCAGGAAATCAAGGTGGCCGGCACCGACCATGCCGTGGCCATCACGCTGCCCGTGGGGGCCCTGATCATCGTGCGCGATGGCCAGGCGGTGGGCGTGGGCGATTTTCTCGCGCGGATCCCGCAGGAATCGCAGAAGACCCGCGACATCACCGGGGGCCTGCCGCGCGTGGCCGAACTCTTCGAGGCCCGCGCGCCCAAGGATGCCGGTGTGCTGGCAGAAGTCACGGGCACCGTATCCTTCGGCAAGGACACCAAGGGCAAGCAGCGCCTGGTGATCACCGACATGGACGGCGTGAGCCACGAATTCCTGATCTCCAAAGAGAAGCAGGTGCTGGTCCACGACGGCCAGGTGGTCAACAAGGGCGAGCTCATCGTCGACGGGCCCGCGGATCCGCACGACATCCTGCGCCTGCAGGGCATCGAGTCGCTGGCCAGCTATATCGTCAACGAAGTCCAGGACGTCTACCGCCTGCAGGGTGTGAAGATCAACGACAAGCACATCGAGGTGATCGTGCGCCAGATGCTGCGTCGGGTGAACATCACCGACTCGGGCGACACGGGCTTCATCACGGGCGAGCAGGTCGAGCGCTCCGAGATGCTCAACGAGAACGATCGCGTGCGCGCCGAGGGCAAGATCGCGGCGACGTACGACAACGTACTGCTGGGCATCACCAAGGCTTCGCTGTCCACCGACTCGTTCATCTCGGCGGCGTCCTTCCAGGAAACCACCCGCGTGCTCACCGAGGCCGCCATCATGGGCAAGCGCGATGAACTGCGCGGGCTCAAGGAGAACGTCATCGTGGGTCGCCTGATTCCAGCCGGCACCGGCATGTCCTACCACGAGGCCCGCCACAAGAAGGAAATCTTCGAAGCGGCGGAACGGGCGGCCGCGCGCGAGCAGGCCAACCCCTTCGTCGAGCCCGGTGAAATGGCCCATGTGGGCGACCATGCGATCGAGCCGCCGCTCGATGGCGAGGCGCCCGCGGCAGATTGAGCCAGCGCACGGCACCCGGTATATACTCACTCAAGCCCCGCACTGGCGGGGCTTGACGTGTTTTCGGAGGCGGCATGGCCGACTTGTACGCGGTGATCGGCAACCCTATCGCCCAATCGAGATCCCCGCAACTGCATACCGCATTTGCACGCCAGCTGGGTCACGACATCGACTACACCGCCCTGTTGTCCACGCCCGACCTGTTCGAGCGCGATGTACGGGCGTTTGCAGCACGTGGGGGCAAGGGGATGAATGTCACCGCGCCCTTCAAGCAGCAGGCCGCGCAAGTCTGTGACACGCTGTCCGAGGGTGCGCGGGCGGCCGCCGCCGTGAACACGCTGGTCTTTGCCGATGGCCGGATCCACGGCGAGAACACCGATGGCGCCGGTCTGGTCAGCGACATCCAGGATCGCCTCGGCTACCCCCTGCGCGGGCGTCGCATTCTGCTGATCGGCGCAGGCGGTGCGGCGCGGGGCATTCTCCTGCCCCTGATGCAGGCCCGGCCCGACAGCCTGTTGCTGGTCAACCGCTCGCTCGAGCGCGCGCAGGCGCTGCTGGCCGACCTGCCGCTGCCCGGTGTCCGGGTGGGGCCGTTTGCCGCGGCGGCGCAGGGTGAATTCGACCTCATCCTGCATGCCACCTCGGCCGGTCTGAACGCGGGTCAGGCACCCGCGGTACCCTGGCAGCCAGCGCCGCAGGCACTGGCCTACGATCTGTCCTATGCGGCCGAACCCACCCCGTTTCTGCTGCAGGCCCGGGCGCGCGGGGTGGCCCGGCGGGCCGATGGCCTGGGCATGCTGGTGGGCCAGGCGGCCGAATCCTATTGGCTGTGGCGTGGGGTTCGCCCAGACGTGCAGCCCGTGCTGGACGCGTTGCTGCGGCATCCATGAGGCTGCCGTTTCCGCGCCTGCAGGATGGGGCGCAAACCTGGCTGGGCCCCCTGCTGATGTGCGTGGCCAGCATGATGTTTTCGATCATGGATGCGGGCACGAAATACCTGTCGACCGAGTATCCGCCGGCACAGGTCGTCTGGGTGCGCTACCTGGCCCAGGCGCTGGCCATCTGGGTGATCTTCTGGCCCCGCATGCGCATCTCGCTGTTTCGGACCCAGCACATCGTCATCCAGATCGTGCGCGGCCTGATCCTGTGCACCAGCAGCATGCTGGTGATCCATGGCCTGGCCCGCCTGCCTCTGGCCGAGACCACGGCCTTCGTCTTTCTGGCGCCGGTCTTCATCACGGTCCTCTCCGGCCTGCTGCTCAAGGAAAAGGCCACGCGCGCCGACTGGATCGCCATCGGCTGCGGGTTTGCCGGGGTGCTCATCATTGCCCGCCCTGGCGGGGGGCTGCTCACGTGGGCCATCCTGCTGCCGCTGGGCGCGGCGGTGTGCAACGCCGGCTATCAGCTGGTTACCCGCATCGTGCGCAGCACCGAGCTGCCGGCCACCAGCAATCTGTATACCGGCCTGGTGGGCGCGGCCGTGCTCATGCCGGTGGGGCTGGCCGAATGGGAACCCATGGCGTGGGGCGATTTGCTGCTGCTGGTCGCCGTGGGGCTGCTGGCCGCCACGGCGCACCTGGCGATCACCCATGCACTGGTGCGCAGCAGTGCGGCCACCCTGGGCCCTTACAGTTATGCCCAGATCCTGACCGCCACCCTGATGGGCTGGCTGGTGTTCTCATCGGTACCGGATGCCATCAGCTGGCTTGGCATCCTGGTGATTGCCTGCGGTGGCCTGGTGCTGTCGTTCGACAAGCTCAGGCGCTATCGGGCCGCTCAGGCCGAGGCCAGGGCGCGCAGCGCCAGCAGGTAGCTGTCGACCCCCAGGCCGCAGATCTGGCCACGCACCAGCTCGGCCAGCACCGAATGGTGCCGGAAGGGCTCGCGCGCGTGGATGTTGGACATGTGCACCTCGATGACGGGCACTTCGAGAATGGCCAGGGCATCGCGCAGGCCGTAGCTGTAGTGGGTCCAGGCGCCGGCGTTGATGATCACGCCCTGGGTGCCATCGGAGTGGGCGGCGTGGATGCGCTCGACCATGGCGCCTTCGTGATTGGTCTGGAAGCATTCGACCCGTACGCCCAGTTCATGCGCCAGGGCCTGCAGGCGGGCGTCGATCTGTTCGAGCGTGATCGCGCCGTAGTGGGCGGGATCGCGTTTGCCGAACATGTTCAGGTTGATGCCGTGCAGGACGAGGAGGTTCATGATGTCGAGGCCAGGGTTCAATGCGCCAGCAGATCGAGGTCGAGCTTGACGAACTTGGTGGGAAATTCGAGCCGCGCATAGTAGATGATCATACCTTGCGCGCAGGCAAAGCGGGTGACCTCGGCGACGCTCTCGCCAGGCTGCAGATGGAGCGCGTTGGCAGACTGAAAGGCTGCGCCGATGATGGTCAGGCGCTGGCGCGCCTCGTCGATCTCGATATCCGGTATGCGCGCAATCGCGGAGGCCGCTGCCTGGCGCGTGAATGCGTCACGGTGTTTCTGGAACAGGCGCTCTTCGACATAGACCTCGCTGTAGCAATACGGGACACCGTCGCTGCTGTGCAGCCTGCACAGGTACTGGTATGCAGGGGCGGGGGCGCCCCGGCAGACCATGTCGAACTTCGGCAACTGCCGGACGATGCGTTCGGAGTCGATCATGCGTTGCGTGGCGAGCAGATCGCTCAGGTCGACGACCTCTTGCCAATTGCCGGGCAGTGCGAGCGAATAGACCGTGCTGCTGCTTTTGCGTACGAAGGTGCCGCGCCCACGTTCGCGGCTGATCAAGCCCTCGGATTCGAGTTCCGTCAGCGCGTTGCGGATCGTCATGCGCGATACGCCGTAAGTCCGCACCAGTTCGTCCAGCGGCGGGATACGGCTGCCCACCGGCCAGGTGCCGGATTGAAGGTAACGCCGGAATTCTGCCGCCAGCTGCAAGTAGAACGGTAACCGGCTGCGGCTCATCGCGGCCTGGTTCAGATTGGGTTCAGGCATGGTGCTGTGGCGCCTGTGGCTTGCTGTTCAGAAGCTCGAGCGCCCATCGTTGAAGTTCGTTGCGCTGGATTTTACTGGAATTGGGGCCCTCCACGACCGGGAACGCCGCCACCGTGAAGATCCGTCGGGGTACCTTGTAGCCCGCCATGGTTTTGCGGCAGCTTGCGATCAGCGTGTTCTCATCGGGTGCATGGCCCGGCTCGGCAATGATGAACGCAATCAGTGCTGTCTTGCCAGCCAGTGCAACCCCGACGGCCTGGCATTGTGCGACGCCGCTCTGGCTTTCCATGAAGCGCTCGATCTCGAGCGGGTTGACCAGGAACCCGCCCAGGCGCAGGAAATCGCCCCGTCGGGCCAGGAAAACGAAGCTGCGCCCGTCCTGCGTGTGGCCGAGGTCGCCCGTACGAAAGAAACCTTCGTTGTCGATGGCCTGTTGCGTGGCATCCGGATCGTCCAGATAGCAGCGCATCAGACTGGGCGCCTTGATTTCGAGTTCGCCGGGTTCACCGGCAGGCAGCAGTTGCCCGGTCGTCGCATCGCGTACGCGCACCACGGCCTCTGGGGCCACCAGGCGGCCGCCGTCCTGGTGGCGCCCGGGTGCGGGTTCGTCGGGCGAATGGCCGGCGCAGAGCGCCTGCAGCTCGCTCGATCCATACAACCCGACGGTCGTGATGCCGGCTTGCTCCAGACGATCGGGCAGTTGCTCTTGCGCGGGTGCAAAGCGGCTGTAGCCCACCAGCTTCAGGGACGGGAAGGGGGGCTTGCGAGCCGTACGGCAGTCCATGATGCGGGCCAGAAACTCATTGTTGGCAAAGGTGACCGTGACGTTTTCTGATTCGATCAGGCGGGCACAGGTTTCTGCTTCGAGAACGGGCGTGCTGATCAGCCTGGCACCGGCCGAAAGAGCGCCCAGGGCGGTCGAAAAGCCGAAGGTGCCGCAAAGCGGCGTGCTGAGCAGCACCACGTCATTGGCCTGGATGTCGAAAAATGTGGCCACATCGTGCCCGTGGCGCAGCAGCGTCTGCGCGTCGTGGACGACCATTTTGGGTGCCGAGGTGGTGCCCGATGTGGTGAATACCAGCGCGGACGCCCCTGGCGCGGCAGGTTCAGGGGCCTTCTCGGGGTCATGCGACTGGGCATCGGCCAGCAGTACAGTGTGCGCACCGGGCAGCAGCGCGGCCTTGGTGCGCGTGCCCGCCAGCAGAACATGCTGGATGGAAGCGGTGTGCCGCCGATCGATGTCGGCCAGGATTTGCGCAAACGGCAGATCCTTGAAAGAAGGCCACAAGGCGAGCCAGTTGCACTGGCTGCGGGCCAGAAGCGCGCCCACTTCATGGCTGCGAAACCGCGTGTTCATGGCCACCACCAGCACACCCAGATGGGCGCAGGCCAGAAAGACCTGCAGCCAGACCCGCCCGCTTGGCAGCCAGAGCGCCAGCCGATCGCCCGCGCGCATGCCGTTGGCGTGCAGCAAGGCGGCCAGGCGCCGGGTGTCGTCATGCAGCTCGTGCCAGCTGGCGGGCCGGTCTGTTGTATCGACGAGGGCGATGGCCTGGGGCGTCTGGTTCGCGTGGCGCGCCAGCAGCGCCGAAAAAGTCGGGGAAGACGGCTTCATTCGGGGATACCATGATATTGGTCTATAAGACTAGATGTTAAGCTATCATACCGATTGCAGTCAGTAAAGCGAGTATTTGGTTCCCCAAAAACACAAGAGGTGGAGACATGAAGAAACTGGTGCATGGCACCCTGGCGCTTGGCACGGCGGCTTTTCTTGCCTGTGCCGCCATCACGGTGCAGGCCGCTGACGCCGCTGCCACAAATGCAGCCGACGATACATTCACGATCGGTGCCCTGTTTGCCATGACAGGCAAGGCCGACTGGTACGGCAAGGTCATGGGGCAGGGTGCCCGCCTGGCGGTCGACGAGATCAATGCCAAAGGTGGTGTGGCTGGCACGCGCCTTGCGCTCGCCATCGAAGATCACAAGGGCGGCGTCGCCAAGGATGCGGTATCCGGCATGAACCGCCTGATCAACATGCACGATGTCAAGGCCGTCCTGACATCGTTCACGCCTTCGACGCTGGCGATCGCCCCGATCGCGGACCAGAAGAACATCATCCTCTTCAATGGCGGTGGCGTGGGCCAGTCAATGATCGGCGCGGCGCGTGATATTTTCCATAATCGCTCGCTGTCCAGCGATCTGGGCGTGTCTGCAGTGGCCTGGGCCATCGACAACGGCCATGACCGTGTCGCACAACTGGTCTGGAAGACCGACGCGGGTGATGACGTCGTCAAGGTGGTCAATCCGTACGTAGAGAAGCATGGGGGTGAACTGGCTGCAATCGAGACCATGGACCCCGGGGCCGCCAGCATAGACACCCAGGTCGCGAAGATTCGCGCCAGCAAGCCCGATGTGATTGGCCTGTGGATGTTCAGCCCGGATCCCGGCACGGCCATGAAGCGGATTCGCGAATTCGGCATGGATACGCCCGTCATCGGCATCGAATACACCCCCGACGTCCAGAATATCGGCGGCAAGTACATGGAGGGCTACCACTTCATGGCCGATTATTTCCAGGCGACCGATGACAACCCCTGGGGCCAGGCTTTTGCCAAGGCCTATCAGGCGGCCTATGGCGAGGCCCCTGAGTTCTACGCGGCCAATTACTACGACGCCGTCTACCTGATCGCCGATCTCCTGCGTCAGGCAAAAGAGGCGGGCGAGCCGGTCATCGATGGTGACGTACTGGCCGGGTATCTGCGCGCCAACCCCGCGGTTGACACCGTCTATGGCGGCAAGATGGTATTCCAGGACAACGGTGTGGCCAGCAAGCCGGTGGCTTTGTTCGAGGTCAAGGACGGCAAGCCGATCTTCCAGAAATATGTGACGGCACAATGACCCACTGGCGCCGGATGGGGCCTGCGGCCCGGTCCGGCCCCGTTTCCGGAGCCCTGGCGTGGACCTGTTTGCGCAACTCCTGTTGTCCGGCATTGCCAACGGCAGTCATTATGCGATGCTGGCCATCGGGTTCGGCCTGATATTCTCGACCACACGGGTGACCCATTTCGCATATGGTCCCCTGTACGCACTGTCGGCCTATCTGTTCTGGTTTTTTGCCACTGCGCTGCACTGGCCGCTGGCCGGTGCGATCGTCGTGGGCATCCTGCTGTCCGCGTTCATCGGCACACTCACCTATCGCTTCATCTACCAGCCTTTCCAGGCCAGCAACAGCAGCGATCTGGTCATTCTGATTGCCTCGCTGGGGCTGTTCATCATCATCGAGAACCTGGTGGGCATCGTGTTCGGCACAGGCAGCCGGGTGCTGGATGACGTCGCTGCCGATATCTATCTGCTCGGGCCGGTCGTTCTCACGAGCACCCAGGTCTGGCAAGTGCTCATGCTGGTACTGACCAGCCTGCTGCTGGCCCTGTTTCTGCATGCCTCCCGGTTCGGCAAGGCCATACGGGCCATGGCTGACAATCCCGAGATGGCCCGCATCGTCGGCATCGACACCCGGCGCGTGTCGCTGGTCGTATTTGCCCTGGGCACGGCCATCGCCGCGGCGCCCGCGCTGCTCATCCTGGTCAAGGACGGTGCGTCCCCCTACATGGGTTTTCATGCCGTGTTCATGGCCTTCATCGCTGTCGTGGTGGGTGGGGTGGGTTCGCTGCGCGGGGCCGTACTGGGCGGCCTGATCCTGGGGCTTGCCGAAGGCATCGGCTTGATCCGCATCCCCACCGAATGGCAAAGCTCCATTGCCTTCGTCGTATTGTTCATCGTCATGCTCGTGCGCCCCCAGGGGCTGTTCGGGCGCATCCTGCGCTAGCCGGAGGTCGGGTTGGATTACCTGCTGTACATCGGTGTGATGATTGCCATTTACGTGATCCTCAGCACGTCGTTCAATCTTCTCATCGGCATCGGCGGCCTGTTCGCACTCTCACACGCGGCGTTCTACTCGTTCGGTGCGTACAGCACGGCCATTCTGGCGACCCGCTATGGCCTGGCCTTCCCGCTACCCATGCTGGTGGGGATCCTGGTGGCGGCCTCGATCGGTGCCCTGGTTGCCTTGCCCGCCTTGCGCATATCGGGCGTGTATCTGGTCATTGTGACGCTTGCGTTGCAGTTCATCGTGGTCAATGCCTACGACAACGGGGGCAGCCTGACCGGGGGTACGGACGGCCTGCCGGGGATCGCCCCGATCGAGATCGCCGGCATCCAGCTCTCGACACCCGGGAAATTCCTGCCGCTGGCCGTCCTGATGGCCGTATTCTGTCTCTGGTTCGGCTGGCGCCTGGTGCATTCGCCCTATGGCCGCGCGCTGCGGGCGATGCGTGAAAACGAAATTGCCGTGCAGGCCGCCGGCAAGAACGTGGTGGCGATGAAGCTGACGATCTTTGCCGTCTCATCGGGGCTGGCCGCCATTGCGGGCAGTCTTTTTGCGCGCTATTTCCAGTATGTGGGCCCGCAAAGCTTCGGGGTCGAAGAAACAATCTACATATTGGCCATGGTCATCATCGGCGGTACCGGCAATCTGTGGGGTTCCGCGCTGGGGGCCGCCTTGCTGGTGGCCTTGCCCGAAGGGCTCAAATATCTCGATATGCCGGTGGACGTGGCCGACAAGACCCGCTTGCTGCTGTATGGTGTGCTGCTCATCGTCATCTTGCGTTTTCGCCCCGAGGGCCTGATCGCAGAGCGCGGCAGCGATCGCCGCAGCCTTGCGGGTGTCACGGCCATTCCGCTGACACAGGCGGCGCCGGTCCGTCAGCCCGACTCTGCGGCCACCGTCGAAGGGCGCGATCTGTACAAGGCATTTGGTGGCGTCGTGGCCGTCTCGGGGTGCAATATTGCCCTGCGCGCAGGCACGGTGACGGGTCTGATCGGGCCCAATGGCGCCGGCAAGACAACGGCATTCAATCTGCTCACGGGCTTCCTGAAACCCGACCGGGGTACGGTGCTGTTCAACGGCCGCAGCGTCGTTGGCCTGAAGCCGTACCAGATCGTCCGTAACGGTATGGCCAGATCATTCCAGGATCTCAGGCTCTATCGACGCATGACGGTGCTCGACAACGTCGTGGTTTCGCTGCCCGATCAGTCGGGTGACAGCCTCTGGGCCGTGTTCATGCGCCCTGCGCACGTGCGGCGGCAAGACCATGAAAACACGGCCCGGGCGCTTGGGGTGCTCGAATTCGTCGGGCTCGCCCACAAGGCGCTCGAGCGCGCCGAAGACCTGTCCTATGCCGAAGAAAAATTGCTCGTCATCGCACGCCTGCTGGCCACGCAGGCCGACGTGCTGCTGTTTGACGAACCGCTCTCCGGCCTCGACCCGCTGACACTTGACGGTTTGCTGCCGGTCTTCAGGAAGATTGCCGCGCATGGCAAGACGGTGTGCATCATCGAACACAATCTGGACGTCATCAAGAGCCTGTGCGACGTGGTGTATTTTCTCGACGAGGGCAAGACACTGGCCGTCGGTACGCCAGCCGAACTGATGGGCGACCCCGAACTGGCGGCGAGGTATTTCAAATGACGCAGCCCATCCTCGAACTGCAGCAGTTGCGGGCCGGGTATGGCCGCAAGCAGGTGGTGCACGGTGTCGACCTGGCCCTGCACGAAGGCGACATTCTGCTGATGCTGGGCCATAACGGTGCCGGCAAGACCACGCTGGTGCGGGCCGTGTTCGGCCTGCTCGAACGCATCGCCCACGGCAGTGTGCTGTATCGCGGCAAACCGATCACCGGCCGCCCGCCGCACCAGAACGTGCGCGATGGCATTGCATTCGTGCCGCAGGGGCATGGCATCTTTCCCACCCTGACCGTCCGTGACAACCTCGTTCTGGGCGCCTACACCGAGGGCGACGCAGCCCGCGTGCGGCGCCAACTGGCGGTCGTGCACGAACTGTTTCCGATTCTTGCCGAGCGCTCGGGGCAGCTCGCGGGTACCTTTTCGGGTGGTCAGCAGCAAATGCTGGCGATCGGCATGGCGCTCATGCATGATCCGCGGGTCCTCATCCTCGACGAGCCCTCGATTGGTCTTGCGCCTGCCATCGTGGAACAGGTGATGCTCAGCGTGCAGTCGGTCAACCGGCAGTTCGGGACCTCCATCCTGATGGTTGAGCAGAATGTCTCCTGCAGTCTGCCGGTCGCCCGGCGTTGCGTGATTCTGAAAACGGGGACCAAGGTCTACGATGGTCCGCCGGATCCTTTGCAGGATCGGGTCGAATTGATGAAATATTTTTGATTGACGGCTGCGCAGGTGCCTGACATGAGCGAGATCCAGACTGATTCCATGTGGCAACAGACCCTTGTCTGGCCCTTTTTCGAAGCCCGGCATCGTGCGCTGGCCGCCCTGGCCGATGCCATCGATGGGCAACTGGGCGAACTGATCGCCGAAGAGCATCAGGGGGGCGATGTCAATGCACTGGCCCCGAGGATGGTGGCGGCGCTGGGCCGGCATGGCTGGCTCAGCCACGCGGCCTCTTTGGATGGACAGCTCGATGCACGCTCGCTGTGTCTGATCCGCGACATGCTCTGCCGGCGCTCGGGGCTGGCCGAATTCTGCTTTGCCCTGCAGGGCCTGGGCAGCGCGCCCGTGTCCCTGCACGGCTCGGTGCAACAGCGCGAACGGTGGTTGCCGGGGGTGATCGCCGGCGAGATCCGCCCGGCGTTTGCACTCTCCGAAACCGGTGCGGGTTCCAATCCGGCCGAAATTTCGACACAGGCCCGGCGCTGCGCCGGGGGCTGGGTCATCGACGGCGCCAAGACCTGGATCTCCAACGCCGGCATTGCAGACTTGTACCTGGTCTTTGCACGCACCTCGCCGCCCGAGGCCCCGTGCCGCCTGTCGTGCTTCATTGTCGAGGCGTCCAATCCAGGCCTGCAAGTGACCGAAAGGCTGGCAACCATGGCGCCGCACCCATTGGGCAGTCTGGCGCTGCGGGGCTGCCAGGTCACGGATGATGCCCTGATCGGTGACGAAGGTGCAGGCTTCAAGGTGGCCTTGAGCGTACTGGACGTGTTTCGATCCAGTGTGGGCGCATCGGCGGTAGGCATGGCGCGGCGTGCGCTGGACCACACCCTGAAGCGGGTTGCCGAGCGCCAGATCGGGGGCCTTGCGCTGTCTTCCTACCAGATGACCCGCGATCGTCTGGCCGATATGGCCACGCTGACCGATGCCGCGGCGCTTCTGGTGTATCGCGCGGCATGGCTCAAGGACACCCACGGCGTACGCACATCGCGCGAGGCGGCCATGGCCAAGTTCTTTGCCACCGAACAGGCACAGAAGGTGATCGACATGGGCCTGCAGCTCTTTGGCGGGCTGGGCGTACTGGTCGGCATGCCGCTCGAACTGCTCTATCGCGAAATCCGCGCCCTGCGAATCTACGAGGGCACGACCGAGATCCAGAAATTGATCATTGCCGGCCAGCTTCTCGATCATTGAACATTGCATGGCGGAGAACCAGAATGACGCGCTGGACACGACGCCCGGAAGGCTCCAACTGGGGCGACTTCGGGCCTGATGACCAACTTGGCAGACTCAACCTGCTAGGGCCGGAGCAAGTACTGAAGGGGGTTCGAGAAGTTCTGGCAGGGCGCTCGTTCTGTCTTTCACTGCCGCTGGACCTTCCGGGGGGCAACGTCCTGAACGTCAGGCGCCGGCCGCCGCAACTGAGCCCAACGACCCTGGAAGGCGTCCCGTACATGAACTTCGCCCTGGCCCATGTCGATGCCACGGCCATCGATGTGCTCTGCGACGATCAGGTCCTGCTGTCCCTGCAGTACTCGACCCAGTGGGACAGCCTGGCTCACGTCGGCGCCCAGTTCGATGTCGATGGCAACGGCCAGCCCAGCCACGTCTATTACAATGGCTATCGCGCCGGTGCCGACGACATCGGGCCACCGCGCGGTGCCGACGGGGCCCCGCGCCTGGGTATCGAAAATCTTGCCGCACATGGCATGCAGGGGCGTGCGGTGCTGGTGGACCTCGCCCGGTATTTCGGCCCGGGCCGTACCCTGGTCGGCTACGGCGAACTGGCCGAGGTGATGCGCGCCGGTGCCATTGCCGTCGAGGCGGGCGACATGCTGCTGCTGCGCACCGGGTTTGCCGAAGCCGTCGTCGACATGGCGGGGCAACCGGATGCGCAGGTGCTGGATCGGACCGGCGCGGTACTGGATGGCCGCGACCCCGATCTGCTGCAGTGGATCACCGACAGCGGCATCGTGGCCATCTGTACCGACAATTATGCGGTCGAAGCCTATCCGGCACGGGCCTGTCCGGGCAGGAAAGCCCTGCTGCCCCTGCATCATCACTGCCTGTTTCGCCTGGGCTTGCCATTGGCCGAGCTCTGGTACCTGAAGGATCTGGCCGACTGGCTGGACCGGGCGGGGCGCCATCGCTGCCTGCTGACGGCACCGCCCTTGCGCTTGCCCGGTGCCGTCGGTTCGCCAGTGACGCCAGTTGCCACCGTATGAATAACTTGTGTTAAACTAGCGAGCTTTCCCGGCAAAGGCATGCGTGCCCTTGCCAGAAACATGCGGTCATGGCACAGCCATGGCCTGTCGCAAGGCCCGCTCTTTTACGTCATCCAGCGTCTTGGGCGAAGTTTTGCGAAACCGCCTGAGCCCGGTGCTTCAGGCCCCGAACACTGACGTCAACGTACGCAAGTACAAAGGATGCGTAAAGGTCATGCCTACCATTGCCCAATTGCTGCGCAAGCCGCGCGAGGTCAGCCGCGAAAGCAGCAAGAGCCCCGCGCTGGAAAACTGCCCGCAGCGCCGTGGCGTGTGCACCCGCGTGTACACCACCACCCCCAAGAAGCCCAACTCGGCCCTGCGCAAGGTCGCCAAGGTCCGCCTCACCAATGGCTACGAGGTCATCTCGTACATTGGCGGTGAAGGCCACAATCTGCAAGAGCACTCGGTGGTGCTGGTGCGCGGCGGCCGGGTCAAGGATCTCCCTGGCGTGCGCTATCACATCGTGCGCGGCGCGCTCGATCTGCAGGGCGTCAAGGATCGCAAGCAGGCGCGCTCCAAGTACGGCGCCAAGCGCCCCAAGAAGTAAACCCCAGCCGTTTCAACAGCGGGTACATCGGCCTGGCGCCGGGTGCCCGGGTGCAGCCGCAACCCCGGTTGCGGCAGGTAAGTGGCTCTCCTGATGGAAGCCGTGGCCGCCATGGGCGGCTCAACTGAATCGTCACAAGGAAATCATCATGCCCCGTCGTCGCGAAGTCCCCAAACGCGAAATCCTGCCGGATCCCAAGTATGGCAGTGTCGAACTCGCCAAATTCATGAACGTCGTCATGCTCTCCGGCAAGAAGGCCGTTGCAGAGCGCATCGTCTATGGCGCCCTGGCGCAGATCGAAAACAAGACCGGCAAGGAGTCCATCGAGGTCTTCAACGCCGCGATCAACAACATCAAGCCCGTGGTCGAAGTCAAGAGCCGGCGGGTCGGCGGGGCCAACTACCAGGTCCCGGTCGAGGTGCGCCCCGTGCGCCGCCTGGCCCTGGCCATGCGCTGGCTGCGCGAGGCCGCCAAGAAGCGCGGCGAAAAATCGATGGATCAGCGTCTGGCCGGCGAGCTCATGGATGCCGCCGAAGGCCGTGGCGGTGCCATGAAGAAACGCGAAGACACACACAAGATGGCCGAGGCCAACAAGGCCTTCAGTCACTTCCGCTGGTAAGCCCGCCGGCAAGCCAGTTGGTCATCATCCAGGAACCCCATTACCATGGCCCGCAAAACCCCCATTCAGCGCTACCGCAACATCGGTATCTCGGCACACATCGATGCCGGCAAGACCACCACGACCGAGCGCATCCTGTTCTATACCGGCGTCAACCACAAGATTGGCGAAACCCACGAAGGCTCGGCCACGATGGACTGGATGGAGCAGGAACAAGAACGCGGCATCACCATCACCTCGGCTGCCACCACCGCCTTCTGGCGCGGCATGGAGCACCAGTACGATGAGCACCGCATCAACATCATCGACACCCCGGGGCACGTCGACTTCACCATCGAGGTCGAGCGTTCCATGCGCGTGCTCGATGGCGCCTGCATGGTCTATTGCGCCGTGGGTGGCGTGCAGCCGCAGTCCGAGACCGTGTGGCGCCAGGCCAACAAATATGGCGTGCCGCGCCTGGCATTCGTGAACAAGATGGACCGCACCGGCGCCAATTTCTTCAAGGTGCTCGAACAGATGAAGCTGCGCCTGAAGGCGCATCCGGTACCCATCGTGATCCCCATCGGGGCCGAAGATGGCTTCAAGGGCGTGGTCGATCTCACCAAGATGAAAGGCATCATCTGGGATGACGCCTCCATGGGCACCAAGTTCGAGTACATCGAGATCCCCGCCGAGCTGGCCGACGAAGCCGCCCAGTGGCGCGAGAATCTGGTCGAGGCCGCCGCCGAGGCCAACGAGGAACTGATGGACAAGTACCTCGAGACGGGTGAACTCACCGAGCAGGAAATCGACCGCGGCATCCGCATCCGCACCATCGCCGGCGAAATCCAGCCCGTGCTGTGCGGCACCGCCTTCAAGAACAAGGGCGTGCAGCGCATGCTCGATGCCGTCATCGACTACCTGCCCTCGCCCATCGATATCCCGCCGGTTCAGGGCACGGATGACGAAGGCAATGCCATCAGCCGCAAGGCCGACGACAGCGAGAAGCTCTCGGCCCTGGCGTTCAAGCTGATGACCGACCCGTTCGTGGGCCAGCTGACCTTCATCCGCGTGTACTCGGGCGTGCTGCGCTCGGGCGATACCGTCTTCAACCCCATCAAGGGCAAGAAAGAACGCATCGGCCGCATTCTGCAGATGCACGCCAACAACCGTGCCGAACTCAAGGAAGTGGTGGCCGGGGACATCGCGTCGGTCGTCGGCCTGAAAGACGTGACTACCGGCGAAACGCTGTGCGACGTGGGCGATCACGTGCTGCTCGAGCGCATGGAGTTCCCCGAGCCCGTGATCTCGCAGGCCGTCGAGCCCAAGTCCAAGGCCGACCAGGAAAAGATGGGCATTGCCCTGTCGCGCCTGGCCGCCGAAGACCCGTCGTTCCGTGTGCACAGCGACGAAGAATCCGGCCAGACCATCATCTCCGGCATGGGTGAACTGCACCTCGAAGTGCTGGTCGACCGCATGCGCCGCGAGTTCGGTGTCGAGGCCAACGTGGGCAAGCCCCAGGTCGCCTACCGCGAAACCATCCGCAAGACCTGCGAGGAAGTCGAGGGCAAGTTCGTCAAGCAGTCCGGCGGCCGCGGCCAGTATGGCCATGTGGTGCTCAAGCTCGAGCCCCTGCCGGCCGGCAGCGGCTACGAGTTCGTCGACGCCATCAAGGGGGGCGTGGTGCCGCGCGAATACATTCCCGCGGTCGACAAGGGCATCCAGGATACGCTGCCGGCCGGTGTGGTGGCGGGCTATCCGGTGGTGGACGTCAAGGTGACGCTGTTCTTCGGTTCGTACCACGATGTGGACTCGAACGAGAACGCCTTCAAGATGGCCGGCTCCATGGCGTTCAAGGACGGCATGCGCAAGGCGAGCCCGGTGCTGCTCGAACCCATGATGCACGTCGAAGTCGAAACCCCCGAAGACTACGCCGGCACCGTCATGGGCGATCTGTCTTCGCGGCGTGGCATGGTGCAGGGCATGGAAGACATCCCCGGCGGGGGCAAGACCATCAAGGCCGAAGTGCCCCTGGCCGAGATGTTCGGCTATGCCACCAGCCTGCGGTCACAGACCCAGGGCCGGGCGACCTACACAATGGAATTCAAGCAGTACGCAGAAGCGCCTCGCAACGTTGCTGACGAAGTCATCGCGGCGCGCGGCAAATAACCCAATGCCCGGTCCATGCGGCAGGGGCAGGCAACCAACAACATTCAGACAGGATTCATCATGGCAAAAGGCAAGTTTGAACGGACCAAACCACACGTGAACGTGGGTACGATCGGCCACGTTGACCACGGCAAGACGACACTCACGGCGGCCATCACCACGGTGCAGGCCAAGGCCATGGGTGGCG
>Ga0265293_10003876_pt1 | contig 27184 bp, 33 predicted proteins | sample Munlanlewell138R_FD_192505 | JGI IMG/M metagenome (GOLD analysis project Ga0265293, IMG submission 192505) | Leachate microbial communities from a municipal landfill in Southern Ontario, Canada - Leachate well 138R | ecosystem: Engineered > Solid waste > Landfill > Unclassified | place: Canada...
GGGGATAGAACCGCAGTGGTTGAAAGAAAAAAGAAAACGGGATGAAATAGAAATACAAAACACAAGGAAAATTTGGACGAAAATGGATGAAGAAAGATTATTGGATTTATATCATGAAGGAAAGACTGTCCCTGAATTAATGCAAAGGTTTGGCAGGACTGAAAAATCAATCGGGGCTAAATTGTATCGGGCTTGCCATAAAAAATTAAAAGTTGCGGGAGGAAAAGAAATTTGATAAATTCACTTTTTCGGTATATAATGAAGGAAATGAGAAAAATAATTAATATTTTAGTAAATATGCTGAAGGGAGTAGCAGAAGGATGATAAACAACGGAGGTCGGGGTGGAAATTAAGAAATTAAAAGTAAAGGATTTAAAATACGCTCCTTATAATCCTCGCAAGATTAATGATGAGATGTTAGAGAAGCTGAAAAGGAGCATAAGGGAATTTGGCTATATAGAACCTATCATAGTTAACCAAAGAAATATGCAAGTGGTAGGCGGAAATCAGAGGCTTAAGGTATTAGAGGATTTGGGAATAGAAGAAGTCGAGGCGGTAATAGTAGATTTAGACGATGCAAAAGAAAAGATTCTCAACATCTCGCTCAACAAAATTAATGGTGAGTGGGACTATCCGAAGCTAAAAGATTTGTTAGAAGAATTAGATACTGGAACTGGGGATATAGAACTAACGGGTTTTAATATGGAAGAAATAGAGCAATTAATGACTGATATTGGTTTTTCTGATGTAAATGAGAATAAACTACCCCCTGTTGAAGAAAGAACTACCACGGGGGATATTTGGCAACTTGGTAATCATAGGATTGCTTGTGGGGACTGCACCGATATAGCATTGATGGAGAAGTTACTGGAAGGACAGAAAATAAATGTTATTGTTACCTCCCCTCCTTATGCTCAGCAAAGGAAAGATGAATATGGGGGGATACCCGCTGAAGAATATGGGGGCTGGTTTGGTAATGTTGCTAATGTAATGGGTGATATTCTTGATGAGGGCGGTTCATTTTTTTTAAACATTAAAGAACACGTTGATGAAGGACAGCGTAGTTTATATGTCAAAAAATTGATTATTAAAATGGTAGAGGAATATGGTTGGAGATTCATCGATGAATTAGTTTGGATAAAACCAGGTTTACCGGGAGGATGGAAGAATAGACTTAGAAATGAATTTGAACCAGTTTTCTGGTTTGCCAAAGATGGTGTTGATGTTATGGAGAGGGAGATAGAAGAAGGTAAAGGTGATGAGGAAGAGGAAATTCTGGTAGATGAGTATGGTAGTATTTTTCATTTTAGTAAGCAAGAAAAAATCAAGTTTTATCCTAAAAGTGTGGGGAAAATTTCAAAATCAGTTTTAAAATCTACCCCGTTTAATAAAAGTAAAGGTAGAACTGGGAATATAACAGTATCGGGACCACGCACGGAATCAATAGCTCGGCCAGGCAATGTTATTAAAATTACAGGCAATAGCGAACTTTGGGGACATCCAGCTATGTTTCCAGTAAAACTACCTGAATTTTTTATTAAATTAGCTACCAATAGAGGGGATAAAGTTTTAGACCCATTTTTAGGTTCTGGCTCTACTTTAATTGCCGCAGAAAAAACAAAAAGAATATGTTTCGGTATCGATTCACAACCAAAATATATTGATATTGTATTAACGAGATGGGAAGATTATACTGGGCAAAAAGCAATGAAAATTAATGGCTGAAAGTGATTAAATTAAATGGTGAAATATGAAATTAGCAATTCAGGGTAGCCGTTCACTAAAAAGAAAAGCGGAAAAAGTATTAAAAATAATCGATGAAGAAGTCAAAAAACATAACCCAGAAATGATAATAACATCTGGAGAGCCAGATGGTGTATGTCGGTTGGCACAACTTTACTGCAAGAGAAATGGTATTACTTTAAAACTATACCATTTAAATCGTAAGAAGTATGCAACGGGAGCTTTTTATATGAGAAGCAAAGCAATAATAGAAGATGCTGACTATGTTATAATCATTCACGATGGGAAGAGTAAAGGGGCGCAGAATGAATTGGATTTGGCTATTAAACTAAATAAACCATATACATATTACCAGATTAAAATATCAAAAATAATGACTGATACAATTGAAGGATATGATAAGGAAATGATAGAATTATGAAAGAAACCTTAAGAAGTCAAAAAATTTTTGAAGAGTATTATATCATGGGAGAAGATAGAAGTTTAGCAAAATTAAGAGAAAAATTACTGTCCCAACAATACCCCCATAAAGTCCCTGGTTTAAAGACTTTGAAAAGATGGTCAGCAGCTTTTAACTGGCAACAGCGGATAGAACAAAGGGATATGGCTAATGCTAAAAAGATTGAACAAAAAACGGATGAAACGATTGTTGATGCTAAAGCTGATTACCGAAAAGATATTAAAATACAGTTAAGCATTTTCAGGGTATTATTAAATCAAGCAGTTAAGAAAATCAAAGCAGGTGAATTCACAGAAATAGAAAGTATAAGCGATGTAAAAGAAATTGTTAACTGCTATGAGAAATTAATTAAACTGGATTTGTTACTAATGGGCGAACCCACAGAGAACGAGAAACACAAGATAGAATTGGGACTAAATGTAAATGAATATAAAATGATAAAAGAGATGACTGAAGATGAACGAGAATTGCTTATTAACAGATTATCAAAAATATCAGGAAATAAAGACGATAGACTTACTGGAGAAAACCAGAAATAAAATTAAAGAAAATCCCTGGTTATTGGCAGAAATATTGTATCCTCAGTATAAGTTTAAGGATTTTCATAAAGAATGGTTTTATAGTGGAATAGAAAGAGAAGAGGATTTATGTTTAGCTCCGAGAGGCTTTGGGAAAACTACGGTAAGATGTGTTATAACCTCAATTTGGGAAATGATTAAAAATCCTAATATTGAGATTGGAGTAGTTTCTGATACTAATCCTCAAGCAATACATTTTGCTACTGAGGTAAAAATGCATTGTGAAAAGAATAAAGTTTTAACTACTTTATATCCTTATTTAAGACCAGGGGAAAAATGGGGCGAAAAAGAATTTACGATTATCGGGGCAACCAGAATAAAAAAAGAGGCAACAGTAACTGCCTTTGGTTATGGAGGAGCGACTGGATACCATTACGATATACTAAAGGTTGATGATATTGTGGATTTTGATAATGTAAGAACGAAGGGGCAAAGGGATAAATTGCGAGACTGGATAGGAACATCTTTACTACCAATGTTAAAACCTGAAGGAAAATTATCCTGGAACGGCACAAGATATGGCTATAATGATTATTATGGGGAATTATTAGAAAGGGGAATTTTAACGAATAAAAATTCACATAAGGCTATTTTAAATAATGGAGAATCATTGTGGCCTGAAGTGTGGCCGATAGAAAAATTATTGGAAAAGAAAGAGAAAATGGGAACAATGAGGTTTAATGCTCAGTATCAGAATGATGTTCAATTAATGGCTTCAGGGAAAATATTCAAGCGGGAATGGTTTAAATATATCAGGAGAAATCCTGATGATCCTCTGGGTTTTATCAGGGATGATGGGGCGAAAATTAATCTAAAAGATTTGGCAATATATCAAACTTGCGATTTAGCTATATCGAAAAGAGAAACTGCTGATTATTTTGTAATACTAACTTTTGGAATAGACAATGAAGGAAACATATATATTATAAATATTCTTAGGGGGCATTATGATTGGCCTGAACAAAAAAAGATTAGTAGAGAAAATTATATGAGATGGAAAGGATTGGGATTAAGATGGAGAGGAATAGAAACAGTCCAATATCAAGCAGTATTATTACAAGAACTGAATGTTTTTTCGGATATGTCGGTAAGGGCACTTTCTACTATGGGGCTGGATAAAGTAACCAGAGCTATGTCGATGAGTGCTAAATATGAAAGCGGGAAGGTATTTCATAATGCTAATATGGAAAATTTGGAAGATTTGGAAGATGAATTGACTACTTTCGATGAGGGGGAGCATGATGATATAGTAGATTGCGTAAGTTATATACCACAATGCGTAACTCAGGAAAGGACAAAAATACGGGTGGCGTGATGTTTAATCTTCAAATAGAAAACAAAATAAAGAAAGAAATTGTGGAAGGATATGCCAAAGAAGATATTTTAAATCGAATTCAAAAAGAATATGGATTGGTAAATGGAATAGAATTCTTATATAATTGTTGTTATGCTACGATATGTAGGGAAATGGGTATTAATTTGAAGAAAGGGGAAAATTTAAGACCAAAGAAGGTTAAAATTATCCCTAAAAAATAGAAAGAAGGTGATAAAAAGTGAAACCATTTTGTGTGGTAACCAAAAGTGGAAATGTAGTGAAGACTGATATATTAAATAATTACCAGGTGGCTGGTCAAAGTAAACAGTTAGAATTGGATGCCTTTGCTGATAGATACGAGAAAGATGGTTTACAGAGACCATTATATAACCCTTTAACTATGGCGAAATTGATGGAAATAAATACTTATCACATGCGAGCTTGTAAAGTTAAAGCTGGAGATGTCTCAGGGCAGGGCTGGAGTCTATATCCTCTGGTAGAAGAACCTGACCAGGACCAGAAGAAAAAAATAGAAGAATTTTTTAAAGGACAAGGTGAATTAATAGAAGATACTATTGAAAAAGCTCAATTGGATAAAGAATTGGTGGGTTATATGGCGATTGAAATCATCAGAGAATACAATAATTTTGATAGTCCAATAAGCGGATTGAAGCATATTCCTGCTCATACGGTTAGAATGCATAAAAGCGGAAATAAATTCTGTCAAGTATGGTCGGGAAGCATGGGAACTGAAAAAAAAGTATGGTTTAGAAAATTAAATTATGAAAAGGATATTAGAAAAGAAGATGGAATAGAAAAGGAATCAGGGAGATACAGTGAACAAGAAAGAGCTAATGAAATATTCTGGAATGTAAATTATACTCCCAGAAGTTGCTTTTATGGAATACCAGATATAGTTCCTGCTATTGGAGCTGTTACGGGGGATGTATCGAGAAGAGATTATAATATATCATTCTTTTCAAATTATGGAGTCCCTGCCTATATGGTATATATTACTGGAGATTTTGACCCAGGAGAGGAAGACCCTGAAACTAAAAAAACTCCTTTAGAAGAAGCGATTGCTGAAAAATTTCAAGAAATAGCGAAAAATCCTCATTCAGTTTTAATCTTGAGTGTCCCGAAAAGAGAAGGGGGGATAGGGGAAGTTACTGTAAAAATAGAACCTTTATCTACAGAGGTTAAAGAAGCAAGCTTTAGAATGTATAGAACAGATAATCGGGACGAAGTTATTTCTGCTCACGGGATACCCCCTTATCGCATAGGAGTATATGAAACTGGAAGTTTGGCAGGTAATTTAGGGCAAGAATCTACTATAATCTATAACGAATCAATAATTAAACCCAGGCAAAGAGTTTTTGCAAACCTGATTAATTACTATGTTTTGCCTTCTTTAGGAATTACTGATTGGGAATGGGAACTAAATCCTATCGATGTAACCGATATTGATAAAGAATTAGACCGCATAATAAAATTAGTAGATAAAGGAATGGCTACTCCGAATGAAGGTATTTCTTTTATTGGGGATTATTTTGGAGTGGAAGTTAAAGATGATAACCCAGCGATGGATTTACATTACTATAATGGTAATCCCATTGATTTGGGGGGATTTATTCCTGAAACTGAAATAACTGATATTTTACAGGGTATGAAAGACAAATTAATAGAGGTGTTTATGGATTATGTCTCAAAAACAAGCGGGAATGATGCTGTTCGAGATAGAAGAATTATTAAGGCGATTGCCAGCCTTCAAAAGGATGCCGATAAAAGTAATCAGAGAAGAAAATAAATTATACGAAAAGCTGAAAAAACTGTTTCATAGCCGATTTGTGAAGATATTAGAACAGCTTAAAAAAGAAGGTTTACCTTCCTCTGATTTGCAAAGAAAAGAATTGTTGCATCCTTTAATCGAGCTTGAAGGGGAATATATTAATACTATAATTGAAGGAACGAAAGAGGCTCTGCGATATGGAAGACAGGATGTTTTTAATAATTTACAAAAAATAGGATACTTAAAAGTAAAAAAAGCGAAATCAACTTTAGAGGTGATATTTCGTGATTTTTCCCCAGAAATATTAAAAATTATAAGAAATAAAACCTTTATAGCTTCTCAAAAAACTATGGATAGAATTATAGGGGATGTTATGGAAAGTCTATCAAAAAGTTATGCTCAAGGATTGGGAATTGATAAGGCTGCTGATGTATTAGAGGAAAAATTTGTGAGTATGGAAAATTATGAACTGAGGAGAATTGCCAGAACGGAAATTAATCAAGCTCAGAATAAAGGAGCATTTTATACCGAACAAGAATTAGGGGTTGAATATCATCAATGGATAGCAACTATTGATGGAAGACAAAGGGAATCGCATGAAATATTAAATGGAGAAATTGTTCGGGTAGGAGAACCATTCAGTAATGGGCTATTATATCCTGGGGATACTTCGGGAGATATTGAGGAATGGATTAATTGCAGATGTCGGGAAGTTCCTTTTCTTATGCCAGAAGGATATATGGCTCCGCCAGGGGTTCTATGTTTTTACGAAGAAGACTTAGTCAGGATTGATTGACAAAAAGAATATAAATGCTATAATAATTTAGAGGTGATAATATGCCTGTGCATACAGGTTATGATAGCAATAAAGAAGAACCGAAATGTTATGCTCAATGGGGAAGTCGTGGGAAAAAATATTATTATACTTGTGGAGATAAAGAAGCAAGAGAAAAGGCAAAAGCAAAAGCTAATGCACAAGGGCAGGCAATTATAGCGAGTGGCTGGACTGAAAGCCAAAAAAATATGAAAGGAGATGAGAAAATTTTGAAAACTGCTAAAAATAAAAATGCTGGGGAATCCCTTGAAGAAAAACTGAATAAGATAAGAAAGGCTTTTGAAGAAGACCTTGATAAATGGATAGTTTATACTTTTGATAGTTCCGTAATAATTAAAGATGAAACTACTGGAAAATATTATGAAGTTGAGTATTCAATTTTAGAGAGTGGAGAGATAGTAAAGGGTGAACCAAAAGAAGTGGAATTAACTTACATTCAGAAAAGATTATTTGCCGAATCCTTTGATTTTACCAGTGTTAAAAACCTTGATACTGTCAATAAAGATATTCAATATATTGTTGATTCTTGGGATGATTGGGCGGGAAGTTTTGATACTTGCGTATCAGTATTAGGGAATAAACCAGGGATAACTGACCCTGAAGCCTTATGTGCTTGGTTACATTATCAGGCAGAGGGGAAATGGCCTGGGGAAAAATCAAGAGAAGAAAATAAAGGTTGTGAATTAACCGGACCCATTTTTAAAAGAGATAATAAACAAAGGATTGTCTATGCCGCTGTATTAGTTCCTGGTGAACCTGATTATGATTTTGATAAAGGCGAAAAGATATTAACCAAAGAAGAAATAGAAAGAGTAGCTCACGACTGGATGTTGAATTATGGGAATATCGATATAATGCATAGTCTGAATAATGTTGCTAAACCTGTAGAGACCTTTCTGTTACCGATGGAAATGGAAGTTGAGGCTTTTGGGAATAAAATGACTTTACCTGTAGGAACTTGGGTAATGGCTTCAAAAGTCATTGATGATGTTGCCTGGGAAAAAGTAGAAAAAGGGGAATTAACTGGTTATTCGATCATGGGGATAAGAAATACTGCTTTAAAAAGTCTTTTAGATAATGCCTCAAAAAGTAAAGATATTACAGAAGAGATAAAGGTTTCTTTGAAAAAAACTTTAATCAGGGATTTGGGCGAAGATTGGATTGTGCCTTTTGTTAGTCTGGTTGATAATGCTTGTGTCCCGAAATCAAAATTTTTTGCTATTAAAAGCAAAGAGAATGAACGGGAAGGGATTTTAAATAGATTGGTAAATTTTATGAAAGGACAAAAAGAAGATGTAGAAAATATAAATATAGTAGAAAAAAAGGGCAGGGCAATAAGTGATGCTACTTATGCTCAACTGAAAAATGCTATAATGGCTTTAAATGAATTGTTAGAAAAAGCCGATAAAGAAAGAGAAGCGGAAAGTTCTAAAAATATAACGAAAGGAGTTGATGGAGAAATGACTGAACAAGAAGTCAGTAAATTAAGAGAGGAAATATTAGCTGAAGTAACTTCTAAGATAGAGGAAAAATTTAAGCCTTTAGAGGAAGTGTTAAAAAACCCTGATAAGCAAGATGAGGGGGGAGAAGCAGAAAAGCAAGTTGAAAATAAAGAAGATTTAGACAAAACCATTAAGGCATTGCAAGAAAAGATAGAACAATATGAACTTGAAAAAAGAGGTAAATCTACCTCCCTTAAAGGACAAGACGGTGAAGATAAAGAGTATTCCTATAAAGACCAGCAAGATGAATTAGAGCGAGATGGTTTTGGTAGACGAATCAAGAAAAACGAAGATAAGAAGAAAAAATAATATAGAAAGGAGATGATATAAATAATGTTATCACAAGAAGAACTGTTAAGTTTGTTAAATAAAGCAATGAGTTTGAAGGGCGGAATAATAGAAGTAAGTGATTTAGGTGATTCTATATTACAGCCTCAGAAATTTACCAGATTTGTAAAGCAGATGCAAGAGGATACGGTGATATTACCAGAAGCAAGATATATCACTATGGATTCTCAAATAGTAGATATTGATAGGGTTGCCTTCTTGGGGAGAGTGTTAAAGTCTGGAGAAAAAGTTGAAGGTGCTACCACATCACATCGAGATTTAGAAACCAGCGAATTTGCGAAACCTACTTTTTCTACCAATCAATTAATTGCTAAAGAATTTCAGGCTATTGTTTCCCTGAGAGATAAGATGTTAAGAAGAAATATTGAGAAAGAGGGATTTGAAGATACTCTTATTGATATGCTGGGTGAGGCAGTAGGGAGAGATTCAGAGGAATTGTATTTGTTTGCCGATACTGATATGACTTATGATGAAGATGATGTTCTTTCCAGATTTGATGGTTGGATTAAATTGGCGGCAAATGCAGTATATGGAGCTGGTAGTAATAAAGATTTTGACCCTGAGGACGCTACTTTCCCTGAAAATATGTTTAAAGCGATGCTGGATGCTACCCCAAAGCAATATCTTAAGAATAGAGCTAATTTTAGATTCTGGGTAGATTATGAAACCGAAGATGCCTATCGTGATATTCTAAAGGCAAGAGATACTGCACTTGGAGATGTTGTTCAAACTGGATATTCAGAGATAGCCTATAAGGGTATTCCTGTTCGAAGAGCTCCGATGCTGGAAAGAGCAAAAGATACTGAGGATGGCGGTTCAGGGCGGGTATGTTTATTAGGTTATCCTAATAATTTAGTCTGGGGAGTATTCCATCAGATAACTATTGAACCAGAAAGAGAGGCAAAACTAAGAAGAACTGATTTTGTCTTATCTCTGGAGGTGGCTTGCAATTATGAAGATGAGAATGCTGCAACTGTTGCCTATATTGAGAAATCGAACCCAGTATCATAAACATAGTCAAGATAATAGTAATAATAGTAGCACTAAAGGCAGTAAGTAGAAATATTTGCTGCCTTTTTTAAGATTTGACAAAGGAAAGGAAAGCAATGGAAATAGCTATTGTCGGTTTAGGAATAGTAGGGAATGCTTTATATAAATTGTTATCCGGGAAAGGATATAAAATAAACAGACATGACCCAGAAAAAGGGTTTAGAGATAATATTGATAAAGCAGAAATCATTTTTGTTTGCGTAAACGATAAAAGCGAAGATATGGCTTTGGTTCAAGAGGTAATAAAAGATATTAATAAAAAGAATAAAAAGGCAATAATAATAATAAGGACTACCCTTATCCCGGGAACTACCGATGCTTTAATTAAAAAATACAAAAGAACTATTATTTATATGCCTGAATTTCTTAGAAGTTGGAATGCTCATGCTGATACAATGAACCCAGATAAAATAGTTATCGGGACTTCTGACCGTGAAGCATTTAAAAGATTGATAAATTTGTTTAAAGTAAATATTCCGATTGATAAAGTTTTTCAAGTAAAACCAGTTGAGGCGGAAATAGCCAAACTTGCTTTGAATAGCCTGGCAGTCATTAAGGTAGTATTTGCCGAAGAGATATATGATTTAGCTAAATCTCTGGGAGCTGATTATGAACATATATACAAAATATTTAAAGCCGATAGAAATGTAAACCCTCGGCATCTGGAAGCATTTAAAGATGTCTATCGGGGAGCGGGGGGAACTTGTTTACCGAAGGATATAGGGTTTTTGTGTCATACTATTGAAAACCATAATCTTGTTTTACCACTCATTCATTTAGCCAGAGAATTAAATATACATTATTTGATGAGCGAAGAAAAATTTACAAACACGGGAGAGAGCAAAAATGATGAAAACTGAATATGAAAGATGGTATGGGCATTTTTTAGGGATTCGTCATAAAAGAGATACTGAAAGAATTCGGAGTGTAAAATGGAAATAAAATATCCTAAAATTTTTTATTACATAACTTTATGGTATCGAGGAGCGGCTTATAAAGATATAGATTTTATGAAAGATAATTTTGGTGGGGAAATATTTTATAACAATACAGTTCAATTGATAGAAAGTATAAAAAACAATAAACCAGATTTAATGGTAGTTTTTGGGGATTTAAAAAATGATTATCTTATACCATTAAAATATAATATTCCCTATATTTTATTTGAGCACGATGTAATGGGCATAAGGACAGGGCAAAAAGAAGAAATAATGAGGCATGATAGAGAAAAGATGGAAAATGCCTCTGCTGTGATATTTACCAGCGAAGACCATGCCCAATATTATGAAGAATTAAATAAAAAACATAATTGGAGAATACCTTATTATGAAATTATTCATACCAGACCATTAAAGAAGGATTTAGATTTTGAACCAAAAGAAAAATTAAATGGTTTACATTTGGTTTATGCTGGTGGGACAGTAGAAAGTCGGAGAAAGTATGGTCTATTTGGATATAGATATTATGGTGAAATATTTAGAAAATTTATAGAAGCAGGATGGAAGGTGCATATATATTCAGCATCTAACAATTCAGCAAGATTAGGAGAATATACAAATATAGGGTGTATTGTTCATGAAAGTTTGCCTTATAAAGATTTATTACGGGAAATGAGTCAATATACAGCTGGTTTACACGGTTATAATAAAATAGGTGTGCCAGAGGCTGCTTATAATTATACTCAAATTTGTAGACCTAATAAACTATGGGACTATCTGGCGGCAGGAATTCCCACTATTGGCTTTCAGGGTGGGAATGGAATGAAGATTTATGATGGTAAATGGGGTATAATAATTGATAATTTAGAACCTGAAACCTTAAAGGCTATTCCTGAAAGATTAAAAGAAATAAAAATAACCAAGAGAATGAGATATGCGAATGTTATGGATAAAGATATAAAGAAATTTAAAAAAGTAATAGAAATGGCTTTAGAGGATGCTAAAAAAGAAAAAGAGAAAAGATATTATGTTATCCCGGATAAAGTTAAGGATGCTACCAAATTTCCTAATAAAATAATAGTTCATAATAAAGGGGCACATCCTGTTTATCGAGGGGGTTATATTTTTGCTCCTGGAGAGACTACTGGAGAATTAAGAGTTACCATGAGAACATATAAAGAAATAAAATCGCATGTAAGCCTACAAATAAAAATTGTAGAGTGAAGGAGATTACAGGATGATTCAATATAAACTAAAGGTTAAGAATGATTTAGAAGAAAGAATAGTAAGAAGAAAAAATATTTTCTGGCCTGAAAGTGTAAGAGAAGTGATTACTGATGAGATGGGATTTAAAGAAATAAAAGCTTGTAGGCCATTAAAGATTGAAAAACTTACTATTATTTGTCCTATCTGTCAGAAGGAATTCCGAAATAAACATGGATTTTTAACTCATATTATTAAGACGCATCCCGAAGAAAAGTATAAAATATTAGGAAAAAAAGGGTAATATTATGGCTAAAAAATTATATTATTCCGATGTCGATGAAGTTATAAAATATACTGGAGTTGAATATGATAAATTAGGTTTAGGTAGCGAAGAAGAATTAGAAGAATTGATATTGAAATGGCTCAAGCAAGTAACCAGCTTAATGAACAATAATCGCAATCGCAATATGATTACTGATTTAGATTTTGGGGATAAAGTAATAATTGATTATGGAGTAGAGCTGTGGAAAGCTCTTTCAGGGGGGATAACAGCAAGCATCATTACGGCTAAAGATGAAATGCCTGATTATTATACTTATGCTATTAATCAAATTGAAATCGATAGTTCAGTTACTAATATGATTATAGTAGAAAGGAATATTGATTCTTTGTTTCAAGATTTTTCTGATGCCAAAATTTTAATGATTAGAGTTAAACCTTATCTTGATTTATTGGCTGGTGATATGCAACTTATATTGTCTAACGAAGAGGAAATAAGAATATTGGACTTTCCCGAAATGAATAAAGAAGAATGGAAATTGTGTAAGTTTTATTTGGGTTGTGATGATGATCTGAAAGAAATAACAAAAATAAGTATAAAAGTGGTTAATTCGATTGGTTCGTATTTGTGGATTTCTGATGTTCAGAAATTAGTAATTCCTGAGGGAATTATTAATATTGCTATGCGGGCTTGCGCTAATATGGTAAAGCTTGCTTATGCTAATAGGGAATCTCCAGTAATCAGGATAGAAGATTTAAATGCTACCTTGCTTAATGATGAAATTCTAACTGATTCTTTAAAAAAAGAATTAAAGCAATGGCCAGCAAAACCAAGTTTCCGATTTATGAGGGTGGAAAGTCCTAATGATTAAATTTGATTACTGCCCTATATGTAAAAGTGAAAATATAAAAGCGATAAAAGAAGAAGTTTACCAATATCCTGAAACTGATGGTATTAATAAGTGGGAAAAGATAGTTAATAGAAGATTAAGAAAATTATTTGATATTATTTTGAGAGACAGGAAAGAGATAGTCTTTAATATTTTCAAATGCAGTGAATGTGGTTTTATTTTTCGGATGCCAAGATTAAGTTATGAAGAAGAAAAAATACAATATAATATAAATGATAATGGCAAGCCATATATCTGGCCTATCAAAAGAGGACCGGACAAAACTATCCCCGTTAGAGAGGAGAGAGTATATCAATTCATAAAAAAATATGGCAAAGGTGGAGATTTACTTGATGTAGGTGGCTGTGATGGGGCAATGTGTTTAAGATTAAAAGAGGAATATAGATGTTTTATAATAGACAAAATAAATTATGAGAAAATTGGCAACATTATTTATCTCGGAGATGATATAAGAGATAACGATACAAAATATGACGTGGTAATGATGATACATATTTTGGAACATCTTTCTTACCCATTGGAATTTTTAAAAAAGTATAGAGACCATATAAAAAAAGATGGAATATTGTTGGTTGCTGTTCCCAGAGGCTATATCAACGAATGGAATGCTTGGAATTGCCCAACTATGCACTGTAATTTTTTTAGCATGGAAACATTAAAAAAGGCCATTGCTTTGGCAGATTTGGAGATAATATATGATATTGAATACGATAGGGACTACGAAGAGTTATATGTGGTGGGAAAATTAAATGATTAGTGTAGAAATAGACCCTAAACAAATTGAAAAGATAATGGAAATTCCTGTTGAAGCTGGGAAAAAAGCTTTTACTTATCTGGCTTTAGAAGTCTGGGGAGGAATGAGAAAAGAATCGCCAGTAGATCACGGAAGATTAGCGGGTAGTTGGCAATTAGAAAAAAGAGGCGATTTTGAAGCTCGTATAGTAAGTGGTGTTGAATATGCTCCTTATGTTGCTTTCGGGACGGGGCTTTATGGACCAAATAAACAAGCAATTGTTATTACGCCAGTTCAAGCAAAATGTTTACATTTTATCTGGCAAGGCGAAGAGATATTTGCTAAGAAGGTGGTAGTTGAGGGAATGCATCCTAACCCTTATCATGAAAGAGCAATGGAAAAAGGGGAAAGCAGAGTTGATGAATTTATTGCCAGAGCTTTAAAAGAAACAGAAAAAGGAGTTTGAAATGGAAGAAAAATATTTTAGCGAAGCCTTAAATGAAATATTAAATGCTATTCAAATTAAGCTGGAGTCCGCTATTCAAGATGGCGAATTATTGCAAGATGTAAAAACTATAGTAAGGGGAGATAGAACTACTGCTAAACCAGTTACTCCTGCTATCTGGATATTTTCAGGGGTAGCAGTTCCTATGCCTGGTTCATACCATACTATAGTAGAAAGATGGGAATTAGATATACAATTAATCAGTGTTGTTTATAACACTAATACCGAAGAAGGTTATAAGGAAGCGAATGATGTTATAGCCAGGGCGAAAAGAATATTATTGGCTGATAGAACTTTAGGATTTGGACATGGAACATTTTTTCAAGATATTAGGAGCAAGGAATTTGATTGTTCTAATCCTGCCTTTGTGAAAGGCAATTTTTATAGTGCGATATATACGGTAGTAGTAACTTTTTGTATAAGAGAATAGATAAGAAAGGAGTTGATTAAAAAATGACTGAACCAAGAAGATATGCTGGATTTTGTGAAGAAGGTAGTTATAACCCAAGCACTGCTCCAGATGCAAAATTTCATATTGATATTGCTTCAGCTTCGCTTGATTCACCATCTGATCCTAATTTATATCTTGAGGGGGGACTGAGTAGGGGTAGAAAAATAGTTAGACCAGGTTATTATGCTCCATCGGGGAATATTGTTTATCCCATTGATATTCGTTCTATTGGATATTTCTTAAAGTGGACATTGGGTAACTATAAATTTACCGAAGAAACTGGAACTAATACTCATGAAATATGGGCTTCAGAGGATACGGTATTACCATCCTATACTGTAAGATTAGGAAAAGATTATTTCGAACATGTTTTTAGAGGATGTGTAATGAATAGTCTGGAATTGGTAATAGAGGATAATTTTATATTTGCTACCTTAGATATGGTTGCGGCTAAGGATACTAAAGATGATTTAAAAGAGATAGCTAATTTAACATTATTTAATGAACATAATTTATCCTTTGTTGATGCTTCTTTAACTTTAGGGAGTGTTAATTATAATTGCAAAATTAAGGGAATGACAATAACCATTTCTAATGAGGCTAATGCTGAATCGGGGAAGGGGATAGGTTCAAGGCATCCTTGTAGGATTCCAGTAGGGGCAAGGAATATTGATGTAAAAGGTAATCTCTGGTTTGAGAATGCTTCTGAATATGCTAAATTCTGGGGAGCAGTAGGTGGGGTAAGTGCCTCTGGAAGTTCTACTGAAGTAATGATAGTTACAATTGATTCGGGAACTGATGGTAGTATAGAGTTGAATTTACCGAAATTTATGTATACCGACTTAAAGACTTCTCCTTCTGGAAGGGCTGAAATTGTGCAGGCGTTTAGTGGAATTGCTTTATTGGGCGATATTATCCTGAAGGACGAAATCACTGAAATAGAATCTGAATTACTGATCACCTTGCTTAATAATAATGGAGATATGGATGACGATATTGTATCTTAAGGAGAGAAGATATGGAAAATAAAATTTCAATTAAAGAACAAGTTCTTAAAGGAAAAAATTATACAAAAAAAATATTCATTAAGGAGTTTGGTGGGGAAATAGAAATTAGACCATTAACCGAAGAAGAATGGACAGTAATTAGTGCCAGGGCAATAAGTGCCACGAAAATTGATTTTACCCCCAAAATGAATAAAAATGGCGAAATAGATAAAGAAAAAACTATAGAAACAATAAAATATAATTTTGATTTAGAATTGCTTCAGAAAGCGGATTTTGAAAAGAATATATTGACCTGTAAATATGGCATAGTCGAAGAAGGATTGACAGAACAAGAATTAAGACAGATTTCCCCACCAGGCGTAATTGAAAAAATTGCTAATGAAATCTATAAAATTAGTGGAGTTGGAGAGGAGCAGTTGAAGGCTTTACAATTTTTTCGCAAATAGCGATATGGGACAGGAGATAATTGCTTTTCATATTGCGGGAATTCCTTTTGTGAAAAGATTTCAAGATCTTACTTTAACTCAGAAAATATTTATTGAACTGGCTTATGAAAAATATTATAAAAACATACAGAAAGATACTAACTTAGAAGAAGATAAATATGCTAAAGCAAGAGAAATGGCCAGAAAGAAGGTGAATAAGTATTGGCAGGAGTAATGGAAATAATAATTAAAGCAATAGACCAGGTTACTCCAGTAATGAATACAATAAAAGGGAATACTGGAGGGGTAACTTCCTTTATGGAGGCTAACTGGAAAAAGGTGGGAGTAGCTACCGCAGGGGCAGCTGCCGCTATTGAAGGGTTGGCCAGGGCAAATGCTCCCCTGATAGAAACAACCAGAAGAGTATCTGATTATATAGGGATAACTGAGGGAGAGATGAAAAAATTAGTAGTTGCTACTTCCAATGCTACTTTTCCTTTAAAAGATGTTCTTGGCCTGATGGAATTAGGAACTATACAAGGGCTGGAAAGTGCGGATGCTTTAAAAGAATATGCTGAATTTTGGGATATGGTTAGTGATGCTACTGGAGAAAGTTCAACTGTTTTAGCGGAAGCGGCAGTTTCTCTAAAAGCTTTAGGAATTTCTGCAGGAGAGGAAGGAGAGGCTTTATCTGCCTTTGGATTCATTCAAAAGAATACCACTATGGAAATCGGGGAATTCATTAATTCTATTGGACGGCTTGCCCCAGAGATGAAGGAAATGGGAATGGGTATTAATGATGCGGCAACTATTATGGGAATTTTACAGCAAGAATTTGGGATGACTTCTCGTGTGGCTATACAGGAATTCAGAACTGCAGTTAATAGTTCAGAGGGGGATATGAATAAACTAAAAGAATCTTTAGGAATAACTTCTGAAATGTTTGATACTTATTCTCAGAAAGTCAGTGAGAGTTCAACTGTAATAGAGGAGAATGCTAAAAGAAATAATGAATTATTTACTCCGCTGCAAAAAATACAACATCTGTTTAATGAACTCAAATATTCTGCCAGTGGGTATATTGAATCGTTAGCTCAATTTGCTCCTGCTCTTATAGCTGTAGGTCCGGCTATGAAAGGAATTGCAGTAGCGGGGAATCTGGTGTCAAAAGGACTTGGTCAGATTCCTTCAATGTTGTCCGGTATTGTATCTGGATTTAAAACCTTGGGTGGTTTATTAGTAGCGAACCCTTGGGTAATTGCTATTATGGCTATCGTCGCTGCAATTGTTTTGATATATGAAAACTGGGATAAAGTCGTAGGTCTATTCAAGGCGACGTGGGAGGTAATTACAGGAATATTTAATACCCTAAAAGAAAGTATTGGAGGAGCCTTAAAAAACATTTGGGAAACTGTTCAGAATGTGTTTGGAAGTATCCTTGATTTTTTAGTTGACTTCTTTAAGAATCTTGGGTCATCTATTGTTAATCCCTTTGGTTTCTTAGTTGAACAGCTTAGTAATATCTTTCCTGCTCTAAAAGAATCCGTTACTGCTGTGTTCGAGTCTCTTGGGAACTTTATGGCTGAAAAGATGGGATGGATTGTTGAAAAGTGTCTAAGTGTTTGGGACGGTTTTGTTGATAGACTAAAAGGAGTTTGGGCAGGACTGACCGATGCTCTAAAGGGTTTTGTTAATATATTTGTCGATGCTATCAACTGGATTATTGGGACTCTGAATAAGCTAAGAATTGAAATACCCAAATGGGTCCCGAAGTTTGGTGGAGAAGTTTTTGGGTTTAATATTCCTAAGATTCCCAGACTTCATGATGGGGGAACATTTAGAAGTCCTATTCCCGGTGGAGAAGGATTGGCTTTATTGAGGGACAAGGAAACAATCAGAACTCCAGAACAGGAAAAAGCCCTACAATCGGGAGCAAGTATTGTTATTAGTCAAGGTGCAATTGTAATCAATACCCAGAGATTAGATGATAGAGAAATCAATCGTGTTGGAGATAAATTAATGGACGTGATTATTTCAAAATCCAGAGCATACAATTTGAGGTTTGGAAGATGATTAAATTAGGTATTTTAGGAAGTGAAACAGAATTTGAATATGGGATTATAGATTTTAATTATAATGTTCACGGTGCAGTACATACTATGGCAGACGGCAGTAAAAGAGTTCAATATTCCTCAAGTGATAAATATACATTTATGATTAGGATAACCTATGTTACAAGCGCAGTTTGGGATAGCTTTTTAAGTGAATTGCAAAACTCTAAAACCCAAGATTTAAACTTAATTGACGCAGAAGAAAATAATTACACAGTTAGAATAATGCCGGGAACAATGACTAAAACACCTATTTTGGGGACTGCTTTAGGTTACGATATTAGTTTTAGCGTTATAGAGGTTTAGAATGCAAAATTTACAGGGATTAACCCTTTCTGATTTCGAAACAAAAGGGAATATAATTTTAGGCAAGGTTGAAGTTGACAAAGACGGTAGCCGAAATTTCACCGAGTTGGAAGGTGTTACGAGATTTGATATTCAGTCTAATATTACTAACTTGTTTTTAAAGACTTGCGCCAAAACCTTTAATATTGAACTTTTGAATACTGATGATGAGTATTCTCTTTTCGACAAAGGCAAAAGCAAATACAACCATATAAGGCAGGGAAGAAGATGTAAACTATATATCGGAATCCAAAAAGAAGTAGAAGTAGAATCAACAGAATATAGCGCATCACAGGAAAATGAAATATCAGTATCAGGTGATGAAGAAGATATTTCAGCAATAAATTATTGTGATTCCGATGATTGGTGGGGATATTGGGACCACCCGGTGGTAGGCACTTGTTGTTCTGGTAATAAGTGGGTTGCCATGTTAAGAATGTTAAATTTAGAAGTGCCGCAAGGAGCTATAATTGACAGCGCAGTATTTGAAGCCAACGGTTATGAATGGGATTGTGATGGTTCTACCGAAGATATTAAAATAGAAATTCAGGCAGAGAAAACGATAAATGCCGAACAAATAGATAGTCAGGAAGACCATGAAGATAGGGAACTTACAACAGCCAAACTTGAACAGACAATACCATATAGTTCAGCGAATGTCAGGACTTCTTTTGATGTAACCGACGTAATACAGGAGATTGTAAATCAGGAAGGTTGGGAATCAGGGAACGCCATTAATTTACATTTTGCTCCACAAGATGACAACCCTGTAGGATTAGGTTGGGATTTTGATTTTGGCACTGATTATGGAAGGGACGCTACATTGACGGTAACGTACAGAACATCGTCTATTGTAACGAGTAATGAAAATCAGGATTTCCATTGGAGTTGGGTTTATGGGATTATCGACAATGTTTCAACTTCTAAAAGTGCTGATGGTGAGATGTGTAATATTTCAGGACGTGATTATGTAGCTTATTTATCAGAGAATTACCTCAAAAATTTATGGTGGGGAAAGAATAAAAAATATACAGTTACACCAAATACAGAATTTTATCAGATGGAAGATAATTGCAAAGGGATTTACAGGGCATTCCTCAAAATAGGAGATAATCCATATCGAGAAATAAGATTAAATAGTGAATTTACTTATGATTGGGATATTAACCAATTTGTTTTTTTGAAACCGAATGTCCCAGATGTTACTGGAGAATTATGGGTATATTATTTTACAGCACAAAAGGTTGAAGATGTTATAGCAGACCTTTTAATTGAATCAGGTTTATTGAATATTACCCAAAAATTAACTTGGTTAAGCAATACTAATTATTGCATACCAACAGGGGTAGAAGTAGATAGGGTGTATTTTTCATCAGGAACAAACTATATTAATGCCATTGAAAATTTAATGCAGGTTGCACCATATTACAGATTGTATATTAATAATAACGGCATACCTTGTTTTAAGCCACCACCGGATTTAAGCCATGATGTTAAAACTTTAAAAGAAAGTGAATATATGATTAGGAATACAGAGGACAGAATAGATGAATTATACAATCACTTTATTATTGAGGGCGAAAAAAGAGAAATGAGAAGAAATTGGATTTCAGTAACAGCTTATCCAGAAGTAAAAGATTTGACTTCGGATAGTGTAATATTACAGGGAGCGGTAACATCAAAAGCAGAAGATACAAGAGTAATTCAAAGGGGATTTGTCTGGCAAGGTGATGGGGCAGAAGAAGAATGGAGTGAAACAGGCAATTTTGAATTAGAATATTATAGCCATGAAATTACAGTAGACCCAGATACTAATTATACATTTAAAGCGTTCGCAAGAGATTCAAGGGGCAATACAAAATATTCAGCTTATCAGTATTTCAAAACTCCAGAAAGTGAGATGTCTTAAATGCCACAAATAACAAAAAGTGTTTATGACATAATAGAAATAACATCAAGAGGCGGTGTTTCTCCGAACAATACCACAGCTTATAATTCAGCCAAAGAAGCCAGTAGTTATTACGATGCTTTAGATAAAGCATATTGGGATAGTGTAAGTTGGTTAAGTACACCACATTTGGAACAAAATAGAAGTGAAATATATGACGATGAAGAGCCTTATTCTTTTATCGGTTACAGATGGGAAATCAGCAGAATTTTGTTATATTGGGATATATCTGAAATCCCTGATTGTGGAGAAATAACAGAAATAAAAATGAATTACGGGATTGACCATTTTTTTAATCCTGATAATAAATTAATTTTTCAAGTGCAGAGAGGGGATTTAAGTTATCCTCATTATCCGGTTCAGTCCGGAGATTTTAACGAGGATAACTATGAAACAATAAATGAATTTGACTTGTCCGACAAGGGATATAGCGGTAATAATCCTGTATCTATAGAAGGCGACCTTATAACAGATGAAGAATTTATAAATGATTTGAATGCTTATCCTAAAGAAGATATTAGATTAATGTTGAGAATGCTGAAAGATGTTGAAGGTGAAGCCATTGAAAGAACAATAAAAATGACAGACGGCTCTTGGGGTGCGCCTCGCTTACCAGAAATTATAATCACTTGGACAGAACGTCCAGAGATAGATAATCTCCAAATTACAGTATTGCCTAATGGGAATATATCAGCAGAGGCAGAAATCACAAATATAAGATGTTCAAATTGCGATACAAGAGGATTTTCCGCAGTATTCAGTCAAGCCGAATTATCGACAGCAGAAAAAGATGAATTGGAAACATTTTTTGATGAATTAGGTTGGGATTATTACTCGACTTATTATCCTTCTTCTGGTTGGTGGGTAGACGCTTGGAAAGATTACGAAGAATACGGAAGTTTTGGAGTTGGCAGTTTTTCGATGGAATTAGGTGAATTGCCAGCAGGGTTTGATTATGATATTTATGCTTATTGTGAAAATGAGGGCGGATATACATCAACAGATGGAGTAACTGTTACAATCAATCCTTATAATGTAACCACATTAAGAGCTGAATTAAGAGCTGAAGTCCGTAGAGCTTATACGAATATTAGATTATATGGCAACATTGAAGAGGTAGCAGAATGATAACAAAAAGAGGATTTGAATATATAATTCAGGAAATAGAGCCAACAGGGAATGAATCTGGAATTGCCGAAGTTTTAGAAGAAAACGAAGAAGGCTTTGAAGAAGGGGAATTCTCTTTAGATGTTTCTGAATTATATGGATTAGATAATGACAAGGAAGATTGGGAAGCTACAACAATCTGGTGGTTTAGAGCAATCTGTTATGATGAAGTAGATACAAAATATGTAGGTGAATGGATAAAAAACGTCCCAACAGTTACCACAGGGGCAATAAGTAATTAATTGGCATTGAACTCAATTGCTATGATTAATGCACATGGGGAATTAATAGACAAGGGTGCAAACGATATTACTGAAAGAGGTTTTAGAATAATTAAGGAATATCAAGGCGACTTATTTGGGGTTGATGATTATATCTCTATAGGTTTTGGTGATTATGAAGTTATGGTAGGGGTAGAAAGCCATACGGTTTTAGGACCGGGAAGTACCATAGTTGATTATTATTGGACAGGGACATTCTATCGGGATTCAGTAGAAGAAGGTAATTTTGATTTAGAAGAATTTGAAAGAACTTTAGGTGGCGGTCTTTTCGGCGAAGGGTTGGGAATTTATTTAAAGCAAAACGATACTTATTTAATACAAGCCATAGCTAAAAATAGTTTAGGATTAGCTCTTGGAGAGCAAGTCAGTGTTACGACTTTAGAAGGAGAAATTATTACACCAGAAGAAGATGCACCAGAGGTTGAAAATGGGACAGCAGAAATAACTGTAAAATTTATAGTCCGTGAAGGTTGGGTTGTAACAAGAGTAGGAGTCAGGGGAGGAAGAACAACTGCCAGAAACGAAATAGATGTTTTTGAAGATGGTTATTGGGAAGAAGGGGAATATGAAGAAACTATTTTCATTTCGGATTTGATTCCGGGAGAACATTACTATTGGGAAGATTATGTGGTAATGCACAATATAGAAGAATTGGAAGATATAGAAGAAGATGGTGATATAGGTGGAGAAATTGAAATAACAGAAGATTACCCAGATTTTACAATTCCTGATTGGGAAGACGATACCCATATTTATCCAGACTATGAACAGATAAATTATATGACAGTAATTAGTGAAATTAAATGTGAAAAAAGAGCTGCACAAGGATTTATAGATATGGCGGGGAGAAGAAGGTCAGAAACACTTTCCAATCACTTGATTCAAACCAAAGAGAAATGCAGAGAATTAATCGATTTATATTTAAGCAGGTTTCAAGAGATAAAACTCAAAGTGGATATTGAAATTGATATGCCAATTCCTTTTGAAGTTGAAGATATTATACATCTGTCAAACGGAGAATTACTTTTTAAAGAGAACGGCAATGGTGCTACATTGTTTAAGGATAGCGGGGAAATTCTTTATAAAAAATATATTCTTGCAAAGATAAGAAAAATAGGAGCTACATTTGAATCCGGTGGCTCTACTATAATACCTATAGAATTGGAGGTTTGATATGGCTAATCATAAATATACTCAAGGAACAAATGCAAGAGTTACTACTTCTGATTATGTTGATGAAATAAATATCATAAATGAATTAAGACAAATCGTGGAAGACCTTGCAATCATCGTAGGGCAGATTAAATTAGGGGATGGGAATTATCCCGCCGATGGGACAGTAGGAGTTCTGGCTTCAAATGTGAAAAAGTGTAATTTTGAGGCAACAACTTATCCTTTAGTAACTGATGATGAAACCAAAGGATACAGTAAGGGAAGTCTCTGGATATATGAAAATGCTTATATTTGCACTGATGCTACTGAAGGGTTTGCGATATGGAAAATAATAACCGAAGAAGAACTATCGTAAGGGGGGTGGTTGAATGGCCAACGAAAATGTAAGTAATGAAGTCTTATTGGAGATGATAAAAAGTATTAAAGAGGATACTGTAGAAATTAAAAAAACCAGTGAACAGCAATGGAAACAAATTAACAAAAATGCTCAAGAGATAGCGGGAATTAAAGGAGCAAGCGGAATAATCTCTGCAATTGTTTCTATATTGGTGGCGGGGATTATTACTTTATTCTCCAAGAGGCTCTGATGTCCATAGAAAAAGAAATAATCAAGTTAATTGAATCTCTTGACCGAATAATGGATACTTGGAGTAAGTTGACTTTAAGAAGAACACTATTAAATTGTCTTGCTATTATTCTATTTACGCAGGTAATTATTACTACTATCCTCTGGATAGCAGGAAGAGAAATAAGCAATGTATGGCTGGGTATATTAACAGTCGAATTTGGGTCGTTTAGCACAATGATAGGTTTTTACTTTTCCGAACGTAAAGATAATAATATTAAACAAATAGATATTAGAAAAAATGAAAAAATTAATAATAGTCATATGGAGGGGAAAAAAGAAGATGATGACATTGAAGGATAAAATGGGCTGTCCTTGTAAACAATGTAAAGGGAAAGATTATGATATTGATACTTTGCTTTTAGAATTACTTTCTAAGTTAGAAAATGAATTAGCAAAAACAAATAAAACTATGAACATTAATAGTGGTTTAAGATGTCTGCAATATAATAATGAGGTAGGGGGAGTGCCGAATTCTCCTCATGTTTCTGGAATGGCGGCAGACATAGTTGTTCCTGGAATGGATTTATTAGATTTAGCGAGGTTATGTTTAAAAATAGGATTTAAAAGGATTGGAATATATCCTAACCATATTCATGTGGATGTAGCAACTCCGAAACCTTCAAAGTTCTGGTATGTAAAAAGATATGGGGATGCTATAATATATTCTAAAAATATTAATGATTTAGAAGAGTTTATTAATCAAGTGATAAGGAGGTGAAGTAAATGGAAATAATCATTGTTTTAGTGATATTGGCGATAATTTTATATAGTTTGCTCAAAAATAAAAAAGGGGAAGAAGAGATAGAAGATGAAGAAGAGTTAATTTTGTCATTGTTTGAAGAACTAAAGAAATTAAAAGTATACTATAACGGGAAAGAAATTCAGGAAGGAAGTATATTAAAAATAAATAATATAGAGCAAGGATGTTTTTTAGTGAAGGGGTATAATGTTAAAGGAGAGGAACTTGCATTATCTGGTTTAGATTTAAGCTGGCATGCCAGTTGCCAGGTAGTTCATTGGCAAAGAGAAACTGGTTTAAGCAATTGTGTAACTTGTAACTGTTCTGGAATAAGAAGTGTCTGGGTAAAATATACTAATGGAGTGAGCTTTCGTTGGAAAATAGAATTTGTGAATTAAGAAAGGGGGTATAATCATGATTTATCTGGAAATAATATTTAAAGTGTTTTTGATAATGTCGGCGGTATATACTGTTTTTCATATTGTAGATTTTGGGGAAAGTTGGTATAAATGGATTGTAGCTATCCTGAAAGCAATCTGGAATGGTATAATATGGCTATGGAATACAATATCTAAATATATGGGGTAAAAAAATGAAAGTTATTAAAACTATCCTGGTAATAATATGTATATTGGTAATAATTTTTGGTTTGTATCAAGGTTGGAATTGGTATAAGAATAAAACAGAAAAAAATCAAGAATTAGAAATGATTGAATTGTTACAAAAACAACAGGGGCTAATTGTAACCTTGCAAACCAAAATATCCGAATTAGAAAAAAGGGTAGTGGCTGATACTTTAAAAGAAAAGACAGTAATCAAAGAAGATGCAGAAACTTATGAAACTGTAAAAGAAGAATTAATTGAATTACGAAAGGACGAAGAAACTAATAAAGAAGAGATAGAAGCAAAAAGAACTATATTGGAGGAAAGAATTGATGAATTTCAGAAAAGTCCCGATAAAATATTAGTTAATACTGGAGAGGATAAAATTGTTATTTATGAAGACGAAACAGGTTCTTTAGCATCTTTACAAAGTGGAGTTACTATAACTAGACATCGTGAGGTAGAAGAAGTAAAAGCAGAATCAGAACCAGTAAAAATTGAAATAGAATCCGAAAAAGATTTAGGATTGAAAATTGGGGGCTGTTACAATTTTAATGAATTAGAATACAATTTAGTAATCTCTAAAGAATTGATTGATATTAAAGATTTTTCTCTAAATGCAAGTTTGATGTCTGATTTAAAAGATTTAGAAGGCATTAAGTTAGGGGCTAATCTTAATTATAGTATTAAAAATAATCTTGAACTGGGAGTAGGCATAACTTTAGATAAAGATTATTTTATTGTTTTAGAATATAGATTTTGAAGAAAGGAGTTGATTTAAATGGCGGGAAAATTATCGACAGTAATTATAAACGAAATACTTGACCATGTGTTAAAAGTAGGAGCTTTTGCACAACCAGATCACTTAGAATTTAGCTTGTGGGATGGCGATCCTGAAGGAGCGGGGGTGGAATGCACAGGGGCAACTTATACTCGAGTGCAATGCGACAATTGGGATAATGCCGCTACCAGAAGTATTAAAAATACTGACCAGGTAGATTTTCCTGAAGCAGGGGCTGATTGGGGAAATGTAAATTATATTGGAATACACGGAGTAATTACTGAACCTCCATCCGATTATTTAATCGGGAAAATTGCTATAGACGAAATAACTGTTACTGCAGGTATGAATCTTTATATTGAGGCTGGAGCAATAGAAGTGAGTTGGGGAATAGGGGGGATTTGTAATACTTGGGCGAATAAGATTTTAGACCATATATTTAAAAATACTTCATTGACGCAACCAACTAATCTCTATTTAGGATTATCTACTGCTGACCCAACTGATGATGCATCGGGGATTGCCGAACCATCGGGAAATAATTATGCAAGGACAAATCATAATACTTGGAAAGTGGCTTCAGGGAAGGCAACCAGTAATGATGAAGTAATAGATTCTCCTGTGGCTTCTGGACCATGGGGAACAATTACACATTCCTTTATCTCTGATCATCTTACTAATGTAACGGAAAGTAATATCATATTTTATGGGGCATTAACCAGTTCTGTCGTTATTGGAGATGGCGATAAATTGCGTTATCCTGATGGTAATTTAGATATTGTAGTTGATGCTTAAGGGCGGTGATATAAATGGAGACTATGTATCCGGGGAAAGTAAATTCTCCTGCTACGGTATTAGATGGGGCTATTGATGATGTGGTTACCACGATTAATGTAATCGATGGTAGCGTATTACCTAATGCCCCTAATATAGCGGTAATCGGAACAGGGGAAGATGCCGAAACTATTTTGTATGGTGCAAAAAATGCAAACGAATTATCAAGTGTTACTCGTGGATTTGAGGGTACAGCAAAAGCATGGGATTCAGGAACTTCTATTGCCAGATTGTTTACTGCTTATGATTATAATACTTTAAAAAGTAATATTACTGATTTAGATGGTAGATTAGGTGAAACCAATACAGCCTCAAATATCGGTGGATATGAAGAAATCTTTAAACAAAAAGAGGGTGTTGACTTAGAGTTTCGCACTTTAAGAGCTGGCACAGGTATTGATATCTATAACTCAGTTCCTACAGGAGCTTGGGACATAACCAATTGTAGTTACGATGCTGTATCAAAAAGCGTCAGTTCACAAGAGGGCACTCCTCGGAG
>Ga0265293_10003877_pt1 | contig 27183 bp, 25 predicted proteins | sample Munlanlewell138R_FD_192505 | JGI IMG/M metagenome (GOLD analysis project Ga0265293, IMG submission 192505) | Leachate microbial communities from a municipal landfill in Southern Ontario, Canada - Leachate well 138R | ecosystem: Engineered > Solid waste > Landfill > Unclassified | place: Canada...
CAGTAGTTAAGTTCTCATAACTGTTTTTTAGTAGTGCCTCTGAACTTTTGTTTGTAGAGATTAGTCCTATGACAAAAGCCAATATAACTAAAGATGATGCTACAAGTAAAATGACTTGTAATTTTATAGATAGTTTGTTCATTAGTTTCCCTTATAATTTGCTAAAAGTGATTTTACCTAAAATTTAACTAAAAAAAAATTGTTTTTAGTCAATACGCAATATGCCTTATTGTCTTTGCTATTTAATTATCCATAAATGACTATACCAGTACCATTTATTTTCCATTGTAGGAGCGGTACAAGTATATTTGTCTCTAGGTTGTTTTAGCTTCTCATTTGCTACAACTTCTAGCTGAGTTTGTGATATCCAAGTGTGATTTATTTTTTCACCCTTTGATGTAAAGCATTGTATATTATGAAGTCTCTCTTTTAGAGTAATGGTGAGCTTTGGAGGGTTGTTCTCTTTTATGAGATTGTCTTTTGGTAAAACAGAGATTATGGGCATAGGTTTTGTGTTTAGTTTAGTAATAAAACTCTCCATTGAGGCATAAGCCTCAGCCATAGGAAATCTTGGTATTCGTCTTAGATCTGTATCAAAGCCAATAGCACCAGAAGTCTGTGTGATGCCAACGAAGTCTAACTCCTCTAAGATGGCTTCAACTCTCTCATCATACTCTCCAAAAGGATATGAAAAGAGGCGTGGATTTTCATTGGTTGAACTTCCTAACTCATCTTGAAGTCTCTTTTGAGCTTTTAAAATTTCATCTGTGATACTTTTTTTATCTCTATGAATAAGATATTTGTGCATAACGGAGTGGTTTATAAACTCTGCATAATGTTCTTGCATCTCTCTCATTTGTGACCATGACATATAGTTTTTAGACTTTGCATCTATGGGATTTGTGCTTACCATTAGACTAAAAGCAAAGCCAAACTCTTTAAGAAGTGGATATCCATTTTCATAAAAACTAATATAAGCGTCATCTATAGTAAGTGCTACAGTCTTTGGTGGTAACTCTTTTTTTGCTTTTATATATGAGATGATTTTAGATAGATGCCAAACATTGTAGTCGTTAGCTTTTAAATACTCTAGTTGGTCTCTAAATTGTTCTATTTTAATATTAGTAGATGGATATTTAGGCTCACCAAAACGATGATACATAAAAGCTACAGCAGAGTTATCTGCAAATAGGGTGGAAGTGTAAAGTATAAGAGAGATAAATATAGACCAATTAAACTTCATAAATTTTTCCTTAATTATTTTTATGCATTATAGTATGTCCACTATTAAGAGTTTTATAAAGTGAGATGTTTGGTATAATGCTGTCACATTTGATGAAAATATTTAAGGCACTGTTATATGAAAATAGTAAAACAAATATGAGTTATAGAGTACCAAAAAAAATAGTCCTAATAGCAGCTTCGACTGGTGGACCTGGGCAGATTGAAAAGATTATAAAAGCCTTACCAAAACTAAACGATACTAGCATAGTCATAGCTCAACACATGGTTGTTGGTTTTATGGATAGTTTTGCTAAAAGGCTAAATGAAGATCCGACAAACGATATCTTTGTAGCAAATGACAAAACTTATCTAGAGAGTTCAGCTATCTATGTTTGTTCAGGTTCTACTAGAGTCAGCAGGGATTCTAATGGGATAGTCTTTGACAAAAAAGACTCAAATATAAATAGTTTTAATCCAGATATCAACTATGTTTTTAACTCTTTTTTACCTTTTACAAAAGAGATAGAAATTTTAAGCGTAATATTAACAGGAATCGGTGCAGATGGGATTGAGGCCTGTAAAGCTTTGCAAGAAAAGGGTTCTTCGTGTTTGACAGAGTCGCAGGAGAGCGCCATAGTAGATGGGATGCCAAGCCGTGCTAGAAAAGAGATAAAAGATATAAAAGTCTTAGATATAAAAGAGATTATAGAAGCTATAAGGGAGTTTTGTTCGTAATGTTTAGTTTTTTTAGAAAAAAAGAAGATAAGAGTTTAAGTGAGGCGAAATATGAGGAGCCAACTGATTATAGTGATGCAAGCAAAATAGCTGAGTACTTTAAAAATGAGACAGGTGTGACATTTGATAAACAGATGAATATCTTAAATAATAAAGTTATGACATTTTGTAAGCATAGAGAGATTAACTCATTTTCTAAGCTTCTAAGTCTTTTAGATAGTGATGCTGTGATAAAGCAAGAGCTAATCGACTATCTAACCACAAATGAGACATTTTTTTATAGAGAGTTTAAGCAGATAGAAGAGTTAGTCAGTCTTGTCAAAAAAGACTCCTCATCAGTTGTTAGAATAATGAGTGCGCCATGTTCAACGGGAGAGGAGCCTTATAGCATAGCCATAGCGCTTCTTGAAGCTGGAGTTAGTGCTGATAAGTTTAAGATTTTAGGCATAGATATAAACTCAGATGCACTAAAAAAAGCTCAAAAGGCAATCTATAAACAGAGAAATGTAAGAAACCTTAGCAACGAGATACAAGAGAGATATTTTTACAAGCAAGATGATAAATTTATCTTAAAAGAAAGTATAAAAAGTTTAGTTGAGTTTAGGCTTATAAATATTTTTGACCCTTCATTTACTACTCTTGGTAAATTTGACTACATACTTTCAAGAAATATGTTTATCTACTTTGATGCGCAAACTAAAGCAAGGGCTAAAAAGATACTAGAAGATATGAGCAAAAACCAAGAACAGAAGATTTTTTTTGGTCACGCAGATGAATTATAAAAAAACAGAGATTTGTAAAAGCAATATCAAAGACAAATTTTAATATAATTCGCGGATTTAGATATAAGGGTGCTTCTGACAAAAATTTAGAGGTGCCACAAAGGAATTGCATGGCTAACAAACGGGTATTGGTTAAGTTTTCAGGTGAAGCACTCGCAGGCGAGGCAGGTCATGGGATCGATACAAAGATACTTAAGTATATTGCTCAAGAGATAAAATCTTTAGTAGATGCCGGCATAGAAGTTGGCATTGTAATTGGTGGCGGAAATATCATTCGTGGTGTTGCAGCTGCGCATGATGGCATCATCAAAAGAACAAGTGGTGATTATATGGGAATGTTAGCTACTGTTATAAACGGCGTAGCTATGCAAGAAGCGTGTGAACATGCAGGACTTCAGGTGAGAATGCAAACAGCTATAAAAATGGAGCAAATTGCAGAGCCATATATAAACCGCCGTGCTGTTCGTCACCTAGAAAAGGGCAGAGTAGTTATCTTTGCAGCAGGAACTGGTAATCCGTTTTTTACAACAGATACAGCAGCAACTCTTAGAGCTGTAGAGATTGGTGCTGAGGTTATTATCAAAGCTACTAAAGTTGATGGAGTTTACGATAAAGACCCAGAAAAGTTTAGTGATGCTATAAAACTCTCAGAATTAACTTATGAGCAAGCTCTAAAAGATGAGATAAAAGTTATGGATGACACATCTATAGCGCTAGCAAAAGACAATAAACTACCAATCATCGTTTGTGATATGTCAAAAAAAGGAAACTTACTAGACATACTAAATGGCAATAGAGAGAACTGTTCGATAGTACAATAGTGTTATAATTGAACTCTCTGATTAATTAGCCTCGTTATACCTCTCCTGAGGTGTAACGCAACGAGATGTGACACATTCCACCTCAGGAGAGGTGGAATGAGAAGGCGAGGCTAAACCTCACTTCCGATACCAAAGAGGCACAAAGTGCCGAGAGCCTTGCGCTGAGCAAAACTCAGCGTTAGCGTAGTCAAAGGGACTTGTTCCTTTGGCGTGATAAATGAATAGGGAAAACTCTCCCTTAAATTTATGAAAGTAAAATCAAGTAAGAGGCACAAAGTGCCGAGAGCCTTGCGCTGAGCAAAACTCAGCGTTAGCGTAGGTAGCGGAATTACTTCCGATACCGTGACAAAGTAAAATTAAGGAAGAGGCACTAGTGTCGAGGGCTTCCCGCCGAGGGAAACCAACGCGCGCCCCGAAGGAAGTACTCTTGGGGTATTACGTAGTCAAAGGGACTTGTTCCTTTGGCGTGATAAATGAATAGGGAAAAGGTTCCCTTAAATTTATGAAAGATAAAATCAAGTAAGAGGCACAAGATGCCGAGGGCTTCCCGCCGAGGGAAACCAAGCGTTAGCGTAGTCAAAGGGACTTGTTCCTTTGGCGTGATAAATGAATAGGGAAAACTCTCCCTTAAATTTATGAAATAAATTAAAGGAAATTAAATTATGCAAGTTGAAGAATTAACAGCAAAAATATTAGATGACAACAAAACTCTTGATCGCTATCAGTTGGCGATTGCAGTTGCAAAAAGAAGTGATGAGCTTTTAAATGGTGCTAAAAGTAAGTTAAATATCGATCCAAAGAGCATTAAAGCAGCAGATTTGGCTTTGATGGAGATGGCACAAGGTCTTATAGTTATTAAAGGCTTTGAAGATATTGTAAGATAGTTGACTTGAGCCTGAGTCAAGTTGATATAGAAAAAGTCAAACATATACATGATGTTGACTCAGCACAAGAGTATCTCTTTAGTCAGATTACTCCAAGTAAGAGACTCGAAGATGCCCTAGAATATTCTAAAGCGGCTCATCAAAAGCAATTTAGAAAGAGTGGCGAGCCTTATATAGTTCACCCTATTTTAGTAGCTACAATTGTGGCATCTATTACAGATGACGAATCAATGGCAATAGCTGCACTTTTACATGATATTGTAGAAGATACAGATGTTGGCATTGAGACTATTACAGAGCTTTTTGGAAGAGATGTATCGCATCTTGTTGAAGGTCTCACAAAGATAGATACTATCCGTGATTTAGAACTTATTCCATCTAGCTCAAATGAAAAATTAGTGGTCTCTGCGCTCTCATTTAGAAAGATGCTTCTTGCTAGCATCGAAGATGTAAGAGTTTTAGTAGTAAAACTTTGCGATAGACTTCACAATATGCTAACCCTAGATGCACTCCCAGAACATAAACAGATAAGAATCGCAGAAGAAACACTTGTGGTATATGCGCCAATTGCACATCGCTTGGGTATCTCTTTTTTAAAAAATATATTAGAAGATTTGAGTTTTTCATATATTTTCAAAGAAGAAAAACACCATATAGACAACTATCTTGATACAAACTATCACGCTATAGAGATGAAGCTAGAAGAGTTTAAAGAGTCTATCAACAAGATTTTACTAAAAAATGGCATCTGCGAAGATGACTTTGAGATAATTTCTCGCGTTAAGCACCGCTACTCCATCTACCTAAAGATGCAGAGAAAAGGTGTCTCAATAGATGAAGTCTTAGATCTCTTAGCTATTAGAATCATAACAACTGACCCAGTAAAATGTTACAATATCTTGGGTCTTATACATCTAAACTTTCAACCCCTATCCTCACGGTTTAAAGACTATATAGCAGTGGCAAAAGATAATGGTTATCAGACTATTCACACTACTGTTTTTTACAAAACTGCTATCTTTGAAGTACAAATCAGAACTCATGAGATGCACAACACTGCAGAACTTGGAGTTGCAGCCCATTGGAAATATAAGAGTGGGGGAAACAATATAAAACTAGATTGGTTAAACAATTTAAGCTACCAAAATGAGTCAGTTGAAGACTTTTATGCACTTATTAAAAATGATCTCTACTCTGAAGATATAGCAGTCTTTTCACCTCGTGGAGAGGCTTTTACCCTTCCTCGAGGTGCAGTGGTTTTAGACTTTGCATATGCAGTCCATAGTGCAGTTGGTAACAAAGCAAAGTCAGCACTTGTAAACAAGGCAAAAGCCTCACTTTTGAGTGAACTGCAAAATGGGGATATAGTAAAGATAAATATGTCTGATGATATTATTACTAGATGCTCTTGGATAGATGCGGTAAAAACATCTAAGGCTAAAACAAATATGCGGTTAAACTGCAATGCAAGACTTAGAGATATAAATGCAAAATCAAGCGTAAATATTGTAGCCACTGCAATGAAACTAAACAACTCAAGAGTTGAAGAGTGGTTTGATAGAAACAACTTTGATAGACGAGCAAATATTCCAGCAGATATAGAGCTACTCCGTGAAGTTATGCATAAATATACTTTAGAAATTAGTAAAAACTCAAGGTTTAAAAGATTTCTTACTCGTCATAGATTTAAGTTAAAATCTTACAATATAAAAGGTGTTGAGCTATTTAGCAACTCACACATTAGCGATGTTGTTTTTGACTATTGTTGTCATCCAAAAGCTGGTGATGAGATAGTTGCTTTTTTAGAAAAATCAAAAGCTTATGTGCATCATAAGATGTGTAAAACTGCTATCAAAAAACTAGAAGCAAATGAGAAGATGCTCTTTGTTAGATGGGAGAGACAAAATATTTATAACTACAATATGATAGTTTCTCTGCATAGTGGAAAAGGAACTCTAGCAGAGTTTTTAAACTTTTTAGTGAAGTTAAATATAGATATAAACTCCATAGAATTAGGCAAAAATAAGAGCGAATCTTCGAGATATTGTGAGCTTGGATTTGAGTCAAAAGAAGCTGATATTAACTCACTTCGTGCTAGAATGGAGCAAAAAATAAAAGTCATTCATCTCATTCGTACAGATGATGCGTATCGTTAAATTTGTTGCGCTTTGGCCGTTTAGGCTACTAAAGCTAGGCTCTTTGAGCCAGAAAAATATATAAATTAGAAAATTAGGAAAAAGATATGTTACAAGAGGCTCTAAGAGAGATACAAAGAGGTTGTGCTGAGATTATAGATATAGAGAGAATTGAGAAGTTATTAAAGGCTTATTTTGATGAGGGAAAAACTTTTACACTAAAGGCTGGTTTTGACCCAACTGCACCAGATTTGCATCTTGGCCACACAGTTTTACTTCAAAAGATGGCGACCTTTCAAAAGTATGGAGCTAGAGTTCAGTTTCTTATAGGTGACTTCACGGCGGCTATCGGAGATCCTAGTGGAAAGAGTGTAACTCGTAAGATTTTAAGTAAGGAAGATATAGCAAAAAATATAAAAAGTTATACTACACAAGCTTTTAAGATTTTAGATGAGAGTAAGACAGATATAGTATATAACTCAAGCTGGTTGAACTCTCTAGGAACTGTTGGGATGATCGAGCTTGCATCTACTCTAACAGTAGCAAGAATGCTTGAGCGTGATGACTTTTCAAAAAGATATGCAGGAAATACACCAATAGCTGTTAGTGAATTTTTATATCCACTTCTTCAAGGTTATGATAGTGTGCATCTTAAAAGCGATATAGAAGTTGGTGGAACTGATCAGAAATTTAATCTTTTGATGGGAAGACAACTCCAAAAAGTTTATGATCTGAAAAAACAGCAAGCTGTACTTATGATGCCTATACTTGAAGGTCTTGATGGCGTACAGAAGATGAGTAAATCACTAAACAACTACATCGGAGTCACAGATGAAGCTAACGATATGTATGGCAAAATCCTTAGCATCTCTGATGAACTTATGTGGAGATTTTACGAACTGCTAAGTACAAAAACTCTTGATGAGATAGAAGCTCTAAAAGCTGGTGTAGATGATGGCTCGCTCCATCCAAAGAGCGTAAAAGAAGAGTTAGCACTAGAGATAACTACAAGATATCATACTTCTGAGTTAGCAAAAGCGGCAAAAGAGGAGTTCCAAAAAATTCACGCACAGAGCCAAATTCCTACTGAGATAGAGGAGTTTAGCACCGATGGTGAGATCTGGATAGCAAAAGCCTTAGTTGATTGTAACCTTGAATCATCTACTTCTCAAGCTAGAAGAGATATTAAGCAAGGTGCTGTTAAAATAAATCAAGAAAAAATTTCAGATATAGAACTACAACTTATAAAAGGCGAGTATATACTCCAAGTTGGAAAAAGAAAGTTTGCAAAATTAAAGGTTAATTAGATGAGTTTTAAGTCATTAAAAATTGGAAAATATACAATACAACACCCTATAGTTCAAGGTGGGATGGGTGTTGGAATCAGCTGGGATAAGTTAGCTGGAACTGTGTCATATGAGGGCGGTTTAGGAGTTATTAGTGCTGTTGGTACTGGTTACTACGAAGACAAAGTCCATGCTAAAAAACTAGTCTCAAATAGACCTTTGAGTGAAGTAAATTTCTACTCTAGTGAAGGACTTAAAAAAATCATTTCCAATGCAAGAAAAATATGTGCAGACAAACCTTTAGCTGTAAATGTTCTATACGCTATAAATGACTATGGTAGAGTAGTAAGAGATGCTTGTGAGGGTGGAGCTAACATCATTATAACAGGAGCAGGACTTCCTACAAATATGCCAGAATTTACTGAGGGTTATCCAGATGTTGCACTTGTTCCAATAGTCTCATCTGCAAAGGCTTTAAAAATTATCTGTAAGAGATGGGAGAAAAGATATAACAGGCTCCCAGATGCAGTAGTTGTAGAGGGTCCAAAGAGTGGTGGACATCAGGGCTTTACTTATGAGCAGTGTGCCTTAGAAGAAAATCAATTAGAAAATATCGTAGGTCCTGTTGTGGAAGAGGCTGCTCTATGGGGAGAAATACCAGTGATCGCAGCTGGTGGAGTTTGGGATAAGAGTGATATTGAGCAGATGCTCTCACTTGGTGCATCAGCTGTTCAGATGGGAACTCGCTTTATTGGGACTCATGAGTGCGATGCTCATCAAAACTTTAAAGATGTACTTTTACATGCTAAAAAAGAGGATATACAACTTATGGGCTCGCCTGTTGGATATCCAGCCCAAGGTATAGTTACAAATCTAACTCGCTTAGTAGAAAAAAGAGAAGGACCAGCGATTAAGTGTATATCTAACTGTGTAAAGCCATGTAACCGCGGTGAAGAGGCTAAAGTAGTTGGTTTTTGTATAGCAGATAGACTCAGCGATGCCTATTTGGGAAATATGGAGACAGGTCTCTTTTTCTCAGGAACAAATGGCTATAGACTAAATGAGATAATTTCAGTAAAAGAGTTAATGAACAAGCTTATTCAAGGCGAATAGTAGTTTATGAAGCGTATTTTAGCTCTTATTTTTATCATTGCTATATCCATCTACGCACAAAGTGATAGAGAGCTTTTAAAAAGAGCTGATGGCTTTATGAAAAGTGACTCAAAATCAAATCACTTTCGAGCTTATAATGACTACAAAAACCTATATCTTCGTGCCATAATGTCAGAAGATGAAAAACTCAAAACTAGTGCATTAAAAGGGATAGTTAAAAGTGGAAAAGCACTTCATATAGATATATCGCAATATGAACAAGAGCTGGCAAATAAAAAACCTAAAGTATCTTCATATAAAGCTCCAAAACAAGAGCAAAAACCCAAACAGATTGAAAATCAAAATATTAAAATAACTTCATCGCATAAGTTGCAAAATATAAAATGGCGAGATGATAGACTTGTCTTAAAGTTTGACAAAAAACTACTAAATAATCAAATAAACTACTTCACACTCTACGATCCAAAAGAGCAGAGATATAGATATGTCTTTGATATTCATGCATCTATGCTTACAGATTCACAAAGTCTAAATAGACAAAATATAGATAGAATTAAAATTGCCCAATATAATTCAAATACACTAAGATTAGTTATAGAAGATAGCCAAAAGGTGCGTATCAGTTTTAAAAAAGATAGTGATGAGCTTGTTGTTCATATGGTGGCATCAGCTAAAAATAAGAGCGCAAAGAGTATAAAAAATGTTGTTGCAAATACAAAAAAACCAAGCTCACCTAAAAGAGTGGATAGAGATAAGACCATAGTTATAGATGCAGGTCATGGCGGCAAAGACCCAGGAGCAGTGGGCTATAAAAACTATAGAGAAAAAGTTGTAGTATATGAGATATCTAAAGAGCTAAAAAATATCTTAAAAGCTCGCGGATATAGAGTTTATATGACAAGAGATAGCGATAAATATTTAAAATTAAGCGAGAGGACAGTCTTTGCTAATAAGAAAAAAGCTGATGTTTTTGTAAGTATACATGCAAATGCAGTGGATAAAAAAAATGCACATAAGGCTGAGGGGATAGAGTGTTACTTCTTATCTCCATCAAGGTCTAAAAGGGCTGAAAGAGTTGCTGCAAAAGAGAACTCAGCAGACCTGAGTGAGATGAACAAATATGGTAAAGATACCTTTTTAAACTTTCTAAGCTCTCATAAAATAGTTGCATCTAATAAACTAGCAATTGACTTGCAAAGAGGAATGTTAGGTGAGTTAAACAAAAACTATAAGGTAAAAGATGGTGGAGTAAGAGAGGGTCCTTTTTGGGTTTTAGTAGGAGCTCAGATGCCAGCCGTTTTAGTTGAAGTAGGTTTTATTTCACACCCAGCAGAGGCTAAAAGACTAGTAGATCCCACTTATAGGAAGAGACTAGCCTTAGGTTTAGCAAATGGAGTTGAGAGGTATTTTGAAAAAAATTAATCCTCTTTTTTGTATTCTAAATCGCCTGCAATGGCTTCTTTGTCATTTATGATTTTTTCTATCTGCATTTTTACTTTATCGTAGCGATACTGCTCTTTAAAACCTATGATTCTGCCACCTGCAGCATTAGGATGTCCTCCCCCATTTGCCCACTCTTTTGAGATTAAAGATACGCTTACATTGTTATTTGCTCTAAGACTCATTGTACCTCTATAGCTAACATCTACTATAAAATCATATTCAGGGTAGGCAAGTAAAAAGCCATTTCCGATGATAGAAGTGTTTCCAACCCCATAGCTTAAATATCCTCTATAACCTTTGTAGTAGATGGTTTTTTCATCTCTTACACTTCCCAATAGTTCAACTATATATTTTGTTGCTAGATTATCTAAGGTGTCGTTGTTCTCACGCATAAAAAATTCTTTTTTTAGCTGATGAATCTTTTCATCTAAGAGTATCGGTGCATCTGCTTCATCGAGATATTTAGTAGAAGCAAGTAGTAGTGAGAGTTTATAGTTGTTATCATTATCTGCAAACATTATTCTATTTAACTCTCTACTCTCAGTAACAAGACGCATACAAACTTTACCATATTCAAAAGCTTCAACCTCTTCTTGTTTCCACAGATCAACAGCATTTACAGCATTTACAAACTTATTCATCCAAAGAGGTTCATCAAATTTAAAATTTTCTCGTACGTAATCATAAGTAATCTTGGTTGCGCATCTAGAAGTATCAAGATAGTACCACTCATATTTGTTAGCACTATCCTCTCCACTTCCATGGTGGTCAAGCAAAACTAGCTTGATATCATTTTTATCGTCATTCATCTTAATTACTTCATTGTTAAGCCATCTTGATTCATCAAATGTTAAGTTTAAATCTGTAATGAGTACCATCGCAGGAGCATTTTCTTTAGATATGTTTTCTAAGATAAGCTCTAATTTTTGTTTAACTTCTGCTCCATAATTTGCATTGTAGTTAAAGATTTTATATGGAGTAAACTTCATAACTAGTTGACAACTATAACCGTCTAGGTCTATGTGTGAGAGATGGTGGATTGTTTTATTGTTCATTATTTTCCTTGGGATTTATTATAACACTATTTGTCTATACTTGAATTGATATGGAACCCATAACCTCAAAAGTCGCACTAGAATCTATCTCTGCATGAGAGAGAGTTACTACATCTAAAGAGAACCGCTCAAAAATCTCTGCAATTCCGCGACGAAGCTGAGGGTCAACTATGATTACAACAGGCGAGATACCTTTTTGTAGGAGTTCATGAGCTTTTGCACTTGTAGCTTGGATGAGTTGATTTATCTCTCCAACACTTAACATCAAGTTTCTTATGCCATCTTTTTCTTGAGATTTTTCCAGCATCATCTGCTCTGAGCTTGTGTCAAAAGTAAGCAGTCTTATAACTCCATCATCGCCTGAATACATCTGCGTAATGACGCGAGAGAGTTTTGAGCGGACTTGTTCAGTTATAAGTTCAACATTTTTTGTGTACTCTGCAATATCAGCAATAGTCTCTAAGATGCTTAGCATATCTTTTAGAGGGATTTTTTCATGTAGAAGCGCTTTTAAAACCCTTTGAATAAGTCCAATAGAAGCAACCTTTAAAACATCATCAATGATAACTGGAAAATCAACTTTTATCTTATCTATAAGAGCTTGAACCTCTTGGCGAGTAAGCATATCTTGTGCATTTTTCTTTACAAGCTCACTCATATGAGTAGAAATTACAGTAGCAGGATCAACTACCGTGTAGCCATTTATGATGGCATCTTCTTTCTGATCAGGATTTATCCAAAGTGCATCTAGACCAAAAGCTGGCTCTTTTGTAGCCTCTCCATCTATATCACCAGTCGCCATTCCACTATCCATGGCTAAAAATTTATCAGGTTTTATAGAACCTTCACCTATAGAGATGCCCTTGAGTAGTATTTGATATTGCTCTGGTTGTAGATGCAAGTTGTCACGGATGCGGACTTGTGGCATTAAAAATCCAAAATCTGCTGCTATTTTTCTTCTCATGGAGCGGATTCTCTCTAGTAAATCACCACCTTGAGAGCTATCCGCTAATCGTATGAGTTGATAGCCAAGAGTGAGTTCTAGCATCTCTACTTTTAATATATCTTCAAGTGCTGCTTCTTCCTCTTTTGCTATCTCTTCATTTGTCTTTTTAGGTTTAGACTCACCTGCCTTTTTTGCTTGTTCTTCTTGGGCTTTTGGTGAGAGAATTTTCTTCACATCAAGGATGCTAAGTTCACCTCTATCATACTTATATATAGACCAGCCAAGAAGTGAAAACAAAATACCAACTAAGCCCATAGATGCAGTAGGCAGACCAGGTACTAAAGCAAAAAGTATCATGATAAAACCAACTATCATAAGAATTTTTGAATTTCCTATCATCTGGTTTATTGTACCCTCTGCGAAGTTGTCCCCCTCGCCAGAAGAGCGAGTTATCATGATACCAGTTGCAGTTGAGATGATAAGAGCTGGAATCTGTCCAACCAAACCATCACCAATAGTAAGAAGAGTAAAAGTTGAAGCACTATCTGAGACGCTCATGTTGTGCTGAAAAACACCTATAAGGAATCCGCCGATAATATTGATAAGAGTGATGATAATACCAGCTACAGCATCACCTTTAACAAACTTAGACGATCCATCCATCGCCCCATAAAAGTTAGCATCTTGGAGGATTTCTGCACGGCGTTGCTTAGCTTCGGCATCATCAATAAGTCCAGCATTTAAGTCTGCATCTACTGCCATCTGTTTACCTGGCATCGAGTCAAGTGTAAAACGGGCTGCAACCTCTGCAACTCTAGTAGAACCTTTGGTAATTACCATAAAGTTAATAAGAACTAAGATTGAAAATACTACGATACCAATAACGTAATTTCCGCCAACAACAAAGTCTCCAAAGCTTGTTATGATGCTACTAACAGCTTCTGGTCCCTCATGTCCATGACTTAAAATCATCCTAGTTGTAGCAATATTTAAAGAGAGTCTAAATAGAGTTAAGATGAGAATCAGTGTTGGAAAGGTTGTCAAATCTGTTGGTTTTGGGACATATAGTGAAATGAGCAAAATCAAAACAGCAAGAGCCATGGAGATAGTAAGAAAAAGGTCTAAAAGCCCAGATGGAAGAGGTACTATAATGATAGCAAGTATTGCCATTACAAAAACAACTACACTTAAATCTCTTTGGCCGATTAGAAAATTTAGTACTGTTCCAATCTGCTCTCTGGTGGTAAGTTTTCTTGCCAAGATGCTACTCTAAAATATCATTAAGAGATAAATCAGCCAAAAAGGTGTCAATCTTGCCTTGTAATTTATGCAAAAAAGGCCAAATAGAGCAAAAAACGGCTTTGTCTTTTGGACAATCTTGCATAGATGGTGAACAATCAAAAACAGTTGGAGCCTTACCTTCAACCGCGCTCATGATTTCTAACATAGTTATATCTTTTGGATCTTTGTTGAGCATAAATCCACCATTTACACCTTTGTAAGACTTTAAGATGCCTTTTTTAGCTAAGGCTTGTAAGATTTTTGCCAAAAAACTCTTAGGAATAGATAGTTGTTTTGAGAGAGTATCACTATCTACAGCAGATGTAGCTTTTGTTAAAACTATTAGAGAGAGTATTGCGTATTCGCTTGCACGAGTTATTAACATATTAGTTTGCTTTATGAATTGAGATAAATTGAATAATTAAAAAGATTATATCCTAAAAAGTTGAATATAATTTAAGTTTGATAAATTTAAAAGTCAGTATAATGTCCGCATGACATTTAAAATAATATCTAAAAGATTAATAATCATTATACCTATTGTATTTTTAGTTATAGCACTCGCTAGAGTGAGCGTAAACTATTTTGAGAATAAGGCTAGTGTCGAAGCCTTTATATCTCAGCAGGCTAAGCTTGTTTACGCCCTATATATGACACATAGAGACTACTATCAAGATCTATATCTAAAAGATATCATACACTTAGATGCAAAAACACTTCCAGGGTTACCTGCCTACTCAGCAGTAGATATTTCAAATAATTTTTCACAAGCAAATAAGCTCCATATTGAGATGAAAACAGTTAGCGATAGGGCGAGAAATGCTAATAACCAAGCAGACAATTATGAATTAAAGGCGATAGAATATTTTAAGAGTAATCCAAAGGAAGATGAATATTTCGAGCGTGAAGATAAGTTTTATCAATATGCTACGCCTCTAAAAATTGAGCAAAAATGTTTAAGCTGTCATGGAGAAAAAGCAAAGGCTCCTAAGTTCATAACTGATATATATGATAAGGCTTATGATTATAAGCTTGGTGATGTACGTGGAATAATAAGTTTAAAAATACCCACAAAACATGTAGAACAAATCATAAATAAGCAGTTTTTTGGCTCACTCATTTATGATTTGATACTTGTGGTAATTATCTCTACTATAGCTTTTTACTTTATAAGATACTTCTCAAAATTGCGACTAGATTTAGAAGAAGAGTTAGAAGATAGAACAAAAGAGCTCAAAAACTCACTCTCCTTTTTAGAGAGTTATAAAGATGCAATAGATAGCAACTTGATAGTTTCAAAAACTGACTTAAATGGAAATATAAGCTATTTAAATGAAAATTTTTGCAAAATTAGCGGATATACCCCTAGAGAGATTGTAGGTAAAAATCATAATGTTTTAAGAGATAGAACACTCTCAGAAGCTATACAAAGAAGATTATGGCGAGCTACAATTAGAAAAGGGACTTGGAACGGCAGGCTTAAAAACATAAAAAAAGATGGAACTTTTTACTGGGTAGATGCGACTATAGCTCCAATCAGAGATGCAAAGGGAGAGATTACAGAGTATATCTCCATAAGACACGATGTCACAGAGTTAGTAGAGCAAAAAAATGAACTTAAGCTCTTAGCAAATACAGACTCCCTTACAAAGCTAGGAAATAGGAATGCCCTAAAAGAAGAGAGCGCTAATGCTAAAAACCTATCTTTAATTTTAATAAATATAGATAATTTTTCTCAGATAAATGATTTTTATGGACATGAGCTTGGAGATGATATCTTAGTGGAGTTTGCAAGAAAATTACAAGAGATATGTGAAGTAAATGAAAATTTAAAAATCTATAGAGTTAGTGGAGATGAGTTTGCAATATTAGCAAATGATATGCAAGTGCACTCAGTTGTTCAAAAAGCTCAAAATATAGTTAAATTTATAAACTCACATATCTATGAAGTCCAGGGAGAAACTATTGAGCTTAGTGCGACCCTTAGCATATCTTTTGAAGAAAAAGATAAGTTACATGTTACAGCAGATATGGCTCTAAAGATTGCAAGAAGAGGCTCAAAAGATCTTATAGTCTATGATAAGAGCATGAGTTTAGATGAAGAGTACGAAAATAATATGCTTTGGACTAAGAGGATAAAAGATGCTATCAAAAACGATAGAATAGTTCTCTATTTTCAGCCTATAGTAGATAATAACACTCTAAAAGCTAACAAGTATGAGTCACTTATAAGACTTATAGATGAGCATGGAAATGTTATAACTCCATACTTTTTCTTAGAGATAGCAAAAAAAGCCAAACTTTATAAGCAGCTAACCAAGATAGTTATCCAAAAGAGTTTTGAGAATTTTAGAGAAAATGATTTTGATTTCTCTATAAATTTAAGCGTAGATGATATTGTAGATAAAGAGATAAGTGAGTATATCTTAGAGATGCTAGCTATATATAACATCTCTGATAGAGTTATTTTTGAAATAGTTGAATCTGAAAGTATAGAGAATTTTTACGAGATACAGAAGTTTATAAAAAATGTAAAACTACTTGGATGTAGGATAGCTATAGATGATTTTGGAACAGGTTATTCCAACTTTGAGTATCTTATGCGCCTTGAAGCTGACTTCATTAAGATAGATGGCTCTATTATAAAAGAGATAATCCATAATAAAAATTCAGAAATTATTACAAAAGTTATAATTGACTTTGCTAAGAGAATGAATATAGAAGTTATTGCTGAGTTTGTTGAGAATGAAAAGATTTTCAACAAGGTAAAAGAGTTAGGGATTGAGAACTCACAAGGCTATTACTTTAGCCAACCTAAACCTACTTTAATGTAGATAAGATATAATTTCGCTTCAACTTTACACTACTCTTAGTGTGGATGTTAGATTATTATACCCATCAGGAGGCTATTATGGCTTTAGATTCGGCTAAAAAACAAGAAATTGTAGCAAAATTCGGTCGCTCAGGGAGTGACACAGGTTCAAGTGAAGTTCAAATCGCACTTTTAACAACAAGAATTAGTGAATTAACAGAGCACTTAAAACAATTTAAAAAAGATCATGCATCAAGACTAGGACTACTAAAGTTAGTTGGTCAACGTCGTCGTTTAATGAAGTATTTTAAAAAGAAAAATAAAGATGCTTATATGAAATTAGTATCAGATTTAGGTATTAGAGACAATATCTAATAAACCTCTCTCTTACTAGAAGTCTCAAATTTATTTGGGACTTCTTTTTTTAATATTTCACACAAATCTACAAAAATATCTCCATAGCTCTTGCTAAATCTTCTGGCGTATCTATTCCAAATCCTGTACTTGACACTTTTAACATTGTTATCTTTTTTTGATGATAGATGGCACGAAGTTGCTCTAATCCCTCTATATCTTCTATAGGAGCGTCACTTAGATTACAAAACTCTTTTAAACTTTTTTTACTAAATCCATAGATGCCAATATGCCCAAAATATGTAGCTCTGCCACTTCTGTTATATGGAATAAGAGATCTTGAGAAGTAGATGGCGTTATTTGCATCATCGAGTACAACTTTTACTAAGTTTGGATCTTCTGCTGATTCTGCATTTATAGCATTAAAACAACTTCCCATGATAAACTCTTCATCTTTTTTTTGTAGCTCTTTGAGTTTTGACATAAGCGATTCTACAACTTCTGGCTCTATAAAAGGTTCATCAGCTTGCACATTTATGATAATCTCATCATCAGCAAGATTTAAAATATTTGCACACTCATTTATGCGGTCTGTTCCGCTTTTGTGTGTAGTTGAAGTGAGCCTTGCTTCAATGTTGTGCTCCTTGCAAACTCTTATAATTGCCTCATCATCTGCAGCAACTACAACTCGGTCTAGATGCTCAACTCTCTTTGCAGTTCTTACAACCATAGGCAATCCACCAATATCAGCTAGAACCTTTTTAGCAAATCTAGTAGATGCAAGTCGTGCAGGTATAATAATCATTGTTTTTTCCTTGTGCGAAGAACTCCCTCGCTTATTGGGTATAATTTCACAATTATACTAAAAAAAGGGTGTAGATGTTACTTTACCAACCCCAAGTTGGCTATTGCTACAATAGTGATTCTATATTTTTATATGACTTTATAAACTCATTTAATCCCAAAGGCAGAGTCTTAGACGTTGGTTCTGGTTGTGGTGTTCTAGGACTTTTAGTTGCAAGAGATAACCCTAAAGTTACGCTCGAAGCTATAGAGAAGCAAGATGCCTTTGTTGAGTATGCAACTATAAATGCAAGAGTAAATAAGATCGCCTACAAAATACACAAAAAAGATTTCCTAGATTTTGAGGATAGTGAGAAATTTGACTATATTATCTCAAATCCACCATTTTATAGTGATAACATCTCAGTGAGTAAAAATGAGATGTTATTTAATGCAAGGTATAATATCAACTTACCATTGAGAGCCTTTTTTAAAAAGGTCTCACAGCTTTTAAAACCTAGATCTCATTTCATCTTTTGTTATGATGCATCTCAGTTTGGACTTATTTGTGTTGAACTTGAGCGTTTTAAACTAAGAGCAATCAATGTACGTTTTGTTCATCCAAAAATAAATAAGGGAGCTAGCTTAGTAATGATACATGTTAGAAACGGCTCTTTATCTCTAATGAATATCGACAAACCGCTTATTAGCTTTGAAGCAGGTGAGTTTACACAAGAGGTAAAAGAGATATATAAAAAAGCTTCTTCGCAGAGTATAAAATGTCAACTTTAATGAAAAAAGAGGGTTTTTCTTACGCTTTTGATCCATCAGCTTGTTTAACATGTGGTGGCAGATGCTGTACTGGCGAGAGTGGATATATCTTTGTAAATAAGAGTGAAATAGAAGATATTAGTAGTTATTTAAATTTAGGTACCAAAGAGTTTGTAAAAGAGTATCTATATAGAGAGGGTTTTAAGTTCTCCATAAAAGAGCGAAAAATTGGTGACTCTTATGAGTGTATATTTTATGACTCAGCAACAAATGGATGCATGGTTTATGAGGCTCGCCCACTTCAATGTAGAACTTTTCCATTTTGGGATTATTTTAAAAATAGGATTGATGAGCTCCAACTTGAATGTCCTGGAATAATATTAGGAAGTGATGATGATTAAAATAATTTTATCTCTATCTTTAGCACTGTTATTTAGTGGTTGTTTTGTAAAATTTGCAGATGCCGAAGTTAAACCAAATGAAAAAGTTTTTGAGCAAGAAGATGCCCTTATACTCTTTGCTCTAAGAGCCGAAGAGCTTAAGCAACACGATGCAGCTTCGAGTATATTTAACACACTTTATGAAAAATCAAATAAAAAAGAGTATCTATATGAGTCGCTTCAAAATGACCTCTTTGCACAAAAGTATGAGAGAGCTGTACAGAGAGTAGATGCAGAGATTGGGGAGAAGCTAGAAGATTTTAAACTCGTTAGAATAAAAATTATAGCTCTTATAAATGATGAAAAACTACAAGAGGCTAGGGCGTTAGCACTCGCACTGGTCGAGAAGTCAAAAGAAGTAGATGACTATCTCTTAGTTAGTGAGATATATGTGAAGCAAAAGAAGTTTGATACTGCAGTAAAATACCTAGAGAGTGCCTATACTAAAGATTATAATGAAAAAATTCTTGATAAAATTTCTATTATTTTATATGTAAATCTACAAAGAAACAAAGATGCAATAGCACAACTTGAGACTCATGCTAGGGTTCATGGTTGTTCTAGAATAATCTGTACAAGACTTATAGGTTTTTACTCAAATGAAAACAATGTTGATGGACTTTTGTCTATATATCTTAGATTTTATGAGTTAGAGAAAAATGATGAGATTGCAAAAAAAATAGTCCAAATTTACGCTTATCAGAAAGATTTTTTAAAACTTATGAGTTTTTTGCAAGATAGTGGAGTTGATGATGATCTGCTTCTGCAAGTCTATATAAACTCCAAAAATTACCCAGATGCAGCACTTTTGGCGAAAAAACTCTATGAAGAAAGAGGCGATTCAAACTACTTAGCACAAAGCGCCATCTTTGAATATGAGGGATATAAAGATAAAAACAGCAAGGAGATGCTCTCATCAGTTATAGCTAAACTAAAAAAAGCTGTAGCAGGAGATAAAAAAGCGTTATATCTAAACTATCTAGGATATCTCTTAATAGACCACTCTATCAACATAAAAGAAGGAATGAACTATGTTAGAGAGGCTTTAAAAATTGAGCCAAATTCAGCTTACTATCTTGATTCTTTAGCGTGGGGATATTATAAACTTGGAGATTGCGCAAAAGCTTATAAGGTCATCTCTAGAGTTGTAAAACTAGAGGGTGGAGATGATATAGAGGTTGTTAAACACTTAAAAGCTATAAAAAAATGTAAAGAAAAACAAGAAAAGGGAAAAAAGAAGAGATGATTTTAGACGACATTATTAAAAAAACTAAAGAGGACTTAATAAAGAGAGAAAAAGAGTTTTCGCTCGACTGGTTAGGTCGCTCTCTTGCTTTTAATGCAAGAGCTCCAAGGGACGTCATTCCTTTCTTAAAGGCAACAGAAGAAGACCCATATAGGATAATAGCAGAAGTTAAAAAAGCCTCTCCATCTAAGGGTGTTATTCGAGAAAATTTTGATCCACTCTCTATTGCTCAAGCTTATGAGAGAGGTGGAGCTAGTGCTATCTCAGTGCTAACAGAACCTCATTTTTTTCAAGGATCACTTGACTATTTAGGTGGTATTAGGCGTTATGTTGGCATCCCACTTTTAAGAAAAGATTTTATAGTCTCAAAGTATCAAATCTTAGAAGCTATGGTTCATGGAGCTGACTTTATCTTGCTTATTGCTGCAGCGCTTAGTAAGGGCGAGTTAAAAGAGCTTTTAGGATATACAAGACACTTAGGTATGGAAGCTTTGGTTGAAGTTCATGATAAAACTGACTTAGTAAAAGCAATCTATGCAGGAAGCGATATCATAGGGATAAACCACAGAAACTTACAAACATTTGAGATGAATATGAACCTCTCTTATGAGTTAATACCGATGATTCCAAATGGTAAAATTATTGTTGCAGAGAGTGGCATCTATGAGCATGGTCAGTTAGAGGATTTAAGTAAAGCTGGAGTAGATGCTTTTCTTGTAGGTGAATCTTTAATGCGCCAAGATGATGAAGAGGCAGCTCTAAAAAAACTAAAGTTTGGTTAAAAAGTAATAATTAGTTACACCTCAGGAGAGGTGTAGCAAGGTTTGTAGAGCTTTAGAGGACTAACCTAATAGACTCTTTACACACTCATTTATTCTTTTTCCGTCAGCTTTAGCGCTTAACTCTTTTGAAGCTACTCCCATAACTTTTCCTATATCTTTCATAGTTGAAGCTCCAACTTTAGAGATGATATCCCTTAGTGCAGATGCTAGTTCATCATCATTTAGTTGAACCGGGAGATAAGGGGTGTAGATAGCAATCTCATCGAGTTCAATCTGCATCAAATCTTCACGAGCAGCATCTTTGTACTGAGTTGCAGAGTCATTTCTTCGTTTTACCTGTGTTTGAATTATTTTTATAACATCTTCATCATTCAACTCTTTTCTCTCATCGACTTCTATCTGCTTAAGTGCACTCATCAAAAGGCGCAGCGCATCTCTTTTTTTTGTATCTTTTGCTTTCATAGCTTCTTTTAAATCTTGGTTTATTTTCTCTCTTAAGCTCATGCCTATCCTTTGGAACTATTTTTGCTAGTATTATAGCAAAATACACTAGCCAAAAGAGATTACTATGAAAAAACTGTTTTTAATATTTACAATGCCTATTTACGCTATACTTTTTTTGACTGGTTGTACAGCAAACCTTACAGAACCAGAGATAGACTTTGCACCACCTGCGTATGTAGAACAGATGCCAGCAAAAGAAGATAAGCAAGACTATGTCTCTACGGGAAGCATATTTGGACAAGGGGATAACCCTCTCTTCTCAGACCATAAAGCTATGCATGTCAATGATATAGTAAGAGTTGTTATATCTGAAAATGCAAAGAGCTCATCAAACGCAGCTAAAGATCTTAGCAAAGAAGATAGCTCAAATTTAGGTGGTGGTACTTTTGTAGCAGGTGGAGATAACGCAGCTGTTAGCTCTTATGCAAACAAGCTAAATGGACTAACTAATATAGGTTTTACTGGAACTTCAGGTAGTAATTTTGCAGGGAGTGGAAGTGCAACAAAAAATGCCTCTTTTACAACTACTGTCACAGCTAGGATAGTAAAAGTTATGCAAAATGGAAATTATTTTATCTCTGGAAAAAGAGAGATTTTAGTTGATGACCAAAAACAGATTATACAGATAAGTGGTGTTATTCGCCCATACGATATAGATCAACACAACAAAATAGATTCAGCTCAAATGAGCGAGGCTAAGATTCTTTACCGAACTCAAGGAGATATCGACCGTGCAACAAAACAGGGATGGGGAACCAAAATCATTCAAGCCGCTTGGCCATTTTAACCTACTAATATCATCTTTTTTACTAGCTCTGCCTCTTATGGGAGCTGGTAATTTTGAAGATTTTAAAAGAACTCAATCAGAATCATTTTCAAAGTATAAAGATGAGAGAGATAATGCGTTTAATAAACACTTAAAAGCGCAGTGGGAAGCTTACAATGTCTATAAAAGCGTACCACTTTATGAAAAACCAAAACCAAAAATATTTCCACAAGTAAAAGAGATAAAGCCAAAAAGTGCTGGACCAATAGTTAGTATAGAGATAAAACCTCCTAAAGAGTTGATAATCTACAAAGAAGATGAAAAAAAAGAGATAGAGCTTGAAGTAGTTGTTAAAGAGTTTACACCAGAGGCGCAAATACCAAAGCAAGAAGAAAAAATAGAGCTTGTTAAAAAAGAGATAAGCTTTGATTTTTTTGGGACTTATCTTGCCTTTGATATTGCAAAAGATATGAAGGGTGCTCGGTTTTATCCACAAAACAAAGATGGAATTGTGAACTTTTTTAGTAGTTGTGCATCTAGTGATTATGATACTCTTATAAGAGATATAAAAGAGGTATCAATCTCAATGAACCTCAATGACTGGGGTATTTACTTACTTGTAAGAGAGATTTCAAAACAAGTTCATCCAAACAGTGATGATTCAAACTTGCTTAGTTGGTTTATCTTTAACAAACTTGGATACGCAGTTAAAGTTGGGCTAGCTAATAGCCATGTGGTGCTTATGCACTACTCTGAAAAAATCATATATGCTACTCCAAACTATAGCTTTGGCAACAAAAAATACTATGTAGTGTCAAATTATGCTAAGGGAAGTGTGGGAAGACTCTACTCATATAAACAAGACTATCCAGATGCCACAAAGCCTCTTGATTTAGCACTAAAGAGCTTGCCAAATTTTAAGATAGATTTGAAGTCTAAAACTCTAAATTTCCAAAACTACTCTAAAGACTATACTCTTTTCTTTGAGTACAATCAAAACCTAATTGACTTTATGGCGACATATCCTCAAGCTGATTATGAGACTTTTTTTAACGCTCCTTTAGATGAGATAACTTATGCATCTATTGCAAAAGATATAAAGAAGTATGTAGATGGAATGAGTGCTAGTGATGCTATGAACTTTGTGCTTCATATGGTGCAAAAATCGTTTATATATGAGACAGATGAGGAGCAATTTTCAAGAGAAAAAGTTATGTTTGCAGCTGAGACACTTTTCTATGACAAGTCTGATTGTGAAGATAGAGCTACGCTCTACTCATACCTTGTAAAAGAGCTTTTTGGAGTGAGTGTTTTAGGTATAAAGTACAAAGATCATATGGCTACAGCTCTCTATGTTCCAATGACTGGAGATAGCATAAAGGCTAATAACAAAAAGTATATAGTGGCAGATCCAACATATATAAACTCAAACATTGGTCAAAGTATGCCAAAGTATAAGTCTATAAATCCTGAGAGTTTTGTAGTTGTAAAGAGAGACTAGAAGAGTCTCCTTAGTAGTTGTAAGCTACTTTGTAAGTTGGATCATCTTCTTCATAAGTGCAGTATGGTCCAGCTTTTTTAAGGATTGTCTTGCAGTCATCTGAGAGATGTCTAAGAAGTAGGTGTTTTCCTGCATCTTCATACTTTTTAGTGATGGCATCTATAGCCTCAACTCCAGAACTATCCATAACCCTAGCACCTTTAAAACTAATAACTACTTTTAATGGATCATTAGCTATATCAAAATTATCCGCAAAAGTTGTAGCTGAGCCGAAAAATAGTGGACCTTCTAGCTCATAAACTCTAGTTCCATCTTCTTCTGTTGAGACTCTTGCAGAGATTCGTGCATGTTTCCAAGCAAAAGCAAGAGCTGAGATGATAACACCTGCAATAACAGCAACTGCCAAATCTTCAAAAACAGTAATAACAGTAACAGTAACCATTACAAAGGCATCGGTTCTAGGTATTTTACTCAGTCTGGAAAAGCTTGACCACTCAAAAGTGCCAATGCTCACCATAAACATGATTCCAACTAAAACAGCAACAGGAATAGCATTTAAAACACTGCTCATTGAGACTACAAGAATTATAAGTCCTAGAGCTGCGACAAAAGAGGAGAGTCTTCCAATGCCGCCAGATGTGTAGTTGATGATACTTTGACCTATCATCGCACAGCCAGCCATACCACCAAAAAAACCACAAGTGATATTTCCAGTTCCTTGAGCTATACACTCTTTGTTTGCAGAGCCTCTAGTGTTACTAAGCTCATCTAAAACTGAGAGAGTTAGTAGTGACTCAATAATGCCAACAAGCGCGACAATAAGAGCATAGGGAAGAACCAAAATAATGGCATCTAGACTTAATATATTTTGCGGAATAACAAAACTAGGAAGTTCTCCTGCAAACTCGCTCATATCTGCTAAACCACTTAGTAAAAGGGTCTCTATATTTGCAAAATAAACTACTAAAGTTACCGTGACAATAGCTACTAAACCCGCTGGAATAGTTTTTGTAAACTTTGGAAGGGCATACATGATAAGCATTGTGATAGCTACTATTAAGTACATCATGTAGCCTTGAGATTCAAAAAATTTAAATTGCGAGGTCGCTATAACTATAGCAAGACCATTTACAAAGCCATGAATAGCGGGAGTTGGTACTAGGCGGATAAATTTACCGAGCTTTAACATTCCGATGCTCACTTGTATGAGTCCTGCAATAACAGTAGCTAAAAGTATATAGTGAAGAACTCCCATCGCAACTGCTTCTTTATCTAATCCACTAGCTACTAATATCTCACTTGCTTCTAGGCCTAAGCCTACAAAAACCACAGCTACGGCTCCTGTTGCACCTGAAATCATTCCAGGTTTTCCGCCTATAAGCGAAGTAATAAGTCCTAGTATAAATGCAGTATAGAGTCCAACAACAGGACTAACTCCAGCTATAAAACTAAAGGCAATGGCTTCTGGAACTAGGGCTACGGCTACGACCAAACCAGATAAGATGTCGTTTTTGATGTTTGTTGATGTGTACTTTTTTAAATCAAACAAGTTTTAGATGCCTTTTATGGGGTTTTAAAATTTCGCGGATTATAACTAAAGGCAAATGAAATTTTGCTTGAAAAATAAGAAGCTGTGCTATACTTGAATCAAATAAAAATTGGAGAACGATAATGAGAAATTTATTATTACTATTAGCTACTATTGTTATATTTAGTGGTTGTTCATATAAAAATGAGTCTTTGATGTTATCACAATATGATGCACAATATACAGGTGAGTTGGCAAAAGATAAAAAGAGTGTTTTTATTGAGTCGATAAGAGATATACGAGTCGATAAAAGAAATATAGGCTATGTCTTAGAGGGTGATAAAAAATCGTATGAATTATACTCTACAGAAGACTTTAGTAAAAAATATAATGATGCTCTTCTTGTAGCACTTAGAATGGCTGGATTTCAAAGCGTAGCAAAACAAAATGGGGCAAAATTAGTTGTAAATATAAGTATTAAAAAGATAGAGTTTATATACAACAACAAAAGTTTTGATAAAAATCTAAAAGGAGTGGTAGAACTTGAAGTTACCATAAAAAGAGGTGCATCTACTATAACTCAAAACTTCAAACAAGCAGCATCTAAGTGGATAGCACCATCTTATACTTCTAAAGATATTGAGCCCTTTTTAAATGAGATATTTTCACAAAGTGTTAATAGTATTGTGTCAAGGCTGACAAGGTACTAGAAAAATAAGCTATGATTGTATTAAATGTGATACAATTAATTTAAAAATAATGGAGTGTAAAAGAATGGAAAATTTTAGTGATATAGTAGTAGGACTTGATATTTCAAACAATGCAAAAGAAGTGTTAAATAGAGCTTTTTTAGTGGCTAAAGGAAATAGCTCAAAAGTTACTATAGCTCACGCAATTGATGCTGGTTTTTTTGGTAAATTTATTAAAGATGACAAGATTAAAAAACTAAAAATAAGTGCTAAAAAAGCAATAGAAAAAGAGCTAGAAAACGTTAATACTCAAGGTTTAAACTACTCTATAGAAGTCGAACAAGCTAAACCATCAGCCTTTGTAATTGAGCTTGCAAAAGATAGAGATGCTTGTATGATTATCATAGGTGCAAACGAGAAAAAAGACTTTGCAACTACAATACTAGGATCTACTGCACACAACATTGCACAAAAAAGTAACCTTCCACTTCTAATAGTAAAGCGTAACTCCGGTGAGGCGTATAAAAATATAGTGGCTTTTACAGATCTCTCAGAAGTATCGAAAAAGAGTCTACTCTTCTCTCAAGAATTTTTTCATCAAGAGAATATAAAATGTGTTTATGCTTATAAAAAAATGAGTGAAATTGCTTTTAGATATAACGATGATTATGAAAATAGAGATGGGATTGAGCAAGAGATACAAGCACATGAACAAGAGAAATTTGATAAGTTTGTAAAAGAGAACAATATAAAAGATGCAGAACTTATAGAAGATAGGGTAGGAATCACTAATGCGCTAACTAACTATATATCTAAAAACTCTAATGACTTAGTAGTTTTAGGCTCAAATGGTGTAAATAATGCAGGTTCATTTCTCTATGGCTCAACTGCATCTAGCCTAATGCAAAGCCTAAAGAGCGATGTTTTAGTATATATCCCTAAATAATCATAACATATAGATCTCGAAAATTTATTTTCGTAGCTTTAAATAGAGGGTTCCAAGGGACATTTTGTCCCTGCCACAAAACGGAGTTTCTTTAGAAAACGGAGTTTCTTTAGAAAACGGAGTTTCTTTAGAAAACGGACGACTTCGTTTTAGTGCAATTAGATAGAAGAACTCTTAAATCTTAAGAGAATTTAGTTGTTCTACTACTTTAGCTTGTTTAGTAGTAGCATCACTTAGTGCTTCGCGATTTTTGTCTAAAACATCTTGTGGAGCATTTGAGACAAATCTTTCATTGTTTAACATTGAGCTTATTTTATCTATCTCTTTTTGAAGTTTTTCATCTTGCTTTGTAAGTT
>Ga0265293_10003878_pt1 | contig 27182 bp, 19 predicted proteins | sample Munlanlewell138R_FD_192505 | JGI IMG/M metagenome (GOLD analysis project Ga0265293, IMG submission 192505) | Leachate microbial communities from a municipal landfill in Southern Ontario, Canada - Leachate well 138R | ecosystem: Engineered > Solid waste > Landfill > Unclassified | place: Canada...
AACAAAAATCTATATCGTATTAACCTCCTGCCAGCGAAAAGGATTTATTGGCAGCCGCGCAGGTTTTATGTTTTCAAAATCACTCAGAAAGCTTATCCAACACTTGCATCTCCTCTTCCGAAAGCCGCATTGCTGCTGCCGTGATATTTTCAAGGATATGCTCGTTCCGCGGAGCATCTGCTTCGTGGAATTATAATGCAGCATCCGCTGCCACCTCAATCGCCAACACAAACCCGATAAATATTTATTATAATGCATGACACCTACGGATCGTATTATCATTAGCATACATCCTGTCTAACAAAAATCTATATCGTATTAACCTCTCTGCCAGCGAAAAGGATTTATTGGCAGCCGCGCAGGTTTTATGTTTTCAAAATCACACTGAAAGCTTATCCAACACTTGCATCTCCTCTTCCGAGAGTTGTATCGTTGCTGCTGCAATATTTTCCAGAATATGCTTCTCGCTGGTCATTTTCGGGATGGCCAACATCAGTGGTTTGTTGAGCAACCAAGCCAAAGCAATTTGCATGGGTGTAGCCCTATGTTTTTCTGCAATTTCCAGTATGGCCGGCTGCTGCAGAGCGTTTTTCTCACCTTTTAAAACCGGACGCCAGGCCGTGATGCTGATGTTATTTTCATGACAAAACGGAATTATTGTTGATTCAACATCTTCTGTAATGCGGCCATTATTTCTGGTAAACAAATTGTATTCCAGCTGGTTGGTGATTATTGGCGAGTTGGTCAACTGCATAACTTCTGCCACAAGATTCACTGGAAAATTACTCAGCCCGAAATTTCGGATAAGTCTTTTTTCGATTAATTCATTGATGGCTTTCATGGTTTCAGAAAGTGGCACATCCGGGTTGGGATGATGCAGTAGATAAAGGTCGAGATAATCTGTTTGCAGGCGTTTCAGGCTGTTTTCAGCTGACCTTAGAAGGTTTTTATAACCCAGATTTTCTTCAGAAACTTTTGATGTTATCAGCAGTTTTTCGCGTTCAAAACCTTTGATGGCGTTTCCTACCACCTCTTCGGTATGGCCGTTAGCATAGTTTTCGGCGGTGTCAATATGGCGGATACCATTTTCGAGCGCAAAACGAATCGCTTTTATAAACTTTTCATCTTCAGAGGTGTCAGCACTTTGTCGGCCACCCATTTCCCAGGTGCCAATGCCTAAGGTGGGCATTTTAAAGGTATTTTGAATGGTGATTTCTGGTATTTTCATGGTTGAGTTAAGTTGTCGATGGCCTGAATTTCCGCTGCTGATAATGCTTGCGGCTGACCAATCAGTTGTGAATAAAATTGAATTTTGGCACAAGCTTCAGCTACCTCAAGGCGGTCAAAAGCTTGCAATAAACCTTTCCCGACGGCTAGCACGCCATGGTTGGCCAGCAAAACTACATTAGCCTGTGCTAAATGTGTTGCGACGCTTTTGGCAAGAGCCGCCGTGCCCATAAGCTGGTATGGCGCAGTTGCAATATCGCCCAACACGGCCCGTGATTCTCCCATCAGCGCCGTATTTATGGGTTTATGTGCTACCGCAAAACTTGTCGCCAGAGGCGGATGGGCGTGTACGATAGCGCAGATATCCGGTCGGGCTTTGTAAACTGCGATATGCATGCTGGTTTCCATGCTCAGTTTTAGCTTCGTGCTGAGGTTTCTTCCTTGCATATCTGTCATGCCCACATCAGCAGCTTTCATGCGGCCTTTGTCGGTTTGCGAAGCCGTAATCAAAATCATGCCGTTGGGTAGTTTCACGCTGATATTTCCGCCCGAAGTGGTGGTGAGGCCACGCTTGTAGAGCCGCCGCATATAATAAGCAATTTCTTTGCGAAAATGATTAAACTCATTCATCTTCAGTAGTTTTTAAGAAACTTGCAATAGATTGATGATGTGCTTTTACGATGCCTTTTTCAGTAATTATTCCGGTGATATATTTGGCTGGCGTAACATCAAATGCCGGATTGTAAGCCGTTGATCCAGGTGCGCAAACCATTATCTTTATTGTATTTCCGTTGGCATCCAGGCCATCCTGATAAAGTACTTCGTCCTGACTACGTTCTTCGATAATGATGGATTTACCGCTTTTGCAGTCCATGTCGAAAGTGGTGGTGGGTGCAGCAACATAAAAAGGAATACCAAAGCTTTGGGCTAAGATTGCCCTGTCCAGCGTCCCGATTTTGTTGGCTACATCACCATTTCTTGCGATACGGTCGGCACCAACAATCACCATATCAATCTTTTGCTCCATCATCAGGCTTGCTGCCACACTGTCAACAATAATGGTAAACGGTACGCCTTCCTGCATCAGTTCCCAGGCCGTAAGCTTTGCTCCTTGGCTACGCGGACGTGTTTCATCCACATACACAAAAACTTCTTTGCCTTGCTTTTTGGCTACATAAATAGGTGAGAGTGCGCTGCCATAATCCACAAAAGCCAGCCATCCGGCATTGCAGTGCGTGAGGATTCGTGCGTGATTTTTGATGAGTTTGTTGCCGTATTCGCCAATTGATTTGCAGTCTTCAATATCTTGAAGTGCAATACGTTGGGCTTCAATTTTAGCGTTTTCGGTAGATATTTGCCCGGCTTCAAAAACCCTTTCAACGGCAAAAAACAGGTTTCTGGCAGTAGGCCGTGTTCCTTCAATTTCGTCGCGGGCATCGTTGAGAAACAACTCCCGGTCTGTTTCAGGAGCTTCCAGAAAGGCCTGTGCCATGGCAAAAGCTGCCGCAGCTCCAATAGCTCCGGCGCCGCGCACCGTCATATCTGTGATGGCCATACAGGTGTCCCAATAGCTGAGGCATTCATGGATTTGAAAGTTAAACGGAAGGGCGTTTTGATCGATCATTTTTACGCTATGACCTTCCATCCAAACGGTTTGATAAGAGCTGTCTCCGACTAACATGATTTATTTTTTTAGTTATGCTAAAGCTTTTTTAATTGCTCTACCGCAATCCAGGCCATCAGGCCGGGGCCAATCAGCAGGCTTTGTTCGTCAATATCAAAAGTGCTTGTATGTAAATTACTTACAATGCCTTTAGAGGCGTTTGCGGTGCCGATACGATAAAAAGTAGCCGGCAGAAGTTGCGAGTACCAGGCAAAATCTTCGGCTGTCATGCGCTGGTCTAAATCTACTACTTTTTCTTCTCCAAGATATTCAATGGCAGCCTGTTTGGCGATTTTTGTGGTTTCCGGATCGTTCATCACGAAAGGGTAGCCATCTTCAATAAAAACTTCTATTTTAAGATCAAAAGCTTGTGCTGTGGCTTGTGCAATGCGATGTATATGCTTTTTGGCTGCTGCCCGCCATGTTTCATCAAAAGTGCGTAAAGTGCCTTGAATAAATACTTCATCGGGAATAATATTGAAAGCACCTTCGGCAATTACTTTTCCAAAAGAAAGCACAGATGGCACGATTGGCGGTGCTAAACGGCTCACGATTTGTTGCAGGTTTACAATCAGTTGTGCCGCCGCAAGCACGCTGTCGTTAATTTGATTGGGCATCGCGCCATGACCGCCTTTTCCTTTCACACGGATGGTAATTTCATCAGCGGAAGCCATGTAGGCGCCTTCGCGAAAGCCAATATAGCCGACTTCCAATCCCGGGAAAACATGTTGACCTACAATACGTTGTGCATCAGGATTTTTCAGGCCGCCATCTTTGATGATTCCCAAAGCACCACCGGGAAGTTTTTCTTCGGCAGGCTGAAAAACCAGTTTTATCTGTCCTTCAATTTGATTTTCCAGTTGCTTGAGGATACGCGCCGCGCTCAAAAGCATGCTGGTGTGCGCATCGTGGCCGCAAGCATGCATCACGCCGGCATTTAGCGATACAAAATCGTGTGTATTGGTTTCCTGAATGGGCAAGGCATCAAAATCGGCCCGTAAAGCGATACATTTATCGTTTTTATTGGCTTTGCCGATTATGCCAATCAGGCCATGGCCGCCAATATTACCTTGGTGAGGAATAGCATATTCAGTGAGTTTTTTGCTGATATAGGCTGCCGTTTTCTCTTCTGCAAAACTCAGCTCGGGATGGCGGTGAATATGTCGGCGGTTGGCAACGGTCTCATAGAAAAAATCCTGGCTCAGCTGTTTTATTTTGTTTAATAGCATTTTAAAGTCTGTTTTAAGGCAAAAGTAACTAAAACTGTTTTGCTTTGGCAGCCTGATTTTCAAAATATGATTTTCAGGCTTTTGTAACGGCCTGATTTGTTTTTCATACAGGGAGTGGCTAAAAGAAAGATTAAAAGCACTATTTTTGCATTATGGAAACAAAACGTCAGGAAAAGATCGCACGCCTGTTGATGCGCGATTTGAGTGAAATAATTACCCAGGAAATCATGGGTTTAGCGCCCGGGGCGATGATTACAGTGACCAAAGTGCACGTAGCACCCGATCTTTCTTTTGCCAAAGTTTACCTCAGTATTTTTAATGCTGACGATAAGGCTGAGGTGGTAGAAAAAGTGAATCTGCGCAGCCGAGAAATCCGGGGTTTATTGGGTCAGCGTGTCCGTCATCAATTGCGTATCGTGCCACAGCTTCGTTTTTATTTAGACGATTCGCTGGACTATATCGACAACATTGAAAACCTGCTGAAAGAAGACTGATAAAAACTCATTTTCATGCAATACGATCCTATCAAACGGCAGCTGGGCAAGGTTTTTAACAGCACGCCCACACTGCGCAAATTATTTTACAGGTTGCTCGATTTGTTGCTACTTAGGACTTGGCACATCAAAAAAGAATTAAAAAAATGGGCTGCTGAAAATCCGGGAGCAACTGTTTTAGATGCGGGTTCGGGCTTCGGGCAATACGTTTATTATATGGGGCGCAAGCATCCTAACTGGAAAATTAAGGCCGTTGATGTTAAAGAAGAACAGATCGACGATTGCAATAATTTTTTCCAGAAAATTGGCTTTGACAACGTCCATTTTGAAGTAGGAGATTTGACTAAGCTAAACTTTGGGCAGCAGTTTGACCTGGTGATTTGCGTGGATGTGATGGAGCATATTGAAGAAGACGAACTGGTTTTGAAAAACTATTTTAACGCTTTAAAACCAGGCGGAATGCTCTTGATTTCAACGCCTTCAGACCAAGGCGGGAGCGATGTGCACAGCCACGAACATGAAGAAGATGGCGTGCATGGTTTTATTGACGAACATGTACGCGATGGCTATGGCATCACTGATTTGAGTGATAAATTTGAACGAGCCGGTTTCCAGCGCAATCAAATCCGCTATCAATACGGCAAGCCGGGTAAGCTTTCGTGGCGCTTGTCGATGAAGTATCCCATTTTGATGCTGAATACTTCACGGCTGTTTTTTATCTTGCTTCCATTTTATTATTTGATAGCATTTCCTATTTCATTGATATTAAATAAAATAGACGTCTCAAAAAACCACAAAACCGGTACAGGTCTGATTGCAAAAGCCTGGAAAGCCAGTTAAAAACATGCGATTTTGAACACGCCATTTTTTATCGCTAAACGCTATTTGCTTGCCAAAAAAAGTCATAACCTGATCAATATCATCACCATGATTTCGGTTGTAGGCGTTGGTGTGGGTGCTTTTGCGCTTATTGTGGTGCTTTCAGTGTTTAACGGCTTCGAGATGGTCATTTCCAGCATGGTTAACCGGCTTTCGCCAGATTTGGTGATTGAGCCGGTAAAAGGCAAAACCATCAAGCTGATTGATTTTCCTGAAGCAGAAATCCGAGCCTTGCCGCAGTTGAACCAACTTATCAAAGTGGTACAGGAAGATGCGCTGTTTCGCTACGACGACAAACAGCATGTGGGCGTAATCAAAGGCGTTTCAGCTCCTTATCTTGATGTTAGCCAGATCGATTCGCTCATCACTGCCGGAAACGCGATCTTGCAGTTCGAGCGAAAACGTTTTGCCATTGTTGGAGCTGGCGTGGCCTGGTATCTGGGCTTAAATCCGCGCAATCCAGCTGCTTTAATGCAAGTTTATTTGCCTTCGCGCGGTAATCCAACGGGATTTCAGTTTGAGCAGTCGTTTAACCAGTCAGCCATTCAGGTGGCCGGAGTTTTTGCCAGCCAGCAGGAACTGGACGGCACCTTGGTGATTGTGCCTTTCGATTGGGCTACCGAGCTGCTGGAATACGATCGGGAAGTAACTTCCATCGAATTATTTATACATCCTGAAGTGCGTATCAACGACTTGAAAAAGACGCTGAAAGCTATGCTTGGAGTGGATTTCACTGTTAAAGACAGATTCGAACAGCAGGAAACTATTTACCGCATTATGAAGTCGGAGAAGTGGGCCATTTTTATTATCCTGAGTTTTATTTTGGTGATGGCTACTTTCAATATTATTGGTTCGCTGAGCATGTTGATTGTGGATAAAAGAAAAGACATACAGGTGCTGAAATTTTTGGGTGCTGACAAATCTTTTCTTTCACGCTTGTTTTTAACGGAAGGCATGCTGATCGCGGTTTTGGGTGGGCTGATCGGCTTGCTTGCGGGCGTCTTGTTGGTGTTGTTGCAGCAGCAGTTTGGGCTGCTGAAATTAGGTAGCGAGGCCGGCGCTTTTGTGATTGACGCCTACCCGGTAAAACTCAGAATTCAGGACGTATTGCTGGTGCTGGCAACGGTGACTGCTATTGGTGGTTTCGCAGCGGTTTTTACCGTGAAAATGGCCTTGAAAAGAATTCAAAAATTGCGGATTTCTGATTAGTTGAGGTCTGGTAAAAGCTGCTGTGCTTTTTTTATATCAGGGATATTTGAAAAGAATTTCAACCAGCGTATTTCTTGTTCCTTGTTCCCAGCGCTACACTACTAATTGCTGCTTTATATAATGTGTTGAAATTAAAGCGCTGATAGATTTCTCCTTTTGCTGCCTATTCAACCTAAACTTTATTCAGCCTAAAGCAGATCATTTGTTACTTTTTGTTTCAGGTAAACAGTTCTGGCATAGAGTATTAAGCTCACAACGATAAACACACTCAACACGGTATAAAGTTGATTTTGAACAGAGCCAAAGTTTTCCATCTCCACCTCGATAAAGCCGTTATGATGTAAATAATAGACGACTACTGCCGTTCCATTGTTTAAAAAGTGCATCAGAACCGGAACCCATAACGAGCTGGAATAGAAGTAGAAATAACCCAAAAACATGCCCAATAAAACCCGCGGTATCAGGCCGTAAAACTGCAAGTGCATCATTCCAAAAAGCAGGGCGGCGATAAAAACCCCCAGGTGTACATTCTTCATCAGGCGGATAAATAACGGCTGAAGAACGCCCCGAAACACCATCTCCTCGCCCAAGGCAGGCAATAATGCAACCATAAACAGATTGATCATCAGTCCGGAAATGGTATCAACAGACAAAAAACGCTCGCCAAGCAAAGCTGCCTCCTCTTCTTTTAAAAGCATCCAGTTTTCTATGCCCGATAAGGAGTCCGGAAGTTTAAGCTGTAAATTCAGCTCGCCTAAAAAATGAATCAGCGGAAGGCCAAAATACATTATCGCTACGCCTGCCAACAGAACTCCCCAATGCTTTATGCCTGAAAAGCCTAAATTGCGAAAAGGCTTGCTGCTAATCAGCCATGCATAGGCCAAAGGCGGCAAAATAAAAAGGCCGATCTGACCCGAAATCTGCAGCAAACGCGCAACATTTAAGCCTGTTTCTTCGTCACTGTTCAAGGTGATTTGATCCATTGGAACATGCAAAAAAAACGCAACACCTATTAGGCCGGCCAACATGCCCAGAATTGCTCCAAAAAGAAGCAAACCAAGAAAAATAAATGACTTAAAGCCCGCAGAAGTGTTTGAGAATAAAGGATTCATAGTATAAACATTGGAAACCAATACAGAATGCGCAAAGTTAGTATTTTTGCCCCCACATTTAACCTCAAAAAACTGCTAAGGAATTGATTAAGATTGGAGATATAGTTTTAGAAGATTTTCCCCTTTTGCTCGCACCCATGGAAGATGTGAGCGATCCGCCATTCAGACATGTCTGCAAAATGTTTGGCGCAGATATTATGTACACTGAATTTATTTCTTCAGAAGGCCTGATCCGGGATGCTGTGAAAAGCGTGAAAAAATTAGACTTTTCAGAATTTGAGCGCCCAATTGGGATACAGATTTTTGGCCACGATATCGAATCCATGATAAAAGCCGCCAAATATGCCGAAAGTGTTTCACCTGATATTATCGACATCAATTATGGCTGTCCGGTAAAAAAGGTGGCTTCAAAAGGCGCCGGATCGGGTATTATGAACGATATTCCGAAAATGGTGGCCATGACCGAAGCCGTGGTAAAAGCCACAAATTTGCCCGTTACCGTAAAAACCCGCTTGGGTTACGACGAGGATCATAAAGAAATTGTTGAAATTGCTGAGCGGTTGCAAGATGTAGGCATTCAGGCGCTTACAATCCACGGTCGGTTGCGTACTACACGATCAAGTGTGCCTGCCGATTGGACACTTATTGGCAAGGTGAAAGAAAATCAGCGGATGACCATTCCGATTATCGGGAATGGCGATGTGATTGATGGCCCTTCAGCGAAACACTTTAAAGACACTTACGGTGTTGATGGCCTGATGATTGCCCGTGGCAGCTATGGAAATCCCTGGATTTTCAGAGAAATAAAACACTACCTGAAAACCGGCGAACAGCTGCCGTTGCCAGACATCTACGAAAGAATCCGTATCAGCGGCATGCATTTGCAAAAATCTGTGGAATGGAAAAATGAGCGTCAAGCCCTGATGGAGATGCGCAAACACTGGAGCGACTATTTCAAAGGCTTTCCGAATTTTAAGCAATTCAGGATTCGTATCATGCAAATGGATACTTATGAACCGCTAAAGGCATTGCTCGAGGAAATTGGCGCGTATTACAGCAATAATGATTTCACTGCTTTAGGAAATGATGTTAAGGAAGTTTCAGATCTCCCTTCAGCTTGCCTTCCGTAAACAAATCCCTTATACGTACTGGGTTTTCGAGGTGAAAGGTTTGTAAGCCGAGCCTTCGTGCTACTTCAATATGTTCCAGCGTATCATCGATAAATAAGGTTTCTTCAGGCTTCAACTTGTGTTGATTCATCACAAACTCAAATATTTCCGGGTTTGGCTTACTCAGGTGGAGGTCGAACGAAAAATAAGCTTTATCAAATAGCTGGTCAAATTCGCGATAGCCAAAACGAAGCTGAAGATCACGCACATACACTTCGTAATGAATCTCGTTGGAGTTGCTCAGCAAGAAGATGTTATAATGCTTCTTGACCTGCTCAATCACCGCGATGCGCTCCTTAGGAATGTCAAAAAGTAAAGCATTCCAAGCCTCGTCAATTTGCTGGTCACTAGCATTTATCCCTAAAAAATCGCACACTTTTTCTCTGAAAATTTCTGGTGTAAGTATGCCGCGCTCAAACTTATTCATGACACCCTCTTTGAAAGCAGGACTCTCCAAAAGCCCTTCATCTTCAAATCCAAGCTTTTTGAGTTCATTTAAGGTTTGTGACGGATCGATGTCCAACACTACACCACCAAAGTCGAAAATTATATTTTTGACGGGCTGAAAAGTAGCCATATTAATTTTGTTTAATTTCTGTTCTGGAAATAGGTTACAAATATGCAACATTGCCAATTCAAATCAAAAGAATTTGCGATTTTTTAACACAGAAAATCGTGATAAATTTAAAGGTTGTAAATCAGTTAATTAGAGCAACTGACTCCTTCGATAGCTATCGGAACAGTAGTTTGCGGATTCATCCAAAACAAAATTCCGACTGAATTCCGATAACCTCCCTAAACGCACAAGCAATTAAAACAAGATTATTATTTTTGTTCGATTTCTGTGGTGGAAATAACGAACAAATATGTAACTTTGCCGCTTCAAATTTAAAGAATTTGTATTCTTTTTTAACTGTAAGGGTTAAAAGTGAATTCGGGCCTATAGCTCAGTTGGTTAGAGCAACTGACTCATAATCAGTAGGTCCCAGGTTCAAGTCCTGGTGGGCCCACGTAATTAAAAAAGAGGCTGCTTAAGCAGCCTCTTTTTTTACGTATTAAACAGGTTGACAGTCTGTTAGATTAAGTTTTCCAGCGAATAAACAGGAGTGCCAATCAGCACTCTTTCTTCTATTTTTCAGGCTTTAAATACGACACTATTTCTACACTATATTTTCAGTGATGACTTGGTTTCTCGCCACACCTAAAAATATAACCCTTGAGCTGTTTAGCGCTCCGTATCAGGAAGATGGCAAAACAAAGTTCAGGGCTTTTTACCTGTATTCGATGAAGCAAGCCATCGAAGAAAACTTTATCATGGATGTTTTGCTGAATTACACCACCTACCAAAATTATTATGCGTTACTCAAAAAAACTATGAACATCCCTGAATACGTTAAACTTAGAGTACAGAAGAAATTTAAAGCTTCTGTAGAAAGTCACGAACACGCCACAAAAAAGAAGACAATTATTACGGTTGACCATTTTATGGGAAACGCAATTCGCAGCTTTTTGGAATGATAAAGGAAATATTAATAGGGGCTTGGCAAGATGGTGTGTGTCAATGCGATAGGTAAGCAACAACAATGCAAAAACATCTCGTGTTTATTTTAAATCACGTTTAAAGATATTTTTCAAAATTCTAAAGTTAAACCGGTCTTTGATATGTCGGTTTATCGTTTTATGAACTTAGCAGTTAGCTCGGTTTGCCCTTCTTCATCCAGCAATTTAAGAATATATAAACCATTGCTTAAATTTTCAATATTAATGGATGTTTGGTTTCTAACAGCCAAGACTTTCCTGCCATAAATATCATACATATTTATTGTGAAATCTCTACTATCCTGGCTTAAAGTGAGATTTAGTTCTTCATGAGCAGGATTGGGATAAAGCGTTATTTCATCTTCATATTTTTCATAAATGGCTGTGGGATTTATGTTAAATAACTCTCCTATTTCTTCCTGGCTAATGGCATAATTATATAGCTGCACATCATCGATATAACCTTTGAAAAACTGTTCTAAGTTATTTCTGCAACCGATAAATCCTTTTATATCACCTCCATAAATAGGAAGAGATTGGTAGATATCCAATTCATTAATCATTTCACCGTCAAAGTATAGTTTTATGGACTCGTAGCTTCTTGTATAAGCAATAAAATGCCATTCTTGATCATAAATAAGGCTGCCCTGACTCACCCAGGATGAAGAGCCATCAGTATTGTAACCTTGTCCTAAAAATCCATAAAGGTTTTGAAGAGAATAACGATTTGTATAGGCAACATATTGATCCACACCGTATGCTGATCCTATGTCAAAAATAAATCCTGCACTTTCAAAATAAGGCTGATCTTCAATTTTCACCCACATACAATAGGAATAGGTGTCAAAATCAAATTGTTCCGCATCAAAATTTATAAAACTATCACCTCTGAAAAACAAGGCCTTATCTCTTTCTCCAAACCTATCTTTTGCAGGCCAGGTATGAAATGCTAATCCTCTATTGTCATTACCACTTTCATCGGGAACATACATATCATATATTTCATTAAAGGGATAATAGAGTACTAGTGTGCTGTCTTGGGCTGTTAATTTGCCTATAAATAACAACAGGCAAATTATTATCGGTATAAATTTTTTCATGGTTTAGGTAGTTTTGATTTATCATTTTTTTTGCCAGCGGGCATATCCTCTCCTATTTCTTTACCATCTTTTCAGTGAAAACCTGGTTTCCCGATTTCACCACAATCAAATATATCCCAGAAGGCAGGAAATCAACCGATAAATACTCAGCGGTAAAATTCTCTTTATTGAAAACCATTCTGCCTTGAGCATTATAGATTTTTAGCTGCTTTTGGCCGAGCAGCAACAATTGAATAATATCCGTTGCGGGATTGGGTTTAAAGATTTGTGGCTTATTGGTAGCTTCAAAGGCAGGTGTTGACAAAAACTCATCGGTGTAGCGCATCACCAGGCCGTTTTTGCCAGCAATCCAGCCATGTCCTTCATCCAGGAAAAAGTTTTTTGTCGAACTCAGGTATTGGCCTGCATCTTCATAGCGTATTTCCCAGTTTTGGCCGCCATCAGCGGTAATGGCCACCATGCTGTTTCCGTGACTCGCCACCGCATGATCTGCCGAAAATAGCTGCACAAAATGAGCTGCTTCGCCACCAATCAAAAGCGGTTCTGACCAAGAAATACCACCGTCATGTGTGCTATAAATTCCTTCATACAAATCCGTTGCCATCCCATTTTGGGCATCGCTAAAACTCATGCTCATAATCCGGTTTGGGAAATTTTGATCCAGCATCGTCCAGCTTTGGCCGCCATCAGTAGTTTTTATGATGGCGTTTATTCCTGCTGAAGATTTTCTCAGGTTCATAAAACCGGTTTGTCCGTCAACAAAAACCAGCTCGTAGTCAAAGATAAGGCCGTCTTCAAACGTGGGACTGATTTCCGTCCAGCTTTCGCCACCATCTGTTGACTTAATCATTTTTGTGTCAAGTGCCGTCAGGAAGATGACGCCATCAGGAGAAATGGTGACATTTGCGAAAGCGTATGGAAAGCCGGTATCTTTCAAGGTCCAGTTGAGACCGCCATCTGTGGTTTGCAATATCTGAGGGCCACGAACGGTGGCAAAACCTTTAAGTGGTGACAAAAAATTGATGGATTCTAAAGGCTTCAGCAATTCCGTCATTTCGCAATTGGCGTCCTGCCAGGTATTTCCGCCATCTTCTGTACGCCAGATAATGGCACCATCAAGCTTGCTGGTTCCAACAAAACCGTGATCTTCGTCCAAAAAATAAATGCTCTGCCAACTGTCGGTTCTTCCTTTTACCAATTCTGTCCAGTTTTGACCGCCATCAGTGCTTTTCATCAGCATCGGGCCTGTTCCGGTAGCTACTAAAACGGAAGCATTAGCTGCTGAAAAATCCCAAAATCTACCCAATGGAACTTCTTTTATCTCATAGTTTTCCCATGTTTGGCCGCCATCGTGAGTGATATACATTCGCTTATAAGTTATCACGTAACCATCATTTTCGTTTAGAAATTTCATCTTCTCAATAGGGCTTCCGTCCGAAGGGCCAATCTCAACGTCCGTCCAGCTTTCGCCGCTGTTTTCGCTGTAAAAAGCTTTAAAAACCGCCTCTGTGCTATCCTGATTCGGCATAAGGTAATGGGAAGCTATCCAAAGTTTCTCAGGACTAATCACTGCCATATCAGCTAAAATCCGCAGATGCTCTGGCAAATTGACGGCAGTCCAGTTTTCGCCTCCATCAAGTGTTTTGAAGAGTTTTGGCGGCTCTTCCAAACGATCTTTATTTCCGGCATAATAACCAACTTCAGCTGATGCAAATTCGAGGGCTTCCATATTCAATCCCGGAGGATTTAACCGGTCCCAGTTGGCGCCTCCGTCTGTGGTTTTAAGCATTTTACGATAAGTACCGGCAATCCAGCCTGTGCTATCATTAATAAAGTGAGCGGCAACGAAATCGCTGGTCAATTGCTTATGGGTGTAGTTCCAGGTTTCGCCACCGTCCGAGGTCATAAAAATATGGCTCCAGGCTACCACGATTCCGTGATTATTATCCCAAAAATCTACAAAACGTATTTGCACCCCTTCAACAGGAAAATCAATTTTTTCCCAGCTGTCACCTCCATCGATGGTTCGCATTACGGTGGAATTGTCGCCCACAATAAAGCCGGTATCAGGCGATGGAAAACTCAGCGAATAAATAGAGTTAAAGGTTGGATAAGGATTTAACATCTCCCAGGATTGGGCGTGTAAACTACTGAATGTTAATGCTATAAAAAGCATTGTGAGTCCGAAAAATCTTTTTAAAGTGGTCATAATTTGTAGGATTTTGGTTTGTTTTGATAGGATGCAGCAAAGCGAATATTATATATCCTGTAAAAATAAGCTAAAGGTAATTAAATTCCAAAAAAATCCTCATTTTTCAATGCCTGATAAAAACCGTAATTTTGCACCTTCTTTTAACTACCTAACTTATCTTATGCAAAAATATCTTGTGATTTTACTCTCTATGGCTGTTTTGTTCGTTGGAGGATGCAGCCCGGCAATAAAACTGACCAAAACCCAACAGGCGAAACAGGCTTTTGATGCCGGGAAATTAGAAATATCACTGCAACTTTTTGAAGAAATAATTGCTGCAGAAGAAGAAGCTGGCACTTTGGCGGAAGCAAATCATTACGAAGAAGCCGGAAAAACCGCTGAAGCGTTGGGTGATATGACAAAGGCTGAATCTTATTACAAACTGGCTATTTATTACAAAACAGCCTCCGCTGATGTGTATCAGAAATTAGCCGCGTATTATCGCCAACAGACTAATATTTCAAAAGAATCGGGTATGCTGGAGCCGTTAATCAGCTTGTTTCCTGGAAGCAATCAGGCCAAAGCTGAAAAGGCACGCTTATACCAAATTTATATTGAGACCGAACAATGGGAGAAAGCTGTGGCACTATGGCCGCCAAACACTGATGCAGCGCAAGATGAAAGCCTGCTAAACACCTACTTCACAGCACAAAAAAAGCTGGGAAATGATGAAACGCTGGACGAATTGTCTGCCGATCTCTTAGCCCTCAATCCCGAAAATAAAGCTGCACTCGAATGGAAAGCAAAAGCGCTTTATAACAAAGGCGAAAACCGCTACCAGAAAGAGTTGCAGGAATACGAAAAAAACAAAACTAACAAGCAATATAAAATTATGCTTGCTGGCCTTGACGTGGCGACAGCGTACTTTAAGCAGTCGTTAAAAATTTTCGAGCAGCTTTATGGCCGTGAAGCCGACAAAAGCTACGCGTTATACATAGCCAATATTTACGCCCGATTTGGTGATGAACCCAATGCCAAGCGCTATCAAAAACTAAGTCAATAACCTTATTTCTAAATATATGCACGACAATAATTCTGACCGCACTGAAATTTCCGGCTTAGGCGAATTTGGCCTTATCGATCACCTCACGCAAGGTATTGAGCTAAAAAACCCTTCTTCGCGCTATGGCGTTGGAGACGATGCTGCTGTCATAGATCAGGCCGGGCTGCAAACACTGGTTTCGGTTGATCTGCTGGTCGAAGGCGTTCATTTCGATCTCACTTACACGCCCTTGAAACACCTGGGCTACAAAGCTGCCATTGTCAACTTTTCTGATATGGCTGCTATGAACGCCCGTCCCACGCAAATTGTGGTGGGCATTGCGCTGTCAAACCGCTTTTCGCTTGAAGCTGTTGAAGCAATTTATGCCGGCATCCGTCTGGCATGCGAAACCTACAAGGTAGATTTGGTGGGCGGCGACACCACCAGCAGCCGCGCAGGATTGTTTATCTCCGTTACCGTGATTGGCGAGGCCAAAGAAAGCGATATCTGCTACCGCAAAGGCGCTTCCGAAAACGATTTATTGTGCGTGAGTGGCGATTTGGGTGCCGCCTATATGGGCTTGCTTTTGCTCGAACGCGAAAAAGCCGTTTTTAAGGCAAACCCCGATATGCAGCCCGATTTGGATGGTTTTGATTATGTGCTTCAGCGCCAGCTAAAACCCGAAGCCAGAATTGATATCGTGGATGCTTTAAAAAATGCTGGCATAAAACCAACTTCCATGATAGATATTTCAGACGGACTGGCCTCCGAGATCAAACACCTGTGCAAGGCTTCAAAGTTGGGCTGTACTATTTACGAAGATAAACTCCCGATCGACGTGATGACGGCAAGTGTAGCCGAGGAATTTAAAATGGTTCCTTCTGTTGCTGCGCTAAATGGTGGCGAAGATTATGAGTTGCTTTTCACGGTTAAAGTCACAGACTATGAGAAAGTGAACAAAATCCCGGGAATCAGTATTATAGGCCATTTCACTGCCAATATTGGCGAAGAAGTTATGATAACAGCCGACAACCAAAGCTTTGATATCAAAGCGCAAGGTTGGGACGCCATCAGAAATACTTTTCAAAAAGACAGTTGATTTATTAAACTTTGACGGCTAATTATTGTTATTTTATTAAAGTTGACTTTGAATCGCGAAAAGCACATACAAGACCGTCTTGCTGTAATTCCCTCAAATCCTGGAGTATACCAGTACTTTGACGAAAAGGGAACTATCATCTATATTGGCAAGGCCAAAGATTTGCGCAAGCGGGTAATGAGCTATTTTGGGAAACAACAAACCGGAAAGCTGCGGGTGCTTGTACGCCGGATTGCCGACATCAAATTTATTGTGGTAGATACCGAGTACGACGCGCTTTTATTGGAGAATAACCTGATCAAGGAATTCCAGCCGCGCTACAATGTGTTGCTCAAAGACGATAAAAGTTTCCCGTGGATTTGTATCAAAAAGGAGCATTTCCCACGTATTTTCCCTACCCGGAATATCGTTCATGACGGCTCTGAGTACTTTGGCCCTTACGCTTCTGTGAAGATGATGAATACGCTGCTCGGCCTTATCAGGCAGCTTTATACGGTGCGCAGCTGCAACCTGCGGCTAAAGCCGGAATTAATTGCTCAGGGTAAATTCAAATTATGTCTGGAGTATCATATCGGCAACTGCAAAGCACCTTGCGAGGGCTTGCAAACCGAAGAAGATTACCTGTTGATGATCAAAGAAATCCGCGAAATAATCCGAGGGAATATTCAAATGGTGATCCGGCAAATGAAAAGCCAGATGATGTCTTATGCTGAGGAAATGGCCTTTGAAAAGGCGCAGCTGCTCAAAGAAAAAATAGAGCTGCTCGAAAAATACCGCAGCAAGTCTGCCATTGTGAGTGCCAGCGTGCACGATGTGGATGTGTTTTCATTGCTCGACGCGGATACATCTGTTTACGTAAACTATCTTAAAGTAATAGAAGGTGCTGTTGTTCAGTCGCATAGCGTAGAGCTAAAACGCAAGCTGGAAGAATCAGCTGAAGATTTGCTTACATTGGCCATCACCGATATCCGCGCAAGGCTTTCGAGTGATTCCAAAGAAATCATTGTGCCTTTTGAGCCTTCTTTTGTGCCAGAAGGCGTAAAAATTACCACACCAATAAAAGGTGATAAAAAGCATCTGCTCGATTTATCGGAGCGTAACGCGAAGCATTTTAAGCTGGAAACAGAAAAACGACGTAGCCTGGTAGATCCGGAGCGCCATCAAAAACGGGTTTTAAATCAGTTGATGATAGACTTGCGTTTGCCTGCACCGCCAACAATTATTGAGTGTTTCGACAACTCTAACTTTCAAGGCGATTATGCGGTGGCAGCTATGGTTCAGTTTGAAAATGCCAGACCGAATAAGAAAAATTACCGCCATTTCAACATCAAAACTGTTGAAGGCCCTGATGACTTTGCTTCGATGGAAGAAATCGTTTACCGGCGCTATCACCGGCTTTTAAACGAGGAAAAACCGCTCCCGCAGCTTATCGTGGTCGATGGTGGAAAAGGCCAGCTGAGTGCCGCCGTAAAATCTCTGGACAAATTAGGTTTGCGTGGGAATATCGCCATAATCGGCATTGCTAAAAGGCTTGAGGAGATTTATTTTCCTGGTGACAGCACGCCATTATATATTGATAAACGATCTGAATCGCTAAAAATAATTCAACAACTGCGTGATGAAGCACATCGGTTTGGTATTTCTCATCACCGCAAACAATTTGAAAAAGGCATCATAAAAACTGAACTCACCACCATCGAGGGTGTTGGTGCCAATACAGCACAAAAACTACTTTGGCAGTTTAAGTCGGTAAAAAATGTGAAAGAAGCCAGTCTGAATCAGCTCAAAGAGGCCATTGGTGAATCAAAAGCCCAAATTGTGTTTAGGCATTATCACCAGCAAGATGACAACGCTTAATTAAATAGTTTAAAGACTTTTCCAATTTTCGGCGTAAAGTCTTCCAGGCACATTAGCTGCTGTTCAATCAAAAAAAAAGCTACCCTAAAGGATAGCTTTTTTTCTCTTTACCATAAACAGGTATGCTTGTATCATATTATTGCAGTGTGAAGCGCACGGGCAAGTTAAACGAAACCCTTACTGCTTTACCGCGCTGGCGGCCTGGTGTCCATTTTGGCATGGCTTCTACCACGCGGACGGCTTCTTCATCGCAGCCACCACCAATACCACGGAGGATTTTTACATTGGAAACCGAACCATTAGGTTCAACCACGAAGTTCACAAATACTCTTCCCTGGATACCACTTTCGCGTGCCATGGCAGGGTATTTAATGTTTTTGGCGATGTATTCCATCATTTTGGCCGGTCCGCCGGGAAATTCAGGCATAGATTCTACAACTGTAAAAATCTCAGCTTCTTCAATAACTTCTTCTTCACGTACTGGTGGCACATAAACCTCAATTTCGGTTTGTTGATCCACCTCTGCGTCGATTACAATTTTCTCTTCCACTTCCACATCGTCTTCAACAACCTTCAAAACAGTAACTTGTTTTGGAGGCGGAGGTGGTGGTGGTTTTACCTTTTGCTCTGTGATAGGAATAATTTCCTCAGTCATGTCTTCCACACTGCGTTCCATCAGGTCGAGCGTGCGTTTGTCATAGCTTTTGTATTCAAAGGCAAAGAAAATAGCAGCTAAGGCAACTATCAGACCTATCTGCCTGAACAACAGTTTTTTGTTTTCAAGATCTGCTTTTGACGTTTTTTTTATTTCCATAGTCGAATTTTTGACAATAATTCAGAAGGCATTAAATAATGCCGCTAAATTAGTAATTATTAAAGAACTGAAGCATTCTCATTTTTATTTTTTCGTGCAAATAGCATAAAAACTATTATCCCTATTATGCTGCCAATGGTATTGGCCAGAAAATCAAAAACACTTCCATAGCGGCCAATAAATACTGTTGCTTGTAAAACTTCGGTTATTCCACTATACAAAACCCCAAGTATAAAAATGAGCCACACAAGTTTAGAACGGTGTTTAGAAGCATTATATTGTGCCCGATAGCCCCATAACAAGAGAAATGTAAATACACCATAGATGAAAAAGTGAACAATTTTGTCAGGACTCAGCCAATCCCAAAAGCTAATCACTTGAGGGAAATAATCACCGGGAAGCCCCGTCAGCAGCAATATTATCACAGCCCAGATGCTCCCCGGCCAAAATTTTCTAGTGATCCAGTCGAATCCTGACACGCTCCCTTAGGCTTCTATAAGTGCTTTGTATGCAGCTGCATCAAGCAATTCGTCTGTATCGGCCTCGTTGAACTTCACTTTTACGATCCAGCCTTCTCCATAAGGATCTTTATTCACGGTTTCAGGAGCATCTTCGAGTGCTTCATTAAACTCAAGAATTGTTCCTGCCATCGGCATAAATAGATCTGATACGGTTTTTACGGCTTCAATAGTGCCAAAAGTTTCCTCTGCTTCGAGTTCTTCCTCTACTGTATCTACTTCAATGAAAACGATATCGCCCAATTCTTTTTGAGCAAAATCAGTAATTCCAATAAATGCTTCGTCGCCTTCAATACGAATCCATTCATGGTCTTTGGTGTACTTTAATTCAGCTGGAATATTCATAAGTATAATTATTTTGGTTTTAATATGTGGCTTCAAATTTACACTTTTTTTAAGTGCTTGCACCAAAGATTCATTCTAAAATAGTTCTTCAACCTTAAATTTTGCACTGTTGGTAGCTCTTCCTAACGATTAACATTTGTTTGTTTGTCCTATTCGTACTGAGTAGCGCAATACAAATCCTTATTGTGCAAGGCTAAAACGCATGGTAATGCCACCGGCTGTATTGGAATTTTTAAACTGTGAGGAGACAAACGGGTCAGCCATATCCTTGCGGAAATAAGCCTGCATGCTCAGCCTGTTACTAAAGGTATAATCAGCTGTAACATAGATATTAATTTTGCGTTGCCCAGCTGAGACCTGGCTGTTTTGCTCGTCGATGCGGCGTAGTGTCGTTTTGTCGGTTCTGAAACCGAGATCAACCTTTAGCACCAAATCATTGGAAGCCCTGGTAGCATTTCCACCTGTAATGGTCGACACAATAAACGAGAGGTTACGCAAGCGGTATCCGGCACCAATAATCAACTCATCACCAACAACTTCGGTAAGCTGATTATTAACAAAACTAAGTGTCAGGTTACGCTGTTTTTTGTATTCTACCCTTGCCGTGAGGCTGTTGTGCAAACCTACATCAATACCCAAAAGAGGTGCAAATTGCTCAGAAATCGTCACTTGTCCCAAATCATATTTTGGGATAAACAGATTGCTATTTCTGTAAGTTTGGGTGGTATTATTAGCTCTGTAATCCACGTTAGTGCGCCAGCTATTGACGGAATACGCAGAGCGATAGGCGTGCGTAACATTTACCGTTTTGAACAGCCGCTGTATAAATGGTATCTTGGTAAGGCCGTTATAATTTATGGTCCAGTTTGGGATGGGCGTTTTCGGGAAAGGATTGAGCGAAATGTTTTTGGCATCCTGTCCTTTGTAGGCTGCAAGGAATGAATACAGCACCACTTCCTGCGATATGGCACCATAGCCATACGGATAGTTTGCTTTGCCAATCGAGTCGTAGAAATAGCCGGGTTCTTCCGTCACCCATTGTGCATTACTTAAGGCAAGCCTGTCGGCAATTACCAAACGGTTGGCGAGCATATCTTCAAACAGCTGCGAGCTTTCATCGCTACGGGCTTTTACAAAACTTGTTTTCCACATGCCGTATGACATGCTGAAGCTTCCGGCTTCCACAGGCGAAAAGGCAGCAAAATTCCCCAAGGAATCGGCGCGGAAATACTCCGAGAAGTTCAGTGAGTAAGTCCTGTCGGCGTTGATATCGATACGCAGGCCGGGAATGGGTTCCAGGTTTATCTTATAGCTAAAGTTCTCCGTGAATTTTCTGGCAAAAGCCCGGTTCAAGAGCGAGTCGCGTGTGAGCCAGTCGTTATCCATCGCCATCTGGCGGATGTCGGCTTCATCGCCCATAACAAAGCCAAAGCCAGGCGCTGATGTAGCAAAATTTAGCCCAAATAAGTCGGGTTCCGGTAGGAAACCCGGCAGGAAGAGTCCGTTATTTTGGGTATAGCTGAGGTTGGCTTTTTTAACGCTCATAACTAATTTAAGCACCTGATCACCAACAATTTTAAAGTAGTTCACGGCAGGTTTTGCTTCGGTGCTGTCAGACTTTTTCTCCTCCTCTTGTTGCTGCGGTCGACCTCCCGGTCGCATTGCTCCCGGACGTGGTGCCGGCCCGCCTCTGCCCACGCCTCTTTGTGGTGTGTTGAGGGTTTTTAGGTAGCCTACCTTATTATATAGCTTCACGAAATCAACATTTCCGTTGAGGTTTTTGGTATTTTGGTTTTCGATGCTATTTCCTATCCTGTCCTGCACCGAAAGCGGCGAAGCGAGCCAGGTATAGGCAGCCTGATAGCCGGCCGAAACCGTCATCCAATTCAGCAAAGGAATTTTGTTGATCGGCACTGTATAGTTTATCCGGATAGCCTGATTATAGCGTGTTTTTGTACCGAAACTTAAAATCTCGTCCCAGATCGTGTCTCTATTCATTTTATAAGCGGTAGTCCCACGTTCAGGATTTCCGGCAGGCTCGTAGATAAACGCATTGGCGCCGGCTGTGAAGTCGAAAGTCAATGCTCGGGTAAGATCAAACTTGAAGTCGTAATTGCGGTTCCAGTCCCATTGTTTGGCGAAAATAGGGTAGGTAATCACCTCTCCTTCACTTTTGTTACGGAATTTCTTCTCGTTGTATTGCCGGTTCATATCCGTGCGGAAGGCAAAGTTTTTTGGTAAATAATAGAAGTTGAAATCCTTGATTAGTTGAAAATAGGGTTTTGAAGCCCATGTTGCCTTAGAAAAGGGTTGAATATTTTTGGGATTTGAGGTGTAATTATAGCCAATGCCTCCGCGATAAGTTTGCCTGATATCGTATTCCACATCAATATTGCGGTGATAAATTTCGCTGAAAGAATAGGAAACATTCCAGTTTTCGATGTCATAGAGCTGTGGTTTGTTGGCATTACGGGTCCTGTCTTTTCGCACGTTAACAAAGTTGATGTTTTTGCGCTGGGTGTAGTCATTCACCAAAGCTTTTAACGAATCCTCCTGCGACTTGGTGTCGAGGGCATCCAACTGGTTTTTCATTTTTATATCAGGATCCAGCGGATTGTATTCGGGTTTGATGTGCGACTCGCCGTAATCGAAGTGCATTGGGATACGCACACCACTTTCTTCGGGCAGGAATTTTCCCAGGTCGAGGTCAGTGGCAATATCAAAGTTCGTTACCGCTTCGCGTGCTGTTTCGTTCACCTTCATATCGAGGCTGCCAAAGCCCGGCGTGCTGTGCGAACCCGAAACTACCACGCGACCTACATCGGCTAGCAAAGTTTCGACGCGTGCTGTAGCTGCCCAGCCTCCTTTGTTATTAAAGTCTGTAACGCGCAATTCATTCACCCAGATGATGGCACTTTTCGGGTTTCCATCGTCGTTATTGTCAAAACCTCTCTGCTTAGGGTTGCGTACGCCAATCATAATACCCATCACATCGCTGATACTTGGGTTACCAATCACTTTAACAATGTGATCTCCAAGTTGTTCCATATAGGGATAGTTCAACCTGATATCGCTATTCGGGTTGCGCATCGCCTGATTTCGGTTCTGCTTCACCTTCACCATTTCATCCAGGTTGATATCAAACTCGTTTGCGGAAGGCCAGATTATTTCACGCTGGGCATCGGTTGTGTACCAGGGCGTAAACGTAAGTGGAATTTCGTACTCGTAATAGTTCTCCGTGAAGTCGGCTCCCAAACGTATAAAAACCGTCATATCGCCATAGTTCAGCTCTTTATCTGCGTACAGCTTTTCGGCATGCACATACATTCTCAGCCTTTTATACTGGCGGAAATCGAAGTCGGTAGTTTTAAATGCAGCCCTGGCATCGCCGTCCATCAGCTGATCGATAGTCATCTGCATGGCTTGCTCGTTGAGGCGCACAAGGCTAGTGGTTCCAAAGTTTATTTCCTGATCAATACCTGGAGGAATGACGTAAGGGACTGGGCTGCGACGGCCATTTTCTTCTACGTTAACGGCTGAAATATCATATTTGGTTTCGTTGGCTCCATCGTTCGCAATATATTCGCCGGGAGCTTGCAGGTTTTGGCGGTATTTACGCCATTCGCCACGCACCAGTTCGAGGGTCGCAAAACGCAGTACAATGGGTTTTTCGAAGCCACGCATAAACATACGCATAAAGCGGATAGAGCGGAAATCTTCAATATTACCCACCACTTTTTCAGGTTGACTGATCGGAATCCTGAACTGATACCAGTTTACATCGACAGTTCCTCCATTGTCTAAAGGAACACTCACGGCTTTGTGGATATCGGCAATAAAGTTTTCGCCAATCTGCATTTTATCGGGATCAAGCTTTATACGGTATTGGAAATAGCGTTCGGCCTCGCTCAGGGTGTTATCGCGGTTGATGTCTTCCACGTTAGGCATCGAAGTGGCACTTGTGGGGTATGCTTCCGGATTTTGTGCGTCAGTAGGTGAGTTGCCATCGGGGCCATTATAATTTTTGTAACGCTCCAAAACACTGCTATAACGTGAATCATTATCCAGATTTCCGCCTCTGAAATACTGATAGTTATCCGCCGAGGGGTCGGCTATAGCCTTCTGATAAGCCTGAGATTGAGTTCCAAACTGTTGCCGGATCACATCTAAAAACGTTTGGGCAAAAAAGCTATTTTCATCTTCATCACTTAAGCCATCGTAGCCCACATCCTGGAATTGGCGTGATTGAGGATCGTTATTAAAAGCCTCAACCAAAGCCTGTAACGAGGGTACACGACCCCAAATAGTGGTGTCAACATTTTCTACCACCGCAGTTGTAGGCAAGCCGTTTTCGTATGATTTGCGGCCATCTCGGAGGATGTCTTCTGAAATATCTCCCAGGTTGATGTATAGTTCACCGCGATTGTCGCCCACTTCGGTAAAAGGATCCATCAGCCAAAACTCCAGGTACTCGATATTAGTTTCCTCAAAGTCAGAGCTTTCCACACGACGCATGATACCACCCCAGCGTGTCTCAGGATCGCGTAAACTGCCGTCATCGTTCATTCCGCTACTGTAACTTCCTTGGCCTACATCATAGTTATAAGGCCCGCGTTCTTCAGGGTAGTATGCCAAGTTGAGTACCGGAATATTTGTAGATACCGTTCCGGCAGGAATGTCTTTGTTAGGAAACACTTCGGGTTCTAAAACCCTACGCACACTGTTCTTTGACAGCTCATTGCGATCCACATTACTTGGTCTTAGCGTTCCGTACCTGTCATAGAATAAGGGATCGATAATATACCAGGCAAGTTTGGCACGGTTTTTTCCATAATCCAGGCCGGTATTGGGAGCGGCTTCGGGAAACATATCAACCTGACCCTGTGGCGTACTGGCTATAAACCAGCTGTTGACTTGGCGCAGGTCGATGGTGGATTTAGCACCTTCAAAGTCGTCAATGTAAGAAGTTCCGGTTTTACCAACAGCGCGTGCATGACCCGGCAAGAAATGGGCAAACTCTGCATCAACATTAATTTTCGAGACTTGTTTCGTGCTGATACCCGGCAGCTTGTCGATCATTTTGGTAAGCCAGCGCGATTCTGTGCGATAGCTCAGGTCGAAGCCATAAATGGTATTCGAGATGGGATCATCTCCGTAGTTTACCTTTTGAGTGAGCGGCCTTTCGTGCAGGTTGAGCAGTGTGGCACCCAGCCGGAAATCGGGATTTAATTCATGATCCACGCGCAAACCCATCATCCTTTTTTGTTGCAAACTAAAGAGCGAATTACTCTCCAAAGCTATATTGATAGGTGTTCCAGAGCTTAAAATACCTTCATTGATAATACGTACACGACCCAAGGTATAATCCACGGTATAATCCACATTTTCAGTAAGTGGAACACCTCCGGCAGTGACTTTTACCGAACCCTGAGGTACATTGAGCGCGTTGAGGTTGATTTCGCTGCCGGACTGTGATTTGTAAAATCCTTCGAGGATAAACTTATTTTTTTCAGGATATTGTTCAGCGGCGGCTTTGGTGACGGAATACAAGGAGTCATAAGCATAGCGATCGGCCAGATCGGGATTGTCCGGAAATATTTTATTGCGGATATGACTTCCGAAAGGTTCCAGGACAGTGAAGAAAATTCGGCCATTGCTGGCGTTAATTGTTCCGCCTTGTGTGGCTGCATTGTCTAAAAAGTCGAAAACGCCATCACCACCTTTCACGGGATTGCTTTGCTGATTTAGGTTGTCGAGGTTCATCAGATGGATGAGCGGGATGCCTTTTACTGTCTCATCGCCTTCGGTGAAATAGCCTGTAGGCACGCCGTTTTGGTTGCCTGAATAAAGGATGTTAAAGGTGAAATCTTCCCGGTTAACCTGATAAGCCCTGATGGAATAGACGTTTTTCATCATCAGGTCCCACATCGGCATACGGGTGTTAAGGGTGGTGCTTTTGAGCAGCTTTACCGTAAGCACTTTTGGAGCGTTAATGCCTTGATCAGAAAACTCTCCTACCTGAAAAGTGCTGTCGTAGCCAATTACATTGTACTGATAAGCTACCGCGAGGGTTTGGTCAGAGTTAAGGTTTGTGTTGAGCGAGATAAAGCCCAGCTTGCTGTTATAGGTATATTCTGATGGCTTCAGCTTGCGGGCATTTTCTATCTTGTCAAAATCTTGTCCGGAAACAAAATAACCTGTGCGGCCAATGCGCAGCGGGTCGCCAGTGAGGTAAGACGTAAGTGTATTGATGTTGCGTATAGAGTTGGTATCCAGGCGCGTCATCAAGTTGTTAGAATTGTTGGTAGGCAGCGCTGGTCCGCGGGTAGGCTGAATCTGTTCGTTGTAGAGCCATTCTCTTTTGCCCTCGCCCAGATCAGTAAATGCTACGATATTGCGGTTGTCTTCCAAGGCCGGGCCAATATTGGTGACCCACAGTTCCACTTTGGTGATATTGACATCGGAAGTTACAACGGGTAGGCTTTTGAGCGATGCTTCGTATTGATCCCGAAAATATTGACTTATAAAAAAGTGTCGGTTTTCTTCGTAATCTAAACTGCTCATCTTAAACTCGCTGGTTTGTGCGCCACCCTGAACGGTAATATTTTTCGATTCACTTTCTTGTTGCGAAAATACTGCGGTTACAGTAGTGCGGCCAAACTGTAACTTGGTTTTAACGCCAAACAAAGCCTGGCTTCCACTGATGAGTGTGGTGTTGAGGGGCAGGCTCACATTTCCGGCTTCAATAAGTTTAATCACCTCATCTTCTTTACCTTCGTATTTAAGCTGAAGCCGGTTTTCAAACTGAAAAGTAGCTTCGGTATTGTAATTTGTTTTAAACTCGATTTTATCGCCGATCTTAGCAATAACGTTCATCTGTATTTTTTGATCGAAGTCGAAGTTTGTGGTACGGCGCTGTCTCACATCCAGTTGTGGGTCTTCACGTTTCATGCTTTTGATGCCAAAAGTGACTTCTGCCGTTCCCTGTGGTCTGATATCTATGGTGTTGCCACCAAAAATCCTGTCGAATGCCTCACCTCCAATATAGATGGCAGGAATAATGGAGCTGGAAGTTTCTGCTGTAGATGACGATGATCGCTGATCCCAATATTTTTTCACGCCTTTGCGATTCTGGTATTCCATAAACTCATCCTGCGACATGGGCGTTGGTGTGCGGTAACTAAAACCGCCTACGGTACTCACGAAATTATACTGGCGCGTAACAGGATCGTAAATAATTTCTCGTTTGATATTGGGAGGATCGCTGAGGTAGAGCGGCGAATCGTTGTCGATTTGATAGCCGGGACTACCATCGTCAACAGGAATGGGGTAAGGAATTTTTACGGTAGTATCAGGAGTTTGCTCTACAGGTAATAGCTGTGCAGCCAGTCCAAAAGTAGCTTCTGCGGATGAAGCCGATAGCTGAAATGCGGTTACAGCCAATAGAAAAAACCCGGTAAGGATGTATCTATACGTTTGATTCAATGCGTTATCCTTCTTTGTTCTTAACTTCCCAGTATTGTGTTAAAGCATTTTTAGTGCTTCTTTTATCAGTAATTCTACTGTTGGAGATTCCTGCTGTTTAAGTAGTTTGTCGAGTACTTTTTCAGCAGAAACTTTATTGAAACCCAATATCAATAGACCTGATAACGCTTCTGCTCTGACGGTATTGTATGAAGCACCCATTTTTTCGGT
>Ga0265293_10003879_pt1 | contig 27181 bp, 32 predicted proteins | sample Munlanlewell138R_FD_192505 | JGI IMG/M metagenome (GOLD analysis project Ga0265293, IMG submission 192505) | Leachate microbial communities from a municipal landfill in Southern Ontario, Canada - Leachate well 138R | ecosystem: Engineered > Solid waste > Landfill > Unclassified | place: Canada...
CTTATTGATAATGCGTGGAATCTCAAGAGAGCGTTCAAATGGCAATATCGCATTGCTCTCTCTGGTAAAAATGTAGTTTTGCGGGTTTCCGAAAGAAAATTCTGGAATAAACGGGTTGATTCGATGACCAGACATATAAGATACGGAAATGGTTTCGTCTTCGTTTTCTGGATCTGGTTTCTCTACTTTTACTTTGAAATATACCTCTGCGGTATTCGTTGCCAGCACCACATCATAGGTTGTACCAAGCAGCCACGGACCAAACATGCCGCCCAAAGAATAGCTTGATTCAACCACGCTTCCTTCGCCAGAAAATGTATAAGAAAAGTGTAGCGGATTACCGGGAAATGCATGGCCGGATCTTGGAAATATCTGTAGTTCAGCGGCACTTCTTCTGGTTGTCAGGACTTTTCTGAGATACTTTAAATTTCTTACCTTGATACTGCCGTCAGCAGAATCAATTACGTATTCTTCATGTCTGTTGCCGCTGCCGTCTTCATAAACGATTACCTTGATACTTTTATACAACCCTTCGCTTTTGAGAAGCTTTGCAACAGACACAACGACTTCGCTGACTATTTTCGCATCTTCGGGAATTGGGCCGGGGTTGAAAGATTCAATACCAACAGTGAAAGACCATTCCTTTTTTGCCGTTTCGTCGTCTTTGTTGGTTATGCTGATCGCCGCAGTGTGAGTGCCTATTGTCAAAAGATCCCCAAGAACCGCAGGTGTTCGATAAGAGAGCTCGAAAGCGCTTGAATTCTGCTTTACCAGAATGTTTTTGGCATTAATCGCCTGGCCGTCTATGGCCAGTGTTATTTCTGTTAAAGAGCTTTGCGAAAAACCCTCGATGCTGAAATCCGGAAACAGGCTGCCGGCTTCGCCTTTTGGCTGGTAACTGATGACTGCAAGATTTGTATTTGCAACGAAATGCGTAGGCACAAGCAGCTTTTGGCCATCAAACATGATTTCGTGCTGTTCGATCTTTTTGCGGCAGGTTTCGTTTTGCGAGAAAGCGACCTGCCGGGCTGTAGACATTCGATCGAGAAGGATCGCTTCAAAAGCATCGGCTTCGTTGCTGCTGAGACTGGTTTCGCCGTGCAGTGCACGGAACTTGAGGAGTTTGGCGGCGGCAAGCGTGGCTGGGAGCTGATGTTCTGAGATTTGGATTGCTACGCTGTTAAAATCGGTGGTTTTACCGGATAATAGTTCTATAACGGATTCGGGAAGGTTGTTTGTATTGGCTGTTGCGGATTGTCCGACAAAATAGCAAAATACCAGTAGAATGGCCAGAAAAACAGCGTGGGCTCTCAAATTTGATAGCATTGTTCTCATGTCCTCTTTAATTTATTACCTGAACATCATAACACCTGGTTGAGATTTGTGACAAATTTGTTTGCTGGTTTTTTGGATTTTGTATTTGGAGCACCCGGATTGGAGCGCAGCGAAACGGTGGGGGCGGTGGGCAGGGATTGCGCCATTTTGATACAGGATCAACCAGATTTAGAAACGTTTTCGGCATGCGACCCAATGCCCGGGCTGCGCGGCGATGAATCGCCTGGCGGCGCGAAGAGCAAGAGAAAGCTGGCGGATGACAATAAATGACAACTCAGCCGGGCAGACGGGCACTGTTGCGACCTGCGGAAAGCCCGAAGGGCCAAGACTCCGCTGAAAACTATAGTAAGGAAGTGGTATTGGAGATTATTGTGTCAGCAAGCGTCTTTAAGGTCTGATAGACCTGCTCTGAGACGTGCTTGCCCCTTTGAGCGGCAAGCTCATTTACAAATGCATTCATGTTGTTTAGGGCGGTGTTATATTCACCCTTAAGGTAATGCTTTGAGAATTTATCTACTTTAACCTGTAAGCTATGCAAAATGCCATGGTGAGTAATCAATTGTGACAATGACTCTTCTAAATAAAGAAAAGAATTACTGACATTGATCTTTTTAAGCACTTTTTCACCGAGGGCTTCCATAACGATTCTATCAATTTGCCCTTCAGCTTTTTTGGCACTTGCATGAATCGCAAAAGCATATCTTTCTTTGGCAAAAGCTAAACCGGCATATTCATTTGGAAATGGCTGATTATTAGGGCCTTGATCGAAAGCTCCATACTGTTTTTCCATTTCCGAATGCCAAGTCACCGTTTTATCCCCTATTACTTGCCCGCTGAAACCTGTTAAGTTCTGCTTTGTAACTGGATCACTGTCGCCGCCCAAGCGCGATTCAATTGTGTTTTCTGCGCCAAATTGAGCTTCATTTGGCGCTTGGAAAAATCCATATTGGCATGTGTAGTAAACTGATCCCTCTTTCCATGATTCGGCTAGACCTGGCGCATAATCATCCCATGTTTGTGGCGCTGGAAACCTGATCCAGCCAGCATAGCTTGGATGTCTTATGGTATTTTGACCGCAAAAAACGGAGCTACTTGGAAAATCACGAGGGTTCAATCTTATATTTAAAATTTCCTTTGATGGGTTATCTGCCGGGTAGTTAAGCAAATTGGAAGCCCAACAGCAAGAAATAGAGAGACCATGTAAAATAAAGAACGCAACTAGAATTCTGAAACTATTTTTCATTTTTTTCACCGCTTAATCTTCAAAACTAAAATCAACATAATTGAGAGATGTTGGGTCGGGTGTAGTTGTTATCAAATCCAAAAAGTCGAACACTTGTTCAAAATAGTCCATGTAATTTGAGTCTGTCTTACCAAATGTTGGATCAAAGGAATTGTCATTGACGTCAACAACATACCTATGATTTAAAAACGGCCACCACACGTCCCCAGGAGGTGGTAATAGATCGGTAGAATGAACCCCCCCGATAGCAACATAAGTGTTGCCGTTTGCTATTAATGTAGCGTTTATGATGCCGGGCTTTAAATAGCCAATAATATCTTTCACATTGACACCATGGGATTCGTTAATAGCCTTTAACATATGACTCCATTCCAGACACCAGCCATCTTTATCTGGATCATCCAAAAGCCGATCAATACCGCGTCTCAAAGCAGTAGTAGTTTCCTTGACGGAATACTTATAACCAATAGAGCCCAAATAATTGTAGGTCTTATCTAGATTTGTCGCCAACACATCATCATCCGTTTTGATGGATCCAAACCCCTTTAAAAACTCACAAGAAAAATCAACGACTTCCAAATACTCTACTGGGATTGCTTCAGCGTAAAAGTACCCACCTGTTGTTGGAACGCCAACCCTATATTTGCCATCTAAAAGTGGTTTTTCCCAAGTGGTATATATTCTATGAAATTCACTTGTTTTTGGAGTCCTTTGATCGCTAAGAGGTTCCCCATATTTTTTAAAAGACCAATTAATTTCTAGATTCCAAATACCAACCACGTCAGGAAGTGCAGTTGTAGATTCAATTACAAATGATATTGGCCATGAAGTTGGATTAAATGTCGTGGCAGAGAACTCAAGTGATTGTTGAAAGCCATTCTCACCATAAATGGTGCCAACGGCTTCAACTTCAATTGGCCCAAGATTACTTAATGACCTTAGTTCATCAACTTTTACGGAAAGCTTTATTTTACTTGGACTGCCGCCAAGAGAAACTGCTTCGTTTCGAACATAACAAACTGGCCAGTTAAACGTTTCAATTACTTCCCCAGTAGTTGTATCCATTGAAGCTGACCATTGGGTCGGCTGCAGAAACTTGTCGCCAATTGCGCCACTTTTGTAAACTGCTTTACGATCATAGAGAGGATTTCTGTTTTCCAAGCCCGAAGCAGAAAGAAAATCGATACCGGTTACTCTTATCTGTGGTTTTAGTTCTTTAATCACGATTGTAATTGAAGCCGAGACAGGATCGCCAACCGCTGCTGCGCGAATTTGCGATCGAGCACTTGATCTTATTGAAGCGGGTAACCCGCCAATAATCCCTTGCAAGATGATTGTGTGAGTCCCTGGTGAAAGGTTTGATTTTGTGATAGCCAGAGTGTTTGCTGCAAAAACACCGTCAATACTACTAACCCATTCAATGTTTGTAATATTACCTGTTTGAGAACCTATGAAATTTATTGATTGGCCAAAGTCGAAAGCGTCGTTGTTGTGGGGATTTAATATTGTCAGATCGCCTTCAAGCACTGAAACCTTGGCAAGCCAGTTGAAAACATTTACTGCAAAAGTTTTGTTATCTGTTCCAGCTAAATCCGACTTTGCGAAACCATCATTCGCAAAACAGTTACTATCACAGCTGAGAACAACACGACCAGCGCCGTAATTTTTGGCAACAATCAAAGGGTAACCTTCGGGAGTGATAGGATAATCGCGGGGACTGCTCGTAGTTGGATGAGTCTTTACCCCTGCTTCAATCTGGAGATTTTTTGGTCGTATGTGACTGGAGCCAAGCAACAGCACTTGGTTAACATTTTTAAATATGGCATGATCAGCGTTGGAAAAAGAAGAATAGCCATAAAGCGGTGCCCTTTTAAAAATCGGCTGGGAAGGGTATGTCTGATAAAAATTTATGAAGTCAAAGACATAAGCATTCCAGTCATAAGGAAGAAAATATGGGGAGACGTAGCCATTTTCATAAACAGGTATGTAATCAATCACGTTAGGGGACAAAGTCGCACCGAACATTTCGGCGATATCATTATATTTTGAGAGTTCAGAAAAAACCCAGTCACCAGAAAAAAAGAAACCTTTACCAGAGGCAATAAAATTAAGAATCTTCGTTTTATCCTGCAATGAAAGAGGCCTGTCATTAGGGCTGACAAACGGAGTGCCGAGACTATCTATAATAGTCAGGACATCAACGTCTGAAAGATCCTGCAGGGGTTGATCGTTGTTTTGAACAAGAACTTCGTAGCCTTCATTTTCAAGGGTCAGGCGAAGGTCAGAAGTAAAGTTTATCCATTGATTGTTCAATCTTGTGAAAAACAGAATTGTTTTTCCATTAGGCGATGAATTAGCTCTGACAGAGGCCTTAATACTATTGTTTGCTGCTGGAAACATCTGAGAGGTAAACCAATAAGAATTAGTAGCAATACTTCCATCGCCGTCAATATCTGGAGCAGCTGACAGCATTTTGTCGGCTTCTTCTTTTGTCAGAATTACGCCCTCCTTCATTGAAGGGGCAATATTTTCAGAACTGCCGCTGAACATTCCGTTGATGTTTTTATCACAGGCTGTGAAAACGGTTATGACAAGCATTAAAGCAAATAACATAATTGCTTTTCTTGCAAATACAGAAAACGAAGTTTTCATCTCTTTCCCTCTCACATGTTTAATTTTCAATGAGGATTGTAGGCAATAGAACCAAAGAAAGTCAACCTGTAAAATACCTTTAAGTTCCAGGGTGGTGGTCAGGAATATGCCATCCGTGGTATTGCCGACACTTGCTCTCCTGTGCTTCGGGAGGGATTGCGCCATCTTGTTCAAAAGTCACCTGGTTTAAAAACGTTTCGGCATGCGACCCAATGTCCGGCTGCGCGGCGATGATCAGGCTGATAGCGCAAAGAGTTTGAAAAAGCTGGCGGATGATAGGAAATGGGAACTCAGCAGGGCAGGCGGGCGTTGTTGCGACCTGCGGAAAGCCCGCAAGGGCTTTCCGAGAGCTGGGCTGGTGCGAGGCGGCGAAGCTGCCGGAGCGCGGCCCAGGTCAACAGGACGCGGGTCGTGTGCCGTCTTAGGGCGGTAGCCGCTTTAGCGGCGTTCGGGGCGGCATTGGCTCGGGCAAGTTTGCATAACACACCTGTTATGTAAAGCCGGACCTGCCGGGTTACGGCAGGCAGAGGCCGGAGGGTGGCGCTGTAAAGCCCCGCAGGGGTCGAGCCTGCGGGAGCAGGCGAAGAGGCAAGGTCTGATAAGCGCGCTTATCAGACAGTGAGCATTGCAATTATCGTGACGGCACGATGCCGGCGCGATAATTGCGCGAACGGTTTGCCCGGTGCCTGGTTTTGCGCCAGCGAAACCAGGCATTACATCGCCCCTCGAAGCTTGCCAGGGGTAATGATGAGCCGTGGCCAGACGGCAGAGCCGGCTGGACAACCGCCCGGACTTTGTGTAACACCGTTGGCGCAGCCCTGGGTGGGCGGGGGATCTAAACGGGCTCCCAGCGCGACGACGCCGACCCCGGTTCCGGGATCGCGGCGGCGCAACAAGCTGGAGGCGGCCAGGGCCTTGGCTGGTCGCCGGTCTTTTTTCTTCCAGCAAGCGGCTCCGGGTGCGGCCTGCTTTTCGGGCGCAGAGGTAAGAGTACGTCAAAAAACATTCGGATTTTTTTGGTCTATTACCTCAGAGTGAAACTGCGGCCCTTGAAAGTCGTCTCCATTAATCGTAACTCATTCTGATAGAACAGTATCTAATTGATACCAACTTTCAAGGTGAGTTTGCCAAAGGTGACATGGCGGAACTTTTACTGGATTATCACAAAATCCATATTCATTAAAATATTTACATCTCATTCCGCATTTGTGACCTTTGCTCAAATATTCCAACTTACGCTGAAGACAAGTATTAATTCTCATACGATGATAAAACCGCGGGAATTTTATGCCCATGCTGCCAATTATTTTTTCATACCAAATTTTTGCGAGGTGCTCTATTTTAACGGATTCACCAGTATAAAGATGCATTTCTTTCATAGTCGTAATGCCAAGTTCTTCTGCCATCATTCCCTCAAATGGATAACACCACATATCATCGTCGTATTCCATTTTTATTGGAAAATAGGAATAAGGGGGCTTTTTAAGCTCTTCATCATTATAAGATAAAGGGAAATTAGCTCGATATTCTTCTGCCAAACCATGGCCGACTTCATGAGCCAATATTAAAGCAATTGCAGCAGGAGACTTTTTTAAATCCTCAGATATCCAAACAGCATTGAATTGCCTCATTTTATACTTTTCTTTTTTATTTCCAATGAGCGCAATTTCCCCTTCTTCCCAATGGCCATTAATTTCTCCACCGAGTGTTTTGCTCTGCGAGCCAAAACCTTTTGTGAACACAACAATGGTCTTTGTTCGACGGAGGAAATTTGCAACCATCTTACCAATTCCGTATTTTGAACCGTTCTCATTTTTCACTTTTATATAACGTAAATTCTGAGCGTCCCATTCTAATCGCTCACTCAAACCAGATTCACAAATTTCCAATGCATCAAATAATGCCGGGCAATTTAAAAGATGGTCTTCATATAAGGAACGATCCCCGGTTTTTAATGCTTTTATTAAATCATTTTTCAGCTTTAGTTCTTCTCCGCTAAAATGAGGATATGCAGCATCGCCAAACAATCTAGAACAGCTCAATAAGAGTATAAAAATACAAACTATTCGTCTTCTATTCATCGTTAGTAGCCTTGAAGAATATCTTTTATCTTTTGGCGACGAACTTGCTCATATTGCATTATAAGCTTGCGAATGTTTTCTGGTACTGGTTTGTTTATTGCTGTAGCATACACTTTATAAGCATTGAACAAATCGCCAGAATATTCTTCTTCGGACAGTTGAGACAGCTTTTGAGTGAAACTTTCAAATATAGAAGCATCATTTCTACTGGTGAATAATTCAATAATACTTAATAGTTCGCTGATCTCGTTTCTGGCAAAAACTTCTGCTAATTTTTGCATATACCCAGGGGAATCACGTTTTGCAAAATAAAAAATGCATTCACCAAGAATTTCTCTCTTCAATTTAAGAGGATCTATCTGATCTGATGCGGCATTATCCAAAATATCGTCAATATTCTGGATAATATAATTCACAAAAGCGTCATAACCAGGAAACGGCTTTTCTTGAAAAATAGACAAACAAGTCATCAAATAAAAAGCATGCGGTTTAGAAGCCCATTCTAAAGCCTTCAGTCTAAAGAACTCCTCTTTTAAAGAGGCCGCAAATTCGGATGAAAAAATCCCATTATTATTATTATTCATCCACTGCATAGAGTAAAAAACGTTTTCTTTTATAGAGTTATTAACTCTATACATTTGCGTAAGTTTCTCAAAAATAGCGGCACTAGTTGTGTATTTAGCCATTTCCAGAAATTTGACACGTTCTTTAAGAGATTTTTTCGACAAGCCAGCTAAAATAGCCTGTTCTTTATCAAAATCTTGCAAATCAGCAAATAGAGAACCGTTTGCAACAAAAAACAGGAAACAAAAAAACCAGAAAAACTTTCTCATACAAAGACCCTCGGTGGTATCCAGAATTGAGCTATTCTACATACAGACATCTTGTAATGCAATAAAATGTTATTGTTGCAAGTTGTTATAATCAAACGCCGATGGCGCCGCTCTGGGTGGGCGGGGGTCTAAACTGACTTCCAGCAAGCGGCCCCAATGTCCGGACATGCCCCCCCTTCGGGGCACAGGTATGAGCAGGCTGGCCTACGGAAGCCCGAAGGGCCTTCCGAAACCGGGGCAAAAGCGAAGGCGGCAAAGCTGCCGGAGCGTTGGCCCGGTCAACAAAACGTGGGCCGCGTTTCCTCAAGCACCGCTTTCCTTTTCCCGGCCTGCTTTTCTTGGTTTCAGATGCCAAATTTAAACAACTAAGAATATCTTAACGTACGTAAATTTCCGTTTGGTGTCACCCCGCTTTTTTTGTTGCAGAAACGGTGGTTTGTGCAACAAACACCGGCCTATCGTTTTTAGTATCATTTCTCGTTGCATAAACCTGTTGCAAAATAGTATAGTTTTACAATAGGTTTATGCAATTATGTTAATTGGTTATGCACGCGTTTCAACTCAGGATCAGAATCAAACCGCCCAGGTGGCTGCATTAGAGCTCGCCGGGTGCGAACTGGTCTTTCAGGAAAAAGCATCTGGTGGTCGGTGGCACAGACCGGAACTGCAGCGCCTGTTAGGACAATTGCGCAAGGGAGATGTGCTGGTGGTTTGGAAACTTGACCGCCTTTCGCGCTCGCTAAAAGATGTGTTGTCGCTGATGGAGAAGGTTGCTCAGGCTGGTGCCGGGTTTCGTAGTCTGACCGAAGCTATTGACACTACATCGCCTGCTGGTCGGATGCTAATGCAGATTGTAGGAACTTTTGCGGAGTTTGAGCGGGCAATGCTGCGTGAACGCACATTAATCGGTTTGGATGCAGCACGCAAACAAGGGCGGGTTGGCGGTCGTCGACCAAAACTCAAGGCAGATCAGCAACAGACAATTTTGAAATTAGTTGAAACAGGAAAGAAAACTGCCGCAGACGCAGCCAGACTGTTTAATGTTCACCCAGCAACTGTGTCTCGACTTCTGAAACGCTCTAAAAATCCTTAGCGTACGTTTCCGTTCCATTGGACTTCAAACCCCTTGAAGGCCGAACAGTTAAATTTACGCCGTCATTTCCAAAGCTGGCTGCACAGGTTTGCTGGCATTGATTTCGGCAAGCCGTTGCAAAGCAATGCTTTCCATAGCCACATTCAACATAATTTTGCTGCCGAGACCCTTTTTCAAAACGATTTCTTTGATATTGTCAGACATTTTGGCTATCGCTTCCGCCTGAAGATCCGATCTGGATTCTTCAGAGAGGCTTTCAATATATGCCTGGGCGCGTTTTTTGTTTGCTTCCTGCTCTTTCCGGCGTTGTTGCTCAACAGCTTCAGTTTGTGCGACTTCCTGCGCCTTCATGGCTTCCTGGGCGATAACCTGCCGGGCGGCTTCTTCGTCTTCCTGCATTGCAAGACCATAATCATTTTGCAAGGCTTTCAAAAGATAGGGCCGGTAATTGCTTTTCGCGTTTTTGTTGGTATAGCGGATGTTCCGGGCTACATAATCAACGCCGCGCATTTCATAAAAGGCTATGACAGGTTCAAGTATAGTCTTTTGTGATCGGCGCGACTCTGGAAGAAGATTGATTAAAACAATGATTTCTGGCTTGTCTGGCATTGTGAAAGACTCTTTTTCCGGCTGATGAAACGGTAGCAAAGTTTTCGCGGCAACTGTCTTTTTGAAACAAAGAATGGTTTGCCCACGATCTTTTGTTCTGGTTTCAAGAAGAAATTTCGTGTCAGAACATTTGTTAATCCGGTTGATCGCCGTTTTGATTTTAGGAACAATGTGAGCGGGATAACGCTCTTTCATGGGAATTTTTTCAGCCATCTTGATTGCACTGATTTCCCAGGTGTCTCGATCATGGAAAGATTTGCAAAGTATTTCATAAAGTCTTGTAGCAAGCGGTGATCGAAGTTGTTTAAACTCAGAAAAATTGATGTATTTAAAAAATCCTTTTCCTAGCATCATTTCAATGAAAGAAAGCGAAAATATTACCGTCAACTCTTTTGTTTCTTCGTGAATGGACCAAGAATCAATAATGCCAAAATTGATTGTTTGATAATTGTTGCCATCATAAAAAGCACCTGAAAACTTGATCCCGACCATTTTCCAACGTTCTAAACTATCTTCCAAACGAGCATACCATTTTGAATTTCGCTGCAAACCACAGTTCTGTATGATCTGATACCGACTTAATTGCACCTTTTGCGCATAATTGTTTTTTTGACTCTGCAGTAGCAGATAGAGAAGAAAAATAACATCAGTTTTGACTGGAGCTTTATAACCACAACGATATGTATAACCAGCCTCATCTTTCCAAATAGTGCCTTCTTTAGTGCTTTCTGCTAAACGCTCATCCTGGAACCAAAAAGGATACTCGAGAAGATTGATACTGTGGCGAACCATATTTTTAGTGTCGCTCATAAAAGTGCTCCTGTTAGTAACTTTTTCTAAGTTTGAAAAATACCATAAAAATTGAAATAGAACAACTGAGGAAAAATTACTAACTTAAAAAAACAAAGCGTGAGGTTTGAGAACACAAAGCGTGAGGTTTGAGAACACAAAGCGTGAGGTTTGAGAACACAAAGCGTGAGGTTTGAAAACAGTGCAGTTTACGAACTCGTTGATCAAATGCTGGTTACAGACCTACTTTTTTTAGTGTATGTATTTTAGATGTACTTTAGATGAACTTACGACGAGTGGTCTTATAAAATTTGTAAACAAAACCGGCTTAGCTGACCCAAGGTTTGTCTGTCTGTTTTTCTATAAACTATTCCCGTGTTTTGAAAACAGTCAAAACTCAATACTTGATTCTACAGTATCCAAGGCAATAATGAAAAGGCGCTTCTGGAGAGGACTATATAAAATTGTCCCCACTCTTAACAAAGTTTTCTGTTCCATTGCTCCCTAAACGCCAAACTTAAACCAAATCACTTTTTAGTATCGTGGTTGGAGAACAGTTTTGTTTTTAGATTAGTGAGGTTTGAAAACATTCGAAGAAAAAAACTCCAGTATGCTTCTTAGTTTTTTTTACCAGCTGTCGCGTAAAATTTGCCGCAGCGGTGCGTGAAATTTTACGCACATGTTTTGTTTATTGGTAATGAAAAGCTGTGTTTATGCCGATGACGCAGTAGGCGCGTGATGACTTACGCGCGCGGCGTAATTTACGCAGACTGCGTTAAGGAGTGTTTATCATGGTAACGATTTTAGAAGCCGCGACTATGGCTCGCGTGAGCAAGGATAAGGCGCGATATTGGTTTAAGCTGCTCGAACTGGAAACCATAAAAAAAGACGGGAAACTGTTTTTCCCTGATAACGCAGTAGATTTGTTAAATGCTATGAAAAATGCAATTGAAGCTGGGCTTGCTCCAGTTGCAGCAGCTGTTGAAGTAAAAAGCATTCATCCATGCCCAGCGATCAAACAGCCGCCCCATGATTCTAATCAAAGTGATATTGTCCTGGATAAAATAACAGAGCTGCAAAATGCAATCATGCTTCTGGCTGGCACCGTTGAAAAACAAAACAAATTGATTGAAGCTCAGGCTATTCAAATCAATTTGTTAACTACCAGATTGCCCGCGCCAAAATTGCCGCAGTGTGTGAACGTCTGGCAGCCTAAGCCGCGCCAGGTTGTAAAGGTTCCTTTTTGGCGTCACATCTGGCTAGAATTGTTTAACCCGGTCATGTTACGCGCCGAACCATAACAAAGCTTCCCGCCAATTTGATCTGAGGAACATGAAAAGGCTCAGGGCTGCGTGAAATTTTACGCGGTTGTATTAAAGTCGTGGACTGTAGAATTATACGGGCCTTAGAACCGTTTTAAGGATTACAGCGCCGGCTGGCGGATGATGTGAAAAGTGTTCAATCTCCAGAGTTTAAATTGAATCGTAAGGAAGATGGGCGATGATAACCAAAGCGATTGCAATCAATGACAAAATCGAAGAGAAAATCTTATTAATGCGTGGCCAGCGTGTGATGCTCGATGCTGACCTAGCCGAGTTATACAATGTTGAAACCAAGGTTTTGAATCGTGCTGTTAAAAGAAATGCTGCAAGGTTTCCGGGTGATTTTATGTTTCAATTGTCTGAGAGCGAGTTTCAGAACTTGAGGTGCCAGATTGGCACCTCAAGTTTATACGGAGGTCGTCGATATTACCCATTTGCATTTACCGAACAAGGCGTGGCGATGCTTTCTACAGTTCTTCACAGTGATCGCGCCATTAAGGTAAACATTGAGATAATGCGGGTTTTTGTGAAACTAAGAAAACTGCTTGCGACTCATGAAGAGCTGGCCAGAAAAGTTGGAGAGCTGGAAAAGAAGATGAAAGGCCAAGATGGTGAGATAAAGCTTATTTTTGCGACCATTAACACTATGCTTCATCCTGTTGTGAAGAAGAAACGACAAATCGGCTTTGTAAAAGAGTAGCAAAGACTGATTGTCATTTATTGTCATCGGCCGAGCGGAGTTTACTTTTTCAGGCTTTTGAAGCTGATCGGGGTTGGACAGCTGAAAAGAAAGGCCAGAACAAAGAAATCAGCCAAAAAGTTCTGAGTGGGAGCCGGTTCTTGCTAAAGTCAGTGTGTCATTTTCTATTTTGTAGATAAGAAGCCAGTCGGGTTTTATGTGCAGTTCCCGATAACCATTGTATTCGGCAATCAGTGGGTGATCTAGATGTTTTTCTGGAACAGGCTTTTCTTCAATCAGCATGGAAAGTATTTGTTCAAGGTCTTTGAGATTTTTACCCTGCTTGATTATGCGCTTGAAGTCTTTCTTGAACTGGGTTTTGCGAATGATTTCGTTAATCACTATGCAGGTCTTCCAGGAGAGCTTTTACCGATTTGAATGATTTACCACCTTTTTCAGCCATTGCTTTTTTAGTCGTTTCGTTCGGTATATGCCCAAACTTGCGGCAAAGATCACATTCTTCGGCGTTTTCTTCGATTTCTTTGCCAACTAAAATTTTCAGTAATTCTGAAATGGTTGTTTCTTTCAAAGCGGCAATGGCTTTGAGGTTTTTGTGGGTCCAGTCATCAAGCTTTACATTGAGTGTTTTCATACTATGATTATAACCAGAACAGATGTGTTTGACAATAAAGATTAGCAAACTAATGTTTATTAGGTAGTTGTTTTATTGTCATCGGCTGTGGTGGAGTTTACTTTTTCAGGCTTTTTAAGCTGATCGAGCGCATCCTGAGTTTTGAAGTTTAGCATCTAAAAAAACAACCCCGCACCTTTTCTTGGTGCGGCTTTTTTTATGTCAACTTTTATGAAGTTCTACATATAGTATCTTGCAGTACTCTAGCAATTATGCTATATTACCCACTAGCTATTTAGGAGTTGGTAAACATGTTGACACCCGATCCTGCCAGCCAGGCCAGACTGCAGCTTGTTACATCCCGACTGACAGAAATTTCTCAAATGCTATAATACGGCACAAAGAGATATTGCTACAATTTTTTATGTGGCTATCAAAGAGTGATCAACGAAGCTGCATACTCGAATACTGCTTTTTGTTTTGGCTGGCTCTCATGTGTCCGTTGAGCCGTTAAAATTAATACATTTTTAAATGCTTTGCTGAATGCTTCTTTTGGTGTTTCGCCATTTTTTGCTACTAAGTCAAATTGTGATTCAGCCTCAGCTATGATTTGCTTAACTATGTCATGAGCGACATCTGTCTGTGCGGCCGCTTTGACAGCTTGGACTTGAATTTTGTGTAAATATTGGTCAACAAGCGCTTGGTCTACTGGCTTTTTCATAGGTTCCTCCAAAAAAATGTGGCAGATTATTTGTAACACTTAACATATTTTATATTGTTTTTTTGCAATTGCCTATTTTAAAGTTTGATAAGTAGCAGTTTATCAAGACTGCCACGGTCCGGCAGTCTTCTGTTTGCCGGAGATGTATGTTGTTGCCAACTTTACGCCTGTGGGGTAGAATGTTTCTCAGATTACAATATTGAATGTTTTATGGGAGGCAATTTTTTTGATAAAAACGTCCATAAAATTTGCGGCAACAACATTGCTGTTTGTCGCATGTGTTATAACAGCCTATACGGCAAATGATCCAGAATGTAACAAAAGCGACATGTGGGAATTTGTTGTTAACAATGCTTATCGTGTCGCTGACGACTATGCAACCGAAAGAAACACCAATTCTGTATTTGCATCTTCTATCAAAGAGTTTAGCTTTTTTAAGCAAGTTGAAGGCGAATTCAAGGGCAAATACCTTCTCATGATTACAGTTAAACATGGTAATAGCACTAGTTTTGCTGTGCTTCTGCCCCTTTTCGATCCAAACAAGTCGTCTGCGAATTTAGATGACAACAAACCTTTGTGGAGAGTTGTTAGCGCAAAATTGAATGGAAAGGTTTATTAAGGCTATGGGAAGAATTTTACTTTGCTATGAAGAATGGGTTGCTAAACACAATGAAGTTTTGAAAGAAGAGATAAAAAACTATCCCAGCCAATTAGAACGGCTGTCTTTTCTTACTCATAACGCCGCACCTTGTTATTGTTTGGCTATAAACCCTATAACCGAGGATGACCGTAATATTTTTACAATCGTTGACGAGAAAGTCAGGGCAAAGTATAAGCTATTAGTTCCAGATAACGAACTTTAAACGACCAATAGGGAATATTATAACTAAAGCCAGCTTGTGGTGTTTAAAAAACAGGAACAGAGTTGGCTGGCAACACCAGGATTATTACAGATGCCTTTGCAAACGACATTAAACTCATTCGCCGTAGGCATATTCCGCAAACAAGCCGATTTTGACTACATTAGCGCCAGATCAAACTACAAATTGCAATTTCGCCAACAATTTATTTGGGCCGCTCAGCAGGCGATAGAAAAGTATCTTAAGGCAATTTTGTTGTTTAATGGCAAGAGCGCAAAGTCTTATCCTGACGAGAATGGCAAAAAGCATAAATATGGCCATGACTTATGTGCTCTCTGTGCTGCCGTGAAGCAAATCGATTATTTGCGCTTCCAATTATTACCCGAAAATGAATCATTTTTAAAATATTTGAATGAGCAAGGCAGCAACAATAGATATTTAAGTACATCCTCTTATAATCGCGGTGACGCAATTCAAATGCTTGATAGCTTGGTTTGGCATTTAAGACGGTATTGTCAATTTATTCCAAACTCGGATACAAACTTGGAACCCAACGTAAGTCGCGTGCAAAAAGCTCTACTTGATTTTATTTGTTCTTTCCCAGAGCATAACTATCCACACAAATTTCGCTTGCAAGGCGGGGAATTAGAAAAGATTTTACAGGCCCCTGCTACGAATTCAGCTAGAAAAACACTGGTATGGGCTAATTTATGGTATGGCATTAAAAGAAGAAAGCGTGTCACCTACTCTCCATTTAGCTCGACTGAGATTCCACCGAACGAACGGCATTGGTTTAATGAGAACATGAAACGTCAATTAGCAGATTATATTAAGTTTTAAGCTGATGAGTAATACAAAAAGAGCAAAACCAACGCAGGCAGTAGTAGACCGCGTGGTTAGCAACGTTGTTGTCGTTGTTATCCGCCACCCGAACGCCTCCGAAGATGAACCCGATACTTTCAAGGAAATCTACATTCCTGGTGAGCGCTTCAAAGATTTCCCGAACGAAGGCGACATCATTCCGATCGATCCCGATAAACCAGATGTCATAACCGTGAACGTTGGTAACACGCTCTATTGCGAGGTTCTGTTCTACATGGCCTATGCCAGCGACGAACAAATAGTCTTCAAATATGAGGAAAAGCACACCATGTCAGGTCTGTATAACGATCAGACCGATATCGACGCCATCCTCTCGGCCCGCCGCAAATTCTGGAAAGCCGCCAACGACGACAAATTCAGTCTTGAGAGGAAGAACCCCGATAAACACGTCTACTTCTCAAAATCAACCTACTGGACCGACAAATGCCAGGACAAAGAACTGTTCACCGCCTTCGTCCGCCAGATTGCCTTCAAAGGCTACGCCAACAACATCCAGTTTGAGGCCGTAAAATACGGCTCGGAGAGGATTCCGAATAAGTTTTGATTTGATTGGAACAGTTTATACGTATGCGCTTAATCGAAGAAGCGTCAATATTCGAAGTTCTATATGCGGTGTAGAGATAAAACGTATTTTCTGATTCTAAGTCATTTAGGGTGAGGTAATGATTTAATGGGCGTTATTTCTTGGTTAAAAGCTCTCGTTTTCGGCGCTGATGAAGTACGTCTAGAAAAGCAAAACGACAGCTACTCACGCCAAACAACCATAACTAGCAGTAATCTGCAAAACACGTGGTCTAGTCATCAAGATATCCTTAATGGCTTGGAGTTTTGTGCAACACTGCAATTGCGCACTCCACTGAGAGTTCTTCGTCGACATGGTGAAATTCATACAGATGCAAATAGCCAACCACCACTAATTGCACTAGAACCATGGGAAGGCGCTTGGTTGCCAAAAATGAAAACCTTGGAAGAAGTTTTAGGTGTGAAATGTAAAGAACCGCCAATTAGCCAGCATTCTTCAGACATTGGCTTAATAAGCTCAGAAAAATACTTGCCCTTCCTTATTGGCATCAGAAAAATTGTTGAACAGGAAAAGCCTTTACAGAGCCGAGTTGACGAGCTTAGAGCGTATCTGACCAACCATGATGAGCAAGTTTACATAGAAAAACATGGCGGTGTAGAAAAAATTATTCAAAATTTGTTCCCGCGTAGTATTAAGCCTATGCCAAGCTTGTCTGACAGCACATTGAGAGAGCTCTCTGAGCTCGGGTTTGATAGCTTGCAGAAGCTGGCGATAGCTAGCGACAAGCAACTTTTAAATGTAAAAGGAATTGGAAAAGTAAAATTGAAAGCAATACGTGAACATTGTGCTGACATGATGAAAGATCGCGACGCAGACAGAGTTGATAATGTGATAAAATGACTTCGCGACACTTGACCTTGGTATGACTTTGAAGGAGTTGCAATGGTGGACGATACGAAAAAAAGACAACCTGAAGACCCAAAAAGAGTAAACATAAACCAAGAGTGGGAAATTGTTTATTGGTGCAAAAAGTGGGCTATTTCGAGAGAAAAGCTTTTGAAGTTAGTCAAAGAAGTTGGCCCGATGGTAGCAGATATACTAAGAAGTCTTAAACGATAACAACTCGCAACGACAGGCTCTGTGAGCCAAGAGTTCAGCCAATGCAAACTGACATACAGAAAGGAAACAGATTGTTTTGTCCTTGATTAAATGCCCTGATTGTAACAGAGAAATTTCTGATATAGCCGAAGTTTGTATTGGCTGCGGTCGTCCGATGTTCCCCAAAAGTCAGCAACAAGTGGCTATAGGGCCCATTTTTTCAGACAGCCCTAGTGAGCAAATTAAAGAACAGCAACATACAAATGAGTCAAACGGCTCTTTTTTTGTGTTTGTAGTTGGTTTCTTAATAGTCATAGCCTTATTGGTAGTGTCTGTTGAAAGTAGTAGACCAAAAGTCGATCCCAAGGTGTCTTCTGTTATAAATAACTTGCCTCAAGCCAGTCAAGGTCAAGCTTCTAAGTCAGATTCGTTTCTTGAAAAATCGGAGCCCTTATCTGCCGAAGAAGGCGCCTTACAAGCAGCCATAGAGTTTACTAATTGTCATCCAGAGACCTCGTTGGGCATGAAAATTATTGGTTACAAATATGCCTTGGAAGAATTAGATAAGATTAAACAAGCCTATCCTTCTTATAAAACAGATGTAATCGCATCACTTTCAAGCGAGTTTGCGGGCAAAAAAGCGGCTTTAGAAAGCGAGTTGAAAAAGCAGGAGGCGATACTAAAACAGGAGGAGGAAGAAAGAAAGCCGCAGCTTGAGAAAGAGGCAAAAGAAAGCGCCGAAAGGCTGCAACAATTAGAAACCAAACTGAAAAAACTTGAGAGGAATTTCCGGGTTAAAAAGGATGAGGTTAATCAAACTGATTTTCTTACTCATAAAACGTTTCCTGTATATGCGAACTCACGGAGCTGCATTTATCCTTACGTTGGCAGGTCTGGCTATTCGCGGTGGCTAAGAATTAAAATTCAGTATACAGCCAGTTCCTGGCTATTCGTTGAAAAACTTATTTTTTCTATTGATGGCGAAAACGTGATTAAAGAATTTGATCATTTCGAATGGAAACGGGATAATAATGGCGGCAGCATCTGGGAATGGACCGATTTATCCGGCGACATAGAATTCCAGCAACTACTTGAAAAAATTGCAAAATCTAAAAAAACTATTCTTCGCTTTGAAGGTCGTCAATACTATAAAGACATAACTATTTCAGCGGCCGATAAAAAAGCGATCTTAGAAACAATGGAATACTACAAGGCGTCTTAGGCGATTTTGATTTATAGATTTCTTTTGCTTACTTTGTTTAATCCTGGTTTGTGGTTACATAGTTTTTGTATCTATGCTTTCACTTGGCCAACATTTGCCTGGTATATGATTCGCCATTGCTAGATGCTGAACCGCAGGTTGGTTAAAGTGGCGCGTTTTAAAGTAGGAGATTTTAGCCACTCTCTGCCAATTTAAGCCCCTCATGTGTCAGAAAAGTGGCTAACGCATCTTTTCAGCCCGTTCGCGTCCCCGTGGGCCGCTTCAGCTTTTCTGCTATGCGCTGAAAAAGGCAAAATCATACGCCAGTGAGATTTCAAACACACCAGTCAGCCCCACGGCACGCCCACCAGCCATTTTAACAAAAACACCCCAAAAACAACGATTTTTGGGTATTTTTCCGCCAACGGGGTGTGTGTTGCTTGCCCGGCAACCACTAACCACCCCTCAAGGCTCACCACAAGGAAATAAGGGTTAAAAGCCAAAGATCAGAAACCCTTCTTCCCACTGGGCGCCCGTCGAATCATTAAGATACCGCCATTCACGGCAAAGTAAAGGCCTCCACCCCAGCCGTCTACGCCGGCAGGGTACCCTCCTTGACTTTACCGTGCCTGGCCGGTGGCAGGTAGTATCGACGGGCGGCTCCGCAGGGAAAAAGGGTTCTGAACCAAAGGCTTTTCGCCGCAGCGGCGAAAAACTGAAACCCCACTCCAATAGCGGAAAAACCACCTTGCAAATGACAATAAATTACATGTATTATTAATAGATTACAACCTGTCGGGGCGTTTGAAAAAACGCCCATTTTACTAGGAGGATTCCCATGCAGACCATGAATTACAAAGAAGCGGCCAGATATCTCAAAATAACAGAAGGCACCCTCCGCAACTGGGTTTCAAAAGGCCGCATCAAACCACACAAACTCGGCAAACACGTGATCTTTTTCCGTGAAGAACTAGAAACCTGGGTCACCACACCAACCGTAAGGGCGGTTGAAAAACCGCCCCTAAAACCCGATCACTCAAAAACACCCGATAAACCCGCCCCAATAACAGAATGGACCCCACAATTCAAAATCTCAATCTCCGACCAGGAAAAAGATCCTTATGCCCTGCTGCCGAATCTTCCCGGCCCAAACGTGAAAATGACTCCGGATAACATGCGCGAACTCGCGCGTTATCTTGTCGATGCGGCCACCATATGCGAACAACGACAATACCGCGGCCTGAAACATCTCCCAATCTTCCGAGAAAACGAGCGCTTCAAAAGCTCAGTCGTCCTGGTTCCATTCAACCAGATGCATGATTTGCAAACCATCGCACTTGCCGCGCTCAGATCCGGCGATGTCCTGGCTGCAACCAAAGAAAAATACGTGGTTCAATTTATCCACGAAGGCCTGAAACATCAGCTGCCATTAGTAAACATGCAGTTAAAAAAACAGGGAATGCGCTCGATCAGCTTAAAAAGCCTGAAGAAATAAACAGAAAACGTTTGCCGATGACAATAAATGACAATTTTTTGTTTTGTGATTTCACCTGTTAGAATGAAGGTAGAAGCACACTAAGGAGAAAATCTTATGAGCGCCAGGCGTCACGAAGGCAGTTTATACGGCAGCAAAAAAAACGCGCAAAGGTTGTGTTGATCGCATAACTGGCGGGATTGTCGTGGTTCTCATCAAACACCCTGACGAACCAGACATCTACCAGGAAATTTACGTGCCAATTGAGAATTTCAAAAACAGCCTCCCGAAGGAAAGCGACTATGTCTCTGTAGATATCGAAGACAACAGCTGATCAGCGCTTTTTCTTACCGGGTTTTCTTCTCAATCTCCCAAGCCCGGCCAGAAACCTTGCTTTGATAATGTCACGATCGGCCGCGTCACTCTCGATACCGTAAATAATAAAGACTTTCCAGCCGCCGCCATTGTCTGTTACTTTTAAAAGTCGCTCGTCATTGATTTCCTCATCGAACCATGAACGGCATTTGGTTACCTGGCCCATTGTCGCTGGCGGCAATGGCTTGATCTGGTCACCCTTCTTTTCATAACTGACTACCGGAAAACGGACAGCAGCTATTTCTTCTGTTGTAAAAGCGCTGATATCGACTAATTTTACAACTTTGTCGATTTTATGAGCTCTTTCCAATCCTTTGATCAGGTTGCGCTCGATCGAGTAGCCTGCCGGGTCAACATCACTGATGCAAAGCACCGTTAGCGGCTTCTCACCACATTTTTCTAAAAGATCATCTGAAAAGTATTCCATCGAAATAACTGCCGGCTCGCCTTTCAAACAAATAAACGAAATGCCCTGCTCATCGGCCAGTTTCTTGACAAACAGAAAGTGTCCGATTTTTTCAGATGCCAGAATGATTTCCGGTTTATTCGCGCCAATCCCGCGGCGAAATTCGTTCATATCCATAAAACCGAAATCTTTATAACGAAACAGTTCTTGATCTTCGACCATTTCCTGTAGAGTGTTGTAAAACGTGTCTACATCGCCACTGCCAAGAATGTTCGAATGTTTGGCCAGAACCGCTTTGATCTTATACCACATCGATCTTATATTTCCGTCACTCTTCTCCTCGATGCCTTTCTTAATCCAGCGCCAGGTCTGATAAAGAATGTTTTTTATAACCCGCTTGGTGTTGATCTCATTCGCGCCATACAACCGGAAATAGCTGAGCATACGCCTTTTATCAAACAACTTGATATCCCACTTTGTTTTGAAAGACTTAACTGCCGCTTTATCGTTCTTATCAAGGCTGTAAAGTTCGCGCCAGCCGAAGTCAATCAGCCCGTAAAGCCTTAAAGCCCTGTCAGAAGGGTTTTCCGGTGCAAGATAATGAAAACGTGTAATACCAAGAGTTTTCTTGAGTGCTTTCCCATAAACAGCCGTTACCGGAATCCTCTTGGCGGTGCCGCGCAAACTGATCTCGCACTCATCATCTTTCAACCGCTTTTCAGCCCTGGTCTGTCGTTTTTCTTCTTCATGTTCGGCCGGAAATCTTTCAAAAGTCCCTTCGATCCTGTCCAAAGCAACTAAATATTGCCGGTGCGTCTGAATAAACAACCCGCGCAGCATCTTTTCCCAGAAACTAATATTCCCAGGAAGCCCTATCTGTTTTTTTCCGGCAAGAGCAGCAAAAATCCCGCCTTGCTTGCTGACCAGATAAAGAATTTCTTTAACCGGCACCAATGCGCCATCTTTGCAGATCAAAGACTTTTCCGCCAGAAAGATCTTCTCAACCCGCTCCAGCACTTCGCTCATTGCAGCTTTTTCTCGAAATCTGCAAGATATGTACTGGTAACCGCGTTAATCACCGGCTCTTTAACTCCATCAAACCACAGATCTCTAGCCGATGAAACTTTCAGCGCCCGGATCTTCGTCAAATTGATCAAATAAAATTTGCTGGTGCGCATGAAATGCGGATGTTCAGCCAATCGCTTCTCGATCTCCGTCAGGCGCAAATTGCTAAAATAGGCTTTGCCGCCGGAAGTAATAAACATGGTTTCTTCCCGGCCCTGGTCTGATTTTGTGGTGATATAACAAACATCTTTCAAATCCAGAAAATAAACCGCCATCGCCGGATCTTCCGGAGTAACCGGAAACTTTTTAATCGGCGGGTCCAGATACATAAGTTTCTCTAAAACCTGTTTTAACAGTTCAGTATCGCCTCTCGTCATGATCTAAACTCCCTCTTTTAATGTTCCGCCTGTCGCCCGTCAACTGCACGAAAAAGCCTACAGACGCGTATAATCTGAACTTCAGCAAATTTCCCGAAGTCGCGAAAATTTCATGTGCTTTTCAGCCGTTTCACGTGTTTTTTAACCGACTCTCGGAAAGCACTTTCCCAAGAAGCTTATTTTTTATAAACATTCTTTCGATGCCCAACACGCACAATCAGAATAGTAAAAATGTTGTTGTTTTTCTGGTAAATGACTCGGTAGTTCCTTATTCGCAGTCGAAACTTCCCAGCAAACTTGCCTTTAAGCGGCTTTATATCACTTTTGAATAGTTCAGGCTTTTCAGCAAAGACCTCAAGTTTATCAAGAATCATGGTTTGCGCAACATAGCCGAGCTTTTTAATCTCTTTGACAACGCCGTCAGCAAATTCCAGTTTATACATTTACAGTCCCAGCTCTTGTTTGAACTCAGCCAGAGAAAGCACTTTCATTTTACCTTCTGCAATTTCTTCCAATCTTTTATCCGCAACCATCGTATCAACGGCATCGAAATACATCTCCAGGGCTTGTTCCACAATGTGGCTTTTTTTCTCACCCAGCTCTTTGGCAATATCTTCAAGCTCGATAAGAATATTCTTATCAATAGTGAAAGAAACTCTTGGTCGTTCCATAAGACTAACCTCCTGAAATTGCGAATACTATCATACATATAATCATACACGCTTTTAACAAAAAAGCAAAATGGAACTATTTTCAATCCACGTATTTGGCTCAACTGCATGAAACAGCTCACAGACCCGTATAATCCAAACTCCGGAAAACTCTCCAGAGTCTCTGAAATTTCACGTATTTTTCAGCCGTCTTGCGGCCTTTTCCGTGCCTTTGGTGCAACCGGTTTTTTCTTTAAACTGCTTTGCCGTTTTTCTTCTATGACTTGTTCTAATAAACGTTTCATTGGCTTGGCACGCTTTTCTGCAAGAGCATAAAAGTTTTCATGCGGCCCAATTGCGAAAACAATACATTTTCTGTCTTTTTCGTGAAGCAAGTATGCCACACGAAACTGGCCGCTTCCCTTAATCGAAAATGCGAGGGCTCTAACACCTTGCAAACTTCCGCTTAATTCGTGGCCTTTCTTAGGGCTTGTTTCCAGCGCGAGAATTTCATCAACAATCATTCCAGCATCATGCTTGAATGATTTCAAATCCCTTGCGGCAACAGGCTCTAGAACAATTTCATAACTTTCTTGCATCATCTGGTAATTTTAATTTTGTTTTTCTTGGCAAAAGCCCGTAACTCTACGCAGTTTCCTTGTTCGTATTCATTTAGTGCATTTTTAGCGAGCACATCAAAGGGATTTTCAGCTTTTGCCAGGTGTATTCCTGTCTTATCTGATTTCACAAAAAAAACGTCCCCTGGCTCAATATTAAAGTCATGTCGCATCTTTAAAGGCAAGGTTAACCGGCCCTTTTCATCAACTTTTAGAATAATATTTTCCTTCATGTCACCCTCCCTGTGGGTTAAACCCACCTAGCTAAATATAGCTTATCAAGCAGGAATAAGCAACACGATTTTTGGTTATGCCTCTTGCCGCATTTTCCAAGGTTCAAAAATTTCAAACCAGAGTTTTTGATACCAGGATTTCCCCTTCAGTGGGCTTGCAACTTTTTTCGGTTCCCAGGGTTTAACTATGCGCAAAAGATTGTCTGGAACAGTAATTGGTTCTGGCTTTCTTTCTTCAAGCATTTTTTGCATTTTGCCAACATCTTGAGTCAGCTTCATAATAATAGTGTCAGCTCTGACGCGCTCATCTGCTTGTCTAACTCTTTCTTCCGCATGTTGAGCAATTAGAGCATCAATGGTTTTCTGTTGGCTTGCAACAACTTCGCGCAAACAGCTATTGGCTTGATCTTCTCTATTATCGGCGGTTTCACTCGGGTTTAACCTTGAGAAAAGACCGCGAAGAATCTCGACGCCTTCAGATGTAACAAATGTCACACCATTTTCTTTCATGATATGACCGTTTAACTCTTCTTCACTTTGTTTAACTTTGCGATAAACTGAGTTAAGAGAAACCCCCAATGTTTTCGCAACCTGAGCGACTTTGACGCTTTCCATAATTTTCACCTCGACTTAACTAAGTTTAACTTTGTTAAACTATCGGCAAGAATCAGCTATTTTTACTGCCCTGGTGAGAAATTAAAGAAATGTTCGCGTGATTGATATAATTTTACTGCGGCCATTAGTGTATTTTGGGGTTGTATTTGCCACGGGGCACTTTATTTTCCAGAATCTGCTCCTGGTAAGGCTTTTCGCATCTGTCTAATAAGGACTATTGGACTAAACCGCTACGCGGTAGCCACTCCAGAATTTCTTTAGAACTACAGCTTGTTTCGATTTATCCAGGCATGCAAAGTGGTCGGAGAACATTCAATAATCCTGGCAATGGATCTCTTGCTTACTTTTTTCTTCAGGTAATCCGTTATTTGTTCCCTGTAATCATCAAGCTTAACATGCTTTGCCGGGCCCTTAGGCCGTCCCATCGGCAATCCCTGAGCTTTTCTGTGAGCCAGAGCCTCTTTTGTTCTCATCGAAATGAAGTCTCTTTCTATCTGCGCAGCCAGCCCCAGAATAGTTGCAGTAATAGTAGCCTGCATCGAGCCATCCATCACCATCCCGTTCTTAACAATGTGTACAGAAGTTTCCTTTTTTGCTGCCAGTTCAAGAATCTTGAGCACTTCGAGTGTCGATCTGGCCATTCGCGATACTTCTGACACAATGAGATTATCGCCGGACTGCAGCCGGTTAACAATTTGCCCCATTTCACGCTCTTCCCACGAAACCCTGCTGCTTTTCGTCTCCTGCACGAACTCAACGGGAACCAGCTGCCGGGTATTGCAGTATTCCAATATCCCAAGCTTCTGATTCTCGATATCCTGCGTTTCCGTAGAAACTCTTAAATATGCGTAGTTTGCCATCTCGTTTCCCCCTTAACACCGTAAAAACCTGTAAACAGGTTTTTCTGTCTCAAATAAGTTCAACTAATACATACTTTATCACAGCATAAGAGTCCAGCTAAAACGGCCGTTTTTGTAGACGAACCATGACATTCCGGTCATCATGTCTCCTTCAGGATCAATGTTGATCCCAAAAAACTACATTCAGGAGACACCTATGAAACTGGACCCGAGACTTGCAAGACGCATGATTCAGGACATGAACCTCCGCGGGCTGAGCCCGAAAACCCAGGCTTCTTATCTTAACGCCGTTAACAGGCTGATCAATCATTACCAGAAATTTCCCAAACGCCTTTCATCCGAAGATCTTCGCCGCTATTTCGTCAGACTCCTGGAGAAAAAAGAGGTTTGCCACTCGACTATGGCCGTTTATCGCGCCGGAATAAGATTTTTCGTTGAGAAAACCCTTGGTAAAAGCTGGCCCGCCCTTGACTTATTCAGATTTCGCAGACCAAGACAGCTTCCAGACATTCTCACAACCGAAGAAGTCAAAACCATTCTCGATGCCGTCCGTGTTAAGAGAAACCAACTATGCCTCAAAATCATTTATACCTGCGGCTTACGCCTGTCTGAAGCCGTTTCCCTCACGATCAATGACATCGACGGCGCTCGGCATCTGTTGAAAGTCTGCGGCGGCAAAGGCCGCAAAGACCGCTATGTTCCGATTCCCGAGGCCCTCATCGAAGAATTGCGGGATTACTGGAGAACTTATCGACCCACATCCTTTCTGTTCTTTGGTGTCCATAAAATTAAGCGCATCCGCAGAGCAACCATCCAGAAAACCTTTAAGCTTGTCCTTAAGGAGGTCGGCATCACCAAGAAAGTTTCCGTTCATACGCTGCGCCACTCCTATGCGACACACCTGCTCGACGGCGGAGTTGGCATCCGCACCATTCAGGAAATCCTGGGCCACAGCAGCCTTACAACAACAGCCATCTATGCCCACTTGAGCGAAAAAACAAAATCAATAGCCCTGCCTGTAGTTGATAATCTCATGAATTCTCTATAGACCGGCCATGACAAATGTCGGCGAAATCTTTCGCATCCATGGCCCGGCTTATCTCAAGACCTTTGGCGGGAAAATCCCGCCAAATCATCGCCGGGCCATAAACAACCTGGCTTCCTGCCGTACAGGTGAGCTGGGGTGGCATGTTTACGAATGTTCGTCATGCGGAGAAGTCCATTACGTAAATCATTCCTGCCGAAACCGTTCCTGTCCACTCTGCCACGCCGTGCACCGTGAAAAGTGGCTTTCGTCCAGATTCAATGAGCTTTTGCCGACCAGATATTTCCATGTTGTTTTCACGTTGCCCGAAGAACTGCGGCGGGTTGTCCGCGCAAATCCCAAAGAGCTTTTGAACGCTCTGATGACCGCAGCCGGCAGATCACTGTTAAAGCTGACTGCAGACAGCAAATTCATCGGCGGAAAGACCGGAATAACCACGGTATTGCATACCTGGACTGCAGCCATGGAATACCATCCGCATGTCCATTGCGTTATTCCGGCCGGTGGTATCGATGGTTTTCTCTGGCGGGACTCCCGAAAAGGATTTCTGGTTCCAGTCAAAGCCCTGTCCAAAATCTTTCGCGGCATGTTTCTTGAGATCGCTCGGAAGGTTTTGCCAGATATTGAGTTTTCTGATGAGCTTTTGAAAAAGGCTTGGGTGGTTTTTGCCAAACCTGCCCCACCGAAAATAGAAACTCTCATCAACTACCTCGGCCGCTATGTTCATCGGGTTGCAATCAGCAACGACAGAATCATTTCTGCTGACAACAGCAAAGTCACATTCCATTGGAAAGACTCCCGTGACGGCAGAAAAAAGATTATGAAGCTTCCAGTTTTTGAGTTTATGCGCCGGTTTTTGCAGCATGTTCTTCCCTCAGGCTTTCATAAAGTCAGATATTTCGGGTTCATGAG
>Ga0265293_10003880_pt1 | contig 27175 bp, 26 predicted proteins | sample Munlanlewell138R_FD_192505 | JGI IMG/M metagenome (GOLD analysis project Ga0265293, IMG submission 192505) | Leachate microbial communities from a municipal landfill in Southern Ontario, Canada - Leachate well 138R | ecosystem: Engineered > Solid waste > Landfill > Unclassified | place: Canada...
TTTGATTACCCATAACATGGATCATTTTGATTTTGTTTATTCTGATGGAAGTCTATTCGGAAAAGGAAAAATTATTAAAAAATTATTAAAAAAATATAACTATCCAAAGAATAACGTACTCTACATTGGAGACGAAGTGCGAGACATAGACGCTGCACGCGAGGCTCATATAAAAATTGCAAGCGTCACGTGGGGATTTAACTCCGAAAAGGGCTTAATGAAAAATAATCCAGACTTTGTGATAAAAACCCCAAAAGACCTCAAAAATATTACATTTTAAAAACCCGGGCACAAAATAAGAAAATAGTATATAATACCTCCACATGGCAAAAAGACCAACAGGGGTCGGAAAACGAAAAAAAATCCGCTCTCCAAAAACTGCAAAACGTCTTGCAATTAAAGCAGAGATGCTTGCTGAAAAGGCAAAAAAGCGTGGTGGCAAGAAGAAATAACAACACCTCTGTCTTGATATAATTTCTTAATGTCCAGAAAGGCACTCACAACGTCGCATTTATCACAATCATTTTTATTCTCTTCACCCTGTGGCATCCTGGTTGCAAACTTGAGGAAACCTCCTAGGATTTATTCCTGGCTATTTGTTATGGAATCATTGTCACCATCACAAATTGCATATACGCAAACCGATAAACAATGAAAAAAGAACAGCGGAAATTAGCAGAAAAACATACAGATAAAAAGCTTCGCTTCAGGCTGAAGATATATTTTCTTATATCATTTGCGATGCTGGGGGTTGTGATCTTTGAAATAATTACCCACGCCGTCACCATTCCACTTGCTTTTGTAGCAATAATACTCGGTGCAGTGCTGGGAGTTATAGTTGCTCGCATGTTTCGCATTTCATGGAATCATGATGCGAAACAAGTTGCATCACAACTCGATGTCTTTGGAATAGCGATACTTGCACTATATATATTATTCAGTATTTTTCGAGGGAGAATTGTGGGATATTTTATCCACGGGCCTGCTATCGGTGGGTTTAGCATGTCTCTTGTTGCTGGAGTTATGATCGGCAGAACAATCGGAACACGAGGAAAAATAATTAAAATTTTAAAGGAACAGAGAGTCTTCCAGTAAAACCCTGCCAACCTAGTTACTTTTTCTCAGGATAATTTTAATCTCGCGGAGATATTTTCGCATTACATCCTAACTATGACAATCTACATTACCACCTTCTTAATAACAACGTAGGACTTGGGTGAAAAATATATCAAGAAACTCTCTTAACAGCTTCCTTCCGGCACTGTAATAACAACTTCAATAAATCCTGCGAACTGAAATAGTTGCGCAAGACGTTCCTGAGCATTCCTGCGCGCCTCATCCAATATTCCTGCATCACACGCCGCCTGCCAAATAGATCTTTCTGCAGCACGCCTTGCTTCCGATTCCAAATCCTTATTACCGCTACTTAAAATCCCCTGACTCCTGTCATACACACTAGTCTGGGAGTTATCTAGACTACTGCTAAAAATCATCGGCGCAGGCGTGTGAACAATAAGCTTATCACCATTCACAGAAATATCCTCCTCAGTAATTTGTGATAAGTCTATCCCAGCAGTCACCTTTCCATGCGCAATCAAAAGCAATCTATCACCATAAAGTAAATCCTGAAACACGTTTCCTTCCTGGCCTGCCTCTACAATTTTCTCAACTGTGTAGGACGCAGTCTCTAGACGATTTAGACCCTGAATCTCTTTCACAACACTTGCCCTAGAAGTATCAGTAAAAATATTGGGCATTCCCAATGGACTTCTCCATAAAAGCAATCCAACAATAAAAACTCCCGCTATTCCTACAACAAGGAGCACGCTTGGATTGATTTTTCTGAGCATAGAATTATTATAACACGCTACAAATACCTTCCATATTTAACTATTTACTTAATTAAACGCATTATTTATTATAAGTGCATGGATTCATGTGGAGACAAAGAGAATAAAAAGGCTTTGGATAATCGATTTAATAAACTAGGTAGAGCAAAGGAGGTGATAACAAAATAATGGACAAAGGAGTTGTAATTGAACAAATACTAAATGCGCCACGAGAGGCAGTGTGGAAAGCATGGACTGAACCTGAGCTTCTTAAAAAGTGGTGGGGACCAGAAGGGTTTACTGCACCATCTATAAAAGTTGATCTTCGCGAAGGAGGGAGATATATCTTTGCAATGCATGGGCCAGAAGGGAGCGAGTGGGACCATAATATGTATTCCGCAGGAGAATATAAAGAAATTGTCCCAAACGAAAAACTCGTAGTAACTGACTATTTTTCAGATTCCGAAGGAAATATGATTAAACCTTCTCAAGAGGGTCAAGATAAAAATTTTCCAGAAGTAACTACGGTAACCGTGCTATTTGAAGATTTGGGAGGTAAAAGAACAAAGCTTTCAATCATCTATCCAAGGCCTAAGACGCAAGAACAAATGGACGCAATGCTCAAATCCGGCATGAAAGAAGGCTGGATGACGAGCCTAGATAAGCTTGAAAAAGCTCTGGAGTAATCCACCCATCGCACTTTTTTCAAATAAGCACACCGTGTATGTTATAAATTATCTTGGCTATTTCTACTGTCCAATCTTCGATTGTTTTGCTTTTTATTGATGCACCTTTCTTCTAAACGCTCCTAAAAAATAAATCTCTTAGAAGTAGGCTTAAGAGAGCATCTCATCACTATTTTTAAATCCAAGTCGGTTTTTTATATTCCAAACTATCCGCGCAAGCACGACATCCAAAAATGATGGCTTCAAGTATTTCCGCTGAACACAAAGATATACGACGACGGCAAGCGGAATTATGGAAAGGAGAGGATTAGTGAGTATTGCCAGCAACGCAAACATCCCATACAGCCAAATCGACCACCGCCTGTGTTCAATAATTCCATACGCAGTTGCGATCGCGATTATACCTGCTGTGATTCTTAGGATAAAAGATGACAAATCTTCCCCCATGGGACGTACAATATCTACAAATAAACTCCCAATAATACTAAATCCGCCAATGAGGGTAAAAAATGCAATGAAGCGCATCGGCGTAGGGAGGTTCTGACCCGGCAGGCTCACCTTAAACTCTTCTTGCATTCTATCCGCAACTTCATCCTGCTCAACACTTTCCTGTGGCTCCATGATCTCATTTTATTTTATTCTTTCAAAACTCACAAGTTTTTCATTTGCTATAATAAATCTATGCAGCACATCTCATCTGAGAACGTTTTTGTAATCCGCCTCATGAAGGGTGAAGAACTCATAGATTCACTCGCCAAACTTTGTGAAGGGGAGGATATCACAGCAGGATTTTTTACCGGAATCGGCGCAACCGAACATGCCACACTAAGCTTTTATGATCTTGAAAGGAAAGAGTATCAAAGCCACACTCTCACAACGCCTCACGAAATAGTAAGCCTTTCTGGAAACATCTCTCTCGTAAAAAACACTCCGTTCATTCACGCCCACGGCATTTTTTCTGACGAAAATCTCGTGTGCAAAGGCGGACACGTTAAAGATGCAGTAATTGGCGTGACATGCGAGGTGTATCTTACAAAACTGGATACTGACATACACCGCAAGCACGATAACGAGACAGGGCTTAGTCTCCTGGATTGTAGTTAGTGCTTTTTTGCAGCATAGCTTTTCACAAACAGAAATCCGCGTAAAAAAATAATACAAATCGCGATGGCCGGAAAAGTCTCTGCCGCCTCTTCCCATACATCAAATGAATTATCGACCAGCCCTTGGCCAAAATATCCTGCAGTAATCTCATAGAAGCTCGTTAGTGCATATCGCCATACCACGTATCCAATTATTACCAGAAAAAAGGGGGCAAGGTACCAACGAGAAAGCACGGGGCGCACATAATCATAAATCGGAACATTAAAGACTTTTCCACGAATATAAAAGGCTATCCATGAAACCAGCCCCCATACACCCATTAGTAAATATGCATCGTATACGTAACGAAAAACAAAACTCACATTATGAAGCGTCGTCTCATTCTGCTGATTTATCTCTGACAATCTTTCTGGCGTTTCTATGTTGAATATTCTCTGTCCCCAAGAAACTTCTTCCCCTGCAATTATAAAAAGCATAACAGCGCTCAGACCAAACAAAACAAGCCATACCACTTGAAGATGTTTTTTTATGCGAAGACGCATCACATGATAAAAAGAAAGCGCAGAGAAAACTGCCGCACTCAAAAAGAAAATGCTCTGCGCATATTCAAGAAAACCATCCTCCTGATCAAGAGCATAGAATACGTCTGGAAACCTCCACTTCATCAAGACATACAGAAAAAACACCACAACACCTGACACAAAAATTGCCTGTCGCCAATACGCTCCTACAACACGGAGCTGAAGTAGGGGAACAGTAAACAGAGCCATAAAAAATGCACTATCAATGAGCACGCTTGTGTCTATGTGGAATGTACTATAGATAAAATTGGGATAGAAAAAAGCATTTGCTAAATTTGCACCGACAGCAAGGATTGCAACCAGGGGCGTAAACAAAAAAGCGTACCAAATAAAAAATCTCTCTGATACGCTTATCTTCAAAAATAGCCGTCCCACAACAAGACTTGCAAATACTGCCCATAAAACCATTTGTAAAGAAACCCCAATATTGTTTACAAGAGCTCCACGATAAAGAAATAGCTCAAGAAGAGTAGTAAAAAAGGCAACAAAAAGGAGTGCATAGGGAAAAAGCGCTATCTTTTGAAAACCAGTCTTCCAATTTATATTCATACGACAACATCCATGATACCAAAAGATTTGCTGCTTCTGCATGCTCGCGTTAGAGTGCTTTTGTTTTATAAAAAATGCCAGATAGAAAAACAACTACATTTTTAAATACTCAGATGGGGTGACGCAGGCTACATATTTTCCTCTGAAAGGGTCCTTTTATTTCCGTTTCTCTAATCGTTCTTCAGATCGTGCAGCAACAATGGAAACGGCCTCTAGGATTAAATACCCGATAAATACGTACACTACCAGCGCAAATATTGCAGGGAAGTCAATGACAAACCCGCCCTCAATTCTCGTAATGGGGAAAATACCAGCAAACGGCGCAAGAAGGGAGTCGGATGATTCATACACCCAAGCAACAAATGGTGTCTCTGAATTTGCCCCGAAAAACCGCAGTAAAATACGCAGCCCTAATAAGAAGCCAATAATTGCAAATAATAAATTTATCAAAAAGTAGATAACTCGAGAAATTCCCATATTTTACCTTTATCACCTATATTATCGGGTAATTTTATAAAGAAGCAGTGGGAGAGATGTAAGAATCATGTAAATCATATGCGCACTGCATCTATAAGCGCATACTCTCCAATCTGAGTCCGTTTTATGGAAAGCGTAATCGCACCACATCCTAAATATTCTCCAAACTCTTGTACCATGCTTCGCACATACGCGCCCGCAGAGCATTTCATTCGAAATGAAAGCACTGAAAAGGATTTCTTTTCAGGGAGCTTGTGGAGCAAGCTTTCCCAGGTATCTATAATTTCCTTCTGACGAAAATCCCCCACAATATTTGGGATTGTGTCTGACACTAATTTTCCCAGCTGCCCCTTGCTAATTTCTTGTTCTTTCAGAAATTCGAACTCTAGGATCTCCACTTCTTTCTTAGGTAAGGTAACGCGCTTTTTATTTCTCGTCCACCAATACAGCGGCCTACCTTGAATTTTCACCGAAGAATAAGGGGGGTACGTTTGGACAATTTTCCCCTTGCGACTTTCTATAAATGACTGTACTTGTCTCGCTGAATAAGAGGCTGCTTCGTGAAGTTTTGCGACCCCCAAAAGGTCATAACTATCTGAAGAGACTCCCAAAACAGCTTCGAACTCGTAGACCTTCTCCAGCTTCTCATATTGTCTTCTTTCTTTATTCTCGTCTCCCACAAGAAGGAGTAATAATCCTTCTGCCATTGGGTCAAGTCGTCCTGCATATGAAACTGTTTCTCTTAAAAGCCCTGGCTCTTTTTCTTTCAAAAGCATAATTGCCTGATAGGGAGTGACACCACGCGGCTTGTAAAGGATAATCATCCCCGGAATTGTAACATATACATTTAAAGAGGCAGCCGTTATAATAAGCAAAGTGATCAGTGAGTTTGTAAAATACCTAGTTAAGAACCAGTTTGTCGCAGGGATTTTATTTCTTGCGATTGTATGGCTCTTTTTTCAGGTTATTGAAATTGTGATTGTCCTGTTCGCTTCATATGTTATTATGGCAGCGCTCAAACCAATCACCCTGTGGATGCAGTCTCGCAAAATCCCCCGCATTGCCGCAATTGCCATCTCGTATGTTTCAGTATTGCTGTTTCTTATCCTCCTCATCTTTCCGCTCGTCCCATTTTTTGCAGGACAAGTAAACAATCTCTACGTTAACTTCCCAACATACATAAACAGCGCAGGAGAGGCGTTTGGACTAGATGTTGACCAACAAAGCGTAGCCCGAGCATTTCGCACTGAGGATATTGGGCAAAATGTCTTTGCATTCGCGGGCGGAGTGTTTGGAGGCGTATTTTCTGTAATTGCCGCATTTGTGATTAGTATTTATCTCTCTGTTGATTACAAGTCAATACGGGGTGGATTTGTAGGATTTTTTCCGAGAAGTCGAAGAGAGAAAGTGGAGTCCATAGTAAATCAGGCTGAAGACAAGCTCGGTGCATGGGCGCGTGGACAGATCATTCTGTCTCTTTTCATCGGATCAATCACCTGGCTTGTTCTCACCGCGCTGCAATTGGGTCAATATGCACTTCCTTTAGCAGTGCTTGCGGGGGTTTTAGAAATAGTACCGACTGTTGGACCCATTCTAGCAGCTATTCCTGCAGTAATCATCGGACTGAGCATTTCACCAACGCTTGCCGTAATGCTCATCCTTATTTACGCAGGAATTCAGATTCTTGAAAACAACATTCTTGTCCCCCGTATTATGCAAAGAGCTGTTGGGCTGAGTCCGATTGTGGTAATTCTTGGAATTACAATCGGAGGGCAATTTTTTGGCATTGCGGGAGCACTTCTTTCAATTCCATTTATATCACTGCTTGTTGTAGTTTATAAAAACATACGTAGCACAAACTAAAAGGGCAGTCTCACCCCTTGACAAAAAGTTATCCACATTCATATACTGTCGTACGACTCTTTGTGTATCACCTGCTCATATATTTATGGACGAACTTTGGAAAGCAGTACTTGCTGAGATTGAAGTACAAGTTAGTAGGCCACAATACATCACCTTTTTTAAAGGTGCATCATTGGTATCGCTTGAAGATTCTGTCGCAACGATCGCGTCTCCCACCACCATGACATCTGACTACCTCGAAAAGCGTTATCACGCACTTATTAAACAGTCGCTTGATAAAAAAACTAAAAAAAACACGAGTCTTGTGTTTGTGATAAGAAGAACAGCCGCAGGGGCCACCCCAGAAGTAGGACCACTTTTTGTTCAAGCACCACAAACACCAACCACACACAATCGCCCCCCTCGAATCAAGGCAGACTTTACATTTGACGACCTTGCCGTGTCGGAAAGTAATCAACTTGCCTATACTGCAGCGTCTGCAGTAGCACTTGAACCAGGAACCAAATACAACCCGCTCTATCTCTATGGCACTGTGGGGGTGGGAAAAACGCATCTTATGAATGCTATCGCAAACGACCTGTTCGAAAAAAATCCCCGTTCAAAAATCTTATATCTCACCACTGAAGAATTTACCAACGAAATCGTCGAGTCTATCCAGAACAAACAAACGGTCCAGATGCGAAAAAAGTTCAGAAATGTAGACCTCCTGCTTCTTGACGACATTCAGTTTCTCTCTGGAAAAGAAAAGGTCCAAGAAGAATTATTTCACACATTCAATACACTCATCGAAAAAAATAAGCAGGTTGTCTTTTCTTCAGATCGTGCACCAGATGAAATAAAAAAACTAGAACCGAGAATAACGTCCCGCCTTGAAGGAGGATTAAATATTGACATCCAACCACCGGATGACGAGCTCAGAACTGCAATCATTCTTCTAAAAAGTGAAAAGCGGGGGATTGAGATCCCTATTGAGCTTGCAAAGAAAATTGCTGAAAAGATTAAAGACACACGAGGGCTTGAAGGAATCATACTAAAACTTACTGGTCTTCTGGCAGCAAATGGCACAAGTGAGATAACCGAAGAAATCGTAAACCGCGCAATCGGTGAAAAACAACTCGAGCGCAAGCGCGTCCACCCCGATGACGTAATAGATATAATTTGTGATTATTTTGATATTCGTCCTACACAACTAAAAGGAACACGGCGCACTGCAAGTCTTGTTTATTCCCGTCAGATTTGCATGTTCTTGCTCAAAGAAGAGCTAGGGCTTACCTATGTAGATATTGGGAATATTTTAGGAGGAAGAGATCACACAACCGTCATGCATGGTGTGGATAAGATTAGAACATTGAGTTCAAACGGAAACGCAGTCAATGAGGAAATCGTGTTTATAAAAAAGCAACTTCAGGAAGGTTTTTCACAATAAAAATGACGTACTTTTCATATCAACATTCTTTACACAATTTTTTACACAGCTTTTCAACATGTTTTCACGCACGCGTTCTTGCGTATATCCACTTGTCCACCTATACTACTACTAATACTAATAAATATATATGGAAGTAGAACTTTTAACAGAAAATATAGAACGCTATTTACCAATTCTTTCTAGAATTCTCCCAACTAATTCTCAGGTGCCAATACTAAATAACGTTTTATTTGTTGCAAATAACAATGGATTTTTTATAAAAGCAACAGATCTTGAAATGGGGGTAATTTTTAAAATCCCAGCAAAGATAGATAAAGAGGGAAGTGTGAGCATTCCTGGAAAGCAATTTATAGAAGTAGTGAATAGTCTCCCAAAAGACAAGCTGCGTATTTTTGAAGACAAACAAACGCTCAGGTTTTCGATTCGGGGAAGCAAGATGTCGTTCCAGACGCTTAGTGCTTTAGAGTTCCCTGAGCTTATGAAGTCAAAGGGTGAGAAGATAATTTCTTTAAAAAAGGAGGAGTTTGATAGTCTCTTTGATCATCTATCCTTCTCTGCGTCATCAGACGACGTGAGGCCCCATTTAACGGGCGTATACGTAGTGAAAAAAGAGAGTGGTGTGGATCTGGTTACAACTGATGGATATAGACTTACGATAAAGACAATTGCCGATTCTGCTGTGGCAAAAATAACGGAACCAATCATTATCTCGATTCAGGTTATTACTGAAGCAATGAATATTAAGTCAGACACGATCGATATGTATGTGAATGACGAGGAAAATCAAGTGTTATTTGAAGGTGGTGATGTTATTTTAGTGGGGAGGATTATCGAGGGGAGATTTCCACCGTATGAGAAAGTTGTTCCACAAGACACGATAACATCAGTAGTAGTTGATAAGGAGGCATTTATTCAAGAAGTGAAGCTTGCAAGTGTGTTTGCAAAAGATCAATCAAATATTGTGAATATTACTGTTTCCGGCTCCGAGATGAAGCTGGTTTCGAAAGCTTCTGGGGTTGGAGAAGGAGAGTTTTTATTAGATTGTGAAAAAGAGGGAGAGGATAATGCTATCGCATTTAATATTCGGTATTTAATGGATGTGTTGCGGAATTTTGAAGGTGATCGAGTAACGATGAGGTTAAAAAGTCCGATGCAGCCAGCACTCTTTTCAGATAATACGTCTTCATTTCAGCATGTAATCATGCCAATCCGAACGGATTAGTTTTGAATATAGTTTATCGTGTGGGTTGCAGGATCTACGCCGCGGTCTTGTATCCAGGATTCTATTGCAGGTGCTGTGTTTGTTTGGTTTCCAGAATACATAATAACCTCTAATGTAAGCCTGTCAGTATAGTCGATTTTAAATGTATCTGTTTCGTAGGGAAGGTCATAGAATAGTGGATAAAAATTTCTTATTGCGTTCTCTTGTTCAAGCTTTACTGCGCGAGAGGATGACTCTGGCGTCTCACTTGATGTGGTAAATGACCAGGAGTGGACCAGAAGGCTTGAAGTATTATAAATACCTACGGTATATGTTGTGTCGGGGGAAAGATTTCCCACAATTCCATAGGATATCTCTTGCGAGGGGAATTCGTTTTGAATAATAGGGGTTTCTTCTGGGGATGGAGTCATGCGAAATAAGTAATCTTCTTGAGAGAGAAGGGGAGTGTTTGTGGTAAATGTTATGGATATTTCTCCCGGATAAACATCTGATTCGTTGTCTGCTGGTGACGTGTTAGTTATAGAGAAGTTTATGGGCTGCACTGCAGTAGGAGTAGTATTAATATTATCAGGTGTGTGAGGGTGAGGGTCTGTAGTATTTTTTGCAAAAAACGTTAAGACAAGAAAGACAGTGGCGATAAGTAACAACAGCGCTCCAACTAAAATAAAAGGAAGATTCCTTCGGATAAAACTCGGACTTTCGTTTGTGTTGTAATTATTGTTGTCTGAAAAATGTGTATCCATAGTTATCTATCAGTATATCCCGATTGTCGGTTATCCGGCAATCTGCATTTCCATTTGATTCTAATGCTTTAAATCGGACGTTTCCAACACTCTCGATCACAAATACAATATGTCCGAAGGTTCCCCCACCGTGAACGCCGACATCTCCAGGTTGTGGCTTCGTTCCTGAGGGAAGTCTTTGAAAGACAATTCCTCCGGCTGAAAACGATTGCAGTCCAGTCATCTGACTAGGGCTCGCGTACCGAAGAGTGCCTCCATCGTTTGTGTATGTGGAAAGAACGAGCCCAGCAAATCCGAGACATTGAATACAGCTCGCGCTTCGTCCAATTGGGGAACCTACGAGTCTTGTCGGATATGTCTGTGAGAAAGCGTTGATTTGCGTTTCAGAAAACCCAGAATCTCTTAATTGGTTTTGAAGACAAGAGAGTGAGGCAGGAGGTTGATGTGAATCTCCTCCAGAGCAAGTGTCATACGCTTGTTTTATGGTAAGACCTACTCCCACGAGGCTGTCTGCGCCTGGAGCTGCTATTTTCGGATTACCGACCCGTGTTCGTATTTCATTGCTGTCGCTTCGGTACGAAAGAGAAGGTGATCCTGTATTGTTCGAGCCCTTTGAATTTGATGATCCTTGCCCAGTAGTGGTTATGATGGTCTGGGCAAGTCGGGTGTAACCTTCAAGGGTTGGATGGATACCATCAGAGCTAATAAGAGATGGGTTGTTGGAGGCGATACTCGCCCAGTCTGCAATTTTTATATTTGAATACTCCTGTGCGGCATTTCTGATAATTGTGTTGTTAGGCTGAATCCAGGCAAGGCTTTGATCTGTCGTAAAGAGTGTGATAAGAACTATGGCTTTTCCATTAGCTAGGCCTACTAGGGTGTCAATATCCCCTTTGGTAACAGGCCCATTTGATCCAAGGGGAAAAATAATGGTATTTCCAACTGATCCCTGCGAATTAAGATTTCTCAGGACTGATATGCCAGTAGCCCACTGGCGACCGACCTCTGCATCTATGGTAGCGTTAGGATATGCCTCCTGGAGTGCACTTCTCGCCCCAACAGTAAGAGAATCACCGATAATGGTAATAGAGTTTGTCTGAGATAGTGCTTTCGGAATTTGTATAAAAAAGAGAGTGCACAAAAAAAACAGCATAAAAACAAAAAAGGATAAAGAGTTGATAGTTATTATTCTGTTAGCCATTGTTCAGCGCGCTCTTGGACATACGATTCATTTCCCCAGTTGATAAAGACGAGGGAAGTGTTCACACCATTTTCTTGTAAGAATGTGAGGGTTTTGCCGGCTGCTTCTCGAAATGATGTTCTGTAGAGATCGTATGCAGGAAGATTTTCAGGAATCTGGAAATCAATGCCATTTATATAGACAGTAAGTATCCATGGCCGTGCGTCTACGAGATTATTTGGGATAGATACGTCTACATCTATTCCTGTTGAGAGTGAGAGCGTTTCATAATACGGAAGATATGGCCTAATTTTTTCGATTTCCTGAATTGATTGTTGCGTCCTGTCAGCTTCCAAATCGACTCCTCCGCCTTCCTCGGGAGAATTTGTTGGGACCTCAAGCGTACTGTCCGGCTTTCCTGTGATAGAAATAGTTTGGATTAGTGTTGGCGTTGGGTGTATATCATGCGGGGTGGTAGGTTGAACGACCCGTGATAAGAAAAAAATGGTTAAAAAGATAAGCAGCAAAAGAGTGCCGAGGAGAAGGGTGATAAGAATGTATTTTTTATTCATGATGATGGTTTAAAATCGCGTTAATCCCAGTATAACAGAGAGTGTTCCTGGTCTTTGGTCTCGAGCTGGAGGGTTGCAGCGAGTTAAGTCAGCGCAATAAATAATATACATCGATGCGTGCATTTGGTCGTAATAATTCATTACGTAAGGATTGTCATCTCCAACAAATCGTGCAGGGCAAGCGTTATAAGGAGTTCCATTGGGACAATTCGCATTTCCTGGACAGCCGTTGTAGCAAGCAAGCGCTTTTGAGAGCCCTTGGTAGGTGGTGGGCATTTGTCCTCCGACCTTTCCCTTGAAGTGATTTGCTGCCCAAATAACACTGTCGGCAAATGATCTAAAGATGCATCCTCCGCCAGACGCAACTGGTTCTCCTGGGGTATATGTCGCGCTACATCCTCCCCCGCGAATAATGTCTGGCTCGTTTTCGCCGATCCTCCTTCCACTTGCAAGCGAAACATTGGGGTCGAGGCTCCCTTCACGATAGTGAAGTGCTGCAAGAATTTGCCAGGGAACGCCTGTTGCAGCCTCACCTGTTTGGTATGCGTTGAGTAGTTCTGGGTTTGATTTTATGATATTTGCAATCGCTTGTTGTTGCTCGTCTGCGGTTGTTGATGCGCCAGATATTGCCGGGAGGAGGTTGCCTAGATTTCCTCCACCAATTACGGATACCGTAGTTCGGGCGTATGCTTTGTTAATTACGAAGACATCATCACCTGAGGGCCGAAACGTTATCTCAAAAGAACCTGAATTGGACAGTCCTTCGAGTGGCCATGAAATAGTGTTTCCCGACCTGGAATAGTTTCCCGTTGCGTTCACAAACGAGACGGTGGAGGGGATGTCATTGTAAATCGTAATACTGTCAAGCGGGACAGTGCCTGATTCGTTATAGGTGTAGGTTATGATGTATCGAATGAGGGTGCCATTTTCAACACCCTCTGGACCCTCTAGACGAAGCGTAAATCCAGGGATAGGTGGTGTGGTTTGGCCAATGCCCGGAGTTGTCTCAGACTCATCCGGGTTATTGTTTGATCCGCTCATGTTAAAAAAGAAAAACATGAGAATAATAATTACAATAATAATTGCTGCGATAATCCATCCCACCGGAGAGCTTACGACTGCTGTTGCTGCTCCTCGTACTACGCTTACTGCTGCTTGAGTGGCCATGCGGGTAGTAATTCGCCTCCCAATCCCCTTTGCGGTTTTTGTGGCAGTTTTTCGAATCTTTTTCTTAACATACCGCTCTGCGATGTTGTCGCCACGTTTTTTCTTTTGCGCGTCTTTCTCTTCGGGCGGGTCATCACCCATATTTGCTCCCGGGGGCATCATGTCAGAAGTTATGTTAGTCATGCGTTATGAACGAGTGGGTTGATCTGTGGCAGAGTTGTTTGTTATCGATTGTTGCGGTTGGGCGGGAACTTGCGAGCCTTCTAGCACGTTTTGTGTGGGCGCTGTAAAGCCTCTTTGAGGTATGGGCGGGGTGCTCTGTGGATTTGTGGTATTGATCCCAGTTGTTTGTGGTTGAAGTTGGTCTGGCATGACATTTGCATTTAGCCCCACTTCTGGAGTGGTGGATGGTAGAGGAGGAGCGCTTGGTGTTTGCGGGAAAGGTTGTTGCGGTGTGCTTGATTGGCCAGGCACAGCGAAGGTATCACCCTGTGAAGGGGTAAGTGGTTCTGGTTCTAGTGGTGGCGGAGGCGGAGTATCTTCGGATTGCTGATTCAATATGTCTTGAGGTTTGGAGGTGATAAGATCATACTCGAATTGAGAAGAAATAAACTGTGCGGTTACATGATTCTGTCCCGCAAAGAGTAGCCCTTCTCCGACCTGTGCGGTTAGTAGGTATTGTTTCTCTCCGCCTGATAGGTTTAGTGTTTTGGCGAGCGTTTCCACTTCTGAAGAGCCTTGTTTGAGAAGGATTTGAATTGAAGAGTTGGAGAGAATTGCACGTCCATAATCACTCGATAGAAAGTCTTGGATGTCTTGTGTGAGCGTGGTCACGCCTAGATAGTATTTTCGTGCGCGCTTCGCGATTCCTTGAAGAAATGCGGCAGAGTCTGGGTAGCGCATCATATACCAGGCCTCATCAACGACGAGAATTCTTTTTTTGAGTTTCGTCCTGACACGCGACCATATAAAATCTAAAATAACATGCATGGCAATTGGCCTCAGCACATCCTCAAGCTGCCTGAGAGAGAATACGGTCATTTTATTGTGGACATCATAGTTTGTTTGGTGGTTGAAAAGGCCTGAAAAGCCTCCCTTTACATATTTTTCGAGACGGAATGCAAGCTCCTTTGCCTCTGCCTCCTCCATGTTGAGGAGGGTTTTATATAAATCTTCTAAAATTGGCGGCTCATTTTTATAGGTTGACGGATTTGGTGTAATGCCTTTTTGTTTGTAGGCAAGAACTACTGCACGGTCGAGAATCGCTTCTTGGGTTGCCGTCATTTCGCCAAGCATGGACTTTAATAGGCCATGGACTGCAAGAATCTTTAAGCTCAGTTGGTTTTCAGAGGTGTCGTCAAGAAGAAGCGCGAATGGGTTTATTTTTACCTCCGAATCTTTAGAGAATGTAATATATTCCCCGCCGAGTGATTGACAGAGCGTCTTGTATTCGTCCTCTGGATCGATGATGATGATTTCTGCATCAAACATATATTGACGCATGAGTTCGAGCTTTATGAGGAAAGACTTTCCAGATCCAGATTTTCCAAACACAACTTCGTTTGCATTCTCAAGAGAAAATCTGTCTACGATAACCAGTGAGTTATTAAGCGTGTTTATTCCGTATAGTATCCCATTGGGATGAGAGATTTCATAGCCGGTGAATGGAAATGTGGATGCAACAGAGGTTGTGTCCATGTTGCGAGTGATGAGAAGCTTATCATTTCCTTGAGGCAGGGTGGTTTTAAAGCCTTCTTCCATTTGGAGTGTTGCGGGCTTTACGACGAGTAGGTTTGAGGCAAGTAGTGAGATAAGTTCTTTTGACTTCATATTGAGTGCTTCAATGTTCTCTGCGGAAATTGTGACATAGAGCCCGAACTGGAAAAACCGCTCAAGTCCTCGGGCAAGTTCTTCACGGAGCGAGATCGCGTCTTCAAGAGAGGCTTGGATTTTTGGGTCCGGGATGACACCGTTTTGGGCATCTGACTGGAGTGTTGCCTCCATTTCAGCGATCTTTCGTCGTAGATTTGATAGCACATCTTTGCTTTCTACCGGATATAGGTACATAGAAATGTTCATTGTCTCTTTGTGATCGATAAGGATAGACAGCCAGTTCGGAGAAACTTGGCGAGGATAGTCAACCACAAAAAAGGTACGATAGAATTTGTCTCCGACGCGAATGTGCCGGAAATCTACTTCCACTGAAGATGGGGCAATGATGTCCACAATGGAAACAGATCCATTCTTGAGTTCTTCCATATGTGCGTTCGGAGAAGGCTTTCGCCCTTTTTGGGGTACTTGTGGCGGAGGAGGTGTCTGGTGAGGGGGTTGCGGGTTTGGGGTAGTAGGAGTCTGTCCTTGTTGTTGCGGATTTTGTTGCACAGGGGTATTAGTCGGGGGTACCTGTTGTGTTTGTTGTTGTGTTTTTTTGCCGAGTCCAAACATAAATTATAGAATTATATTTTTTATATCATTCGATTCAAAATCCAGGTTTATTTGGTCGTCATTGAGGACTTCATAAAACACCTTAATAAGTTCTTCGTGGCCAAGGCGTCTTGCAGTTAGTCCCATGCGTTGCACCTGAGACATTATTAGCTGAGATTTAGAAAGCAGCGCTGCTTTTGCTTGGTCGCCAAAGCTAACTGTCCCTGTTTTGTTTTTTTGCGCAGCGCCCGAGTTCCCCTCAAGGTATGAGTAGGGGATAACAAGGTATACTTTTTTATCTAAAAGCCCTTCTTCTTTTACTAATTCTAGAATAAATTCTTTGTAATACATCAAATGCTCCTTTGTTTGCTGGTGTTGAACAGTGGATATTTTCTTATCAATCGTCTCAATGTATGTATCCATGTCCACTTTCCTTGAAACGATTAAGATCTGGATTGCAAAAGAGAGAGAGTTTATGAGGGACATGTAGCCATACACGCGCGCATTTTGTTCGTCTGCTGCAAGCAGAAAAAAGTTTACAGAAGACACCTCTATAAGCATACACGCGCGCTTGTTTTTTAAAAGCACGACATCTTCTACGATATCGACAATCTCAGTAAAGCCTTGTGTTGTTGATTTTATTTGCTTCTTTGCCATAGGTTGTTATTGTTGGGTTGCTGGGTGCGCACTGCCAAAGAGCTCTTGTCGCAGTTTTTCTCGTTGGTCAGTAGAAATTATCTCAAGTGGCTGGAAGATTTCATTTTTCATCTGAATCTCAATCGGGCTAAATTCATGGATGTGTCGTGTGTCTTCAAGCATCATAAAGTATTTTCCTGCAGAAAGAGGTGTTGCTGAGGCGAATTGTCCGAGTGCATTTGTTTTAAATGCACGAACAGGATTCTTGTTTTCGTCAACCACCTCAACAATGATATTGGGAAGCACTTTTCCCCGTGGATCTTTTACAATACCGAGCACTACATTCGGCGTGTCGGGGATGTGGGGAAAGCCACTTGCGATCTGATTTTCTGGTGCAACAGTCTTTGCACTCGTTGAAGAAATGGGGGTGTGTATTTTTTGTGGTGACTGCACATGATTTGGCTTAGGAAGTGTATCTATGGGTGCGTGTGGTGGTTCTGGTTGGACAATAGGATGCGGCGGCGTTTTTTGGGCAGGTTGGATTGTTGCAATGGGCTTAGTGGCGTCCTTTTGCGCAGGAGAGCTTGGTGGTTTGACGACCGTACTATACGCGCGTTGGGCAAGAGGGCTTGTATTTACTCCGGGCAGTCCAGTAACCGGCGTGTCAGCATTATCAAAAATTCCCTGAATGTTGGTAATTTGCTTGCGTTCGGAGTCGTCAGCTCTATATGGTGCGCTTTTACGTACAAGTCGATTTATAAGGAGTTCGCGACGATTATCCTTTTGAGTAGGTCCTTCCTTTTTTACCACAGTCTTGGGCTCCTGGAGGGTGAAGTATTTGTGCAAGAGTGTCTGCGTTCCTTGTTTGCGGAAAATATATCGATTCTCAGCAGGGAGTGCTTTCAGAAAATTCATCAGCATAACGTCCATAGGGCGCCCTTCAATAGGGAGAAATGCAAGACCTGCTCCTATCCCTGCAATAAAAGTGATGAGTGGGAGTTTGATTAAAAAGGAGATAGGCAAGATAAATATTATGCCACAAAAGGCTCCTGCACCCAGAATATAGAGAAATTGTTTGATGGTGACAGACCCTATGAGTCGGAACTTGAACCCTGTAACATCTTGCGGTATTGGATGATTTTCCATAACAAATGATAACGCCTTTGGCGTACCTACACAGCTTATCCCGTGAAAATTTTCAAATCAAGCGTATCAGAGTAGTGCAAACTATGTGATAATTTGAGGGTAGTGTGAAAAGGGGCAAGGAGAATAATTTATGCCCAGCCTTTCCAGGTTGCAGTTCCTACTTCTTTTGCTGCTTGTCCAGCCATAACAGCTGCCGGTGCGACCCCGATCGCGCTAATTGCCGCAGCTCCGCCGAGAAGTATGAGGAGGAATAGGGTTAGTCTTGTTTTAGGGCCCATGTTAATGCCTTTTTCTTTGAGCATTGCAAGAATGCCCGTACGGGAGAGTTCTTGGTCCATGAGAGGTCCGAATTGAGAATTAAGTATATTGATTTCGTCATTATTTAATGAGAGATATCCCACTTCAGTCAGCTTGTCTATAACACCTCTGTTTGCTGCATATTCTGCAAGCAAACGTTTTGTAAATGCGTCCCCTTGTTCAGTAACGAGTCTATCAAACTCGTTTCGCCTCTGAACAGCTAGAGAATCTACTTTCGCTTTGTCAAACGCTGAAAGCGAGTCGTATGTGGCGCCCTCTCCGCCAAACTCTCCAGCGAGATGATCGTTTAGTTCGCCTTTGTCTTCTTTGAATTCAACCTTTTCCGCGATCATACGTCGTATGCCGTCTGGTCCTTCGGAGGCATATGTGACAAGGTTTTTTATGTCTGTGCCAAGCTGTGTGCGGTTGCGGACTATCTTTCTCGTCCCTGTATCAAAATGACTCCATATATCCATACTTTCCTGCAGTCGTCTTGTCATGTTTGCCATGTTGGGTTCATTGTCTTTCTCAGCCTCTTTTATGGCCGCATCTACCATGATATTTTGACGAGAGAGGTAGTCGTCGTATTTTTTTGTGAGAAATTGTGCCATGGCTTTGTCAACAGATGCTTCTAGGCGCCTAATAAGTTCCGCCTTCTTTTTTTCTGCGTCTTCTTTCTCAGGGTTAGATTTAGCTTGTTCAATTTGAGACCCCAGTTCTGTTATTTTGGACTGATTTTTTGTGGAAGCTTCTATAAGTTTTGCAAGAGGGCCATTTTCTCTTAAGAGGGAGGCTTTTATTAAGTGCTTTTGGTATTTGCCTTCAAAGTCCTCTTTGGTAGTTTCTGTTCTTAATGTATAGGCATTCTGCTCAGCCATCATGTGATTGCGTACTGTTTCCATGCGACCGTTTGCCTGTATTAGAAGATCCTGAAGTCTTTTAATCTCATCAGGCCTTTTTGGCTTGCCCTTTGAGTCAGTATTTGCCTTTTCATCCGCAATTAACTTCTCATAGGTTTCTTTTTCAATTCTCTGCACGTCATAAGCTTCCTTAAGATCGCTATACCTTTCAAAGGTCGGATCAAGTTTTAAGTTAACTTTTGCCATTTCGATAATCGATTGAGGGTCCATGCCCATTTCAATTAGATTCTTGATTTCTTCTTGTCCGGCTTGATCGAGCCCGTGATCCTCGAGTGTTTTCTGAATTTGTGTTACCAGAGACGTTTGAAGTTCGTCGAGCGTAGTTTTTTGCTCTGAAAGCCTTTTGGGATCAGATGTAGTTTCGTCTAGTTCCTTCGCTTCGTCCCGGATTTCTGAAAGCTCTCGTGCCATTTCACTCACAAAGCGAGGGTCTCGTGCGATAAGCTGCTCGACAAACTTGAGCCGATCAACTTCATTGCGGTATGCCTCAGCGATCTCTGGAAATTTTTCCAAGAGCCTCCCGCGGTGTATAAGCGTTGCTGCCACCTTGCTTTTTGTAGTTTCTGCATCAGAGCCTAGAGCCTTATCGAGGGTAATTCCTTCAAGTTTTGATTTCCGTACTGCCTCAAGATAGGCGGCGAGTGGTTCTATGTCCTCTTCTAATGTTTTGATGCGGGAATCAGTGTTAGCGTTTCCTTCGGTGGATTTAAGCTTTCCAATGGTAGCGTCGAAATCCGCTTCCGTATAATCCGGCGGACTGGATTCTGATACAAATACTGCGCGGAGGTTGTCGGGGTTATTCTGGACAATTTCATTAATTCGAGTTGATCTAGCGTTTGCAGCCTCCATTTCCCTTTGTGCGTTGTTGCCTCCCATCTGAATACTGAGTGTTGCATCATGTTCTCTGTCAAGAAGTATGTCTGTTGGTTGTATTTCTGCTGGTGCGTCCGGCATGTTATGATAAGTTTTTTATTTCGCTAGTTATTGCCTCGATATTTTTTTGATCTTTTTGAATCGATTCCTGCTGTTTAATAGGGTGTGCGAGTGGGGTAAAGCTGGGCCAACGCTTGGCCAGTTCTTCGGTGAATGCCTCAAGATAGCTCGAATTTGTGGCGTTATCTAGGTTTTCAAGCGTAAAGAAGGAAATGTCCTCTACATCTTCAGAGGAGAGTGAACCAGTCTTTAATTCTGTGAGCATGATATCAGCGATTTTTTTATAAAGCGCATTTTTTTCCTGTTCAGGGATTTGAGCTGTCGTATCCATACTATAAGAGAATATACTAGAAGATGTTATTTTGTCAATGAGTTTAGAATGCAGGGTTTGTGATTTGATCCACTCCAGTAAGGCCTGCTATTAGGTTTAGAATTGCGAAAGAGAGTAGGATCAGAAGTAGTCCGACGATTGCATAGGTAAGCGTTTTTTTTGCACTGTCTACCTGTGTGGAGTCTCCTTGACTGGTTACGAATTTAAATCCTGCGTAGACGATGAGAAAGAGTGCGACAACTCCCGCAAAAATGAGCGCCCAGTTTACGAGGTTTTTTATAACAACTGGAATGCAGCGAAGAGTCGCTATTCCGGTGGATGGATCTATACATGAGTCCCAAGGCATAATTTTGAGGAGATGGTTTTATTACCGTTGATTTTCAACTCGATCTCTTATAGTATCAATGCCATCATTAACTGAACCTCCTGCGCTACTTCCCTCAACAATCGGCTTAATTGTTGGGATTTTTAAGCCGCCTACCCCAGGGATCCCAAAGAGTGTTAACACGAAATTCAGGATAAAGTACGAAAGAAACACAACGACGAGCCCGATAACTGCTGCGATGATCTGATTTCGTGCGCCTTCTACTTTACTAGAGTCTCCTCCAGAAGTGATCCACTTAATGCCTCCTAATATAAGCCAGAGGAGCGCGATGATGATTGCAACGATAAACATAATTACAATTGCGGTTCCGAGGATTCCACCAAAATCTCCTGTTTCGATTTTGCAAAGGATGTTAAATTGAGTTTCAGGACAAAGATCCAGATCACTTTCTTGCGCATAGACAAGTTGAGGGGCAATAAGTGTAAGCGGTGCAGCGAGAAGGGCAACTAGTCTTTTCATAATGCTTTTAACTATTGTTACAGCTTTCATAATTCTTGTCAATAAGGAGTTTTATAGAAGGCTTACGCCGAAAATTCCACCCATGAATGTTATGATGGCAAATCCAAGAAATGCAACAACGATTCCGATAATTGCAAATACGATTTGTTGCCGTGCTGCCTGAAGCTTTGAAGAATCTCCTCCTGACTGCGCCCATCTGATGCCGGCCCATACGAGATAGAAGAGTGCTGCGATGATTACCACTATGAGAAAGACCTGGATACCGAGTGAGAGAATCTTTTCTAACATTCCTTCTCCTCCTTGAGGGACATTTTCTGGTGGTCGTATCTCGATTGGAGTTCCGTTGGCTCCCGGAACTCTCAGTTGTGCTATATATTCTTGCATAATTATTGAAATAGTTCTGGTGGCAGTTCGCTTCCTGGCACCGTTCCATCATCAACCCTATCCACTCCAGTCTCTGGGCTATATTCTGGATTGTTAAATCCTGGAATTCGTAAAATCTCTCCGGTTATTACTTGTAGTATTACAAAAGAAAATATGATAAACAAGAGTCCGATAATGGCAGCTGTGATGATTTCTCGCCCATGTTTGATTTTTTCAGTGTCGCCTCGAGAGGTCATATAAGTATACCCGCCATAGATGATGAGGCCAAGTGCTGATACGCCTGCGACAGAAAGAACGATCGTAAAGAGTCTATTTACAAAGCCCTGGAAATTTGTGGGGATGGTGCCGATTGCGGTATCTACCATGCCACAAAATCCCTTGCCTGCTACATTCTCTGGAGTGTCAGCGCACGGAAGCGGAACTTCACTGCCTTCAAAGAGCGAATCGATAAAATCTTTATATTTTCCAACGTCGCTTATATTTGGATCTTGAATGCATACATCATTATCAATTGATATACCAGTGGTTTCGCTTGGGGAGCAGAAGGGGGGGGTGCCGATGATATTTCCGACTTCATCAATTTCGATGTTGATATGCCAGTAGGTGAAGCCACCGTTACACTTGTCTGCCAGTGTCTTGAGCTTGCCGAGTGTGCCTTCATTGACCTGTTCATTTACTTTTATAACGTATTTTCCTTTATTGAGGGATCTTCCAGTTTCGCCCTCCTTATCTTGATTCCTGGAAAAAAATGCTGAATTGCCCTCTGTACTTTTAACCTCTATGCATTCATCTTGCTTGTAGGTGTTTCCATAGTTATCCTTTCCTTCAACGACTATTTGATAGTTATTGCGATTGCCGCCGCCTCGGCGTAAGTCTCCAAACACTTTTACCTCGAGAAAACTATTTGCTCCTTCTAGGATGCCATTGCTACTTGCGCCGTTGTTAACGGCTATTTTGGGGTAATAGTGATTTACAAAAAATGAAGCAATGGGTCCTTTTATCTCTTGCTCTTCATCTTCAAAGAGCGCCATCTGATACACGCGTCCTTCGTGAAAGTAGTCATCATCGCCACATCCCTCATCCCCTACTTCTTTTAGTTTTCCTTCGTTTGCGCCACAGACTACAATGGTCAAAACTCCATTTTCAAATGCCCCTATTTCTTTTGCTTTGTCTCGTGCCAAATCGCACCCTTTTCGGATAGAGCAGGTGCGCCAGTCTACGTCTTCATCAAGACCAAAAAATTTGATCGTAACTTTCTCTGTATTTCCGTCAATTTCTAGTGGGCAGGGGTCAATAGTCCAGTTTTCACCACCACAGTTTGTGGTAGGTGTGTCTTCTGATGTCTCAGTATTTTCTGACGTCTCTGGGGAGATTGGTTCTTGTTGCGCTTCGGAGCTTTGAGGAGGAAGAAATGCGACACAGAGTGTAAAGGAAAATAAAAATCCACCCAGTAGTGCGAGGAATCGTTTCATATATTTATGATATGAGGGGAGTTGCTATAAAGTCAAGAAATTAACTCGTAAATTTATATCCCGTGCCTTTTATAGTATGGATAAATTGAGGATTACTAGGGTTTCTTTCAATTTTTTTCCGAAGCCTATAGAGGACTTGGTCAAGCGCTTGGTCAGTAACTCCTTCTTGCGTTCTTTGATCAGACCAGATAATAGAGATAATTTCATCTTTGGTAAGAATTTTTTCGTTGTGCTCAATAAAAAATTTCAAGAGTTTAAATTCAGAAGAAGAGAGTAGATGCGAAATAGAAGTGTCTCCTTTTATTATTTCATTTTTTATGCTGTCATATGTTATTTTTTCGCTTGTCTCGATATCTTTTCCTTCGATAAATTCTGAGAAGAGTGGGATTACAATTTTTCCTTTTTTAACTAAGCCTGATTTTACGAGATATGAGTCATCGGGAGCTGAGCTGGTTTTTAGTGCAGATTTTTCGCTCGGTAGCAAGCTCTCCCAGAGCTCATTAAGTGCACTTATTATAGTAGGTTGGTTGAATAGGTATTTCTTTAGATCATCTATGGGTTTATTTTCAGAAACGATTTTTTCAAAGGCGAGCTTGGTGAGTTTTGCATGACCGCCGGTGAGCGTAATGATTTTCTCGCGGAGATCTTTTGAGAGCGCATTTCTGGCAGCTTTTTCTATATATTCTGTGCGGAATTTGAGCGCAATGGGGTCAGAGAGCGATGCATAAATTTCGTTCTTTGCAATGATATCGGAAAAATCTGAAATGAGGCGCGGATCAACAGTTTCTTCAAGCGGTCTTTTGAGAGAAAACACAACGCCAAATCGATATTTTGAGTTATTGCGAAGCGTTTTTAGGTTTGAGAAGAAATCCTCAGTAAGATTTGGTGCGATCGTATCAAATCTATCAAATAGTAGAACTACGGAAAGCTTTTTTTCTATTGTAAGGTAATCTATCGCTTTTTTTAGATACTGGAATATAAGAAATTCGTCATTCAGGCTGACACCTTCTTGGAGGAGGGTGTTTATTTTTAGTGATTCATCAAGCATACTCCTCTCGCCTAGAGAAAATGCGATTGATGAAAGAATCAATTTAATAAGGTCTATCTGTGGCCTGTTTTTCGCCTCAGCAGAGTCGATGTACACAAAATGCATAAATTTTTCATATTCTTTTAGGTGATATCGCCTGGCATCGATATTGTATGCAAGCAGGCGAAGTAAATTATTTTTTCCTATTCCGGGAAGTCCGATAACCTGTACTGAGAGCCCTTTTTTTAAAAAATCGAGATATTCTCGGATTTCTTTTTCTCGAGTGTTTTCAGGATACAACGACTCAAAATATTTTAATGGAGTAAGCGACATGTATATATATTACCACTGAAAAGTTGCTGTAAAGCAAGTGTTACATTGCTGTCAGGCATAACGCAGGACAACGCGGTATAGTGGTGGCATTATGGAGCGATTGACACATACATCCGAGCTGACATATCCTGTAAGTAGGAGCATTATGGAAGCAGAATCAGAACGATCAGTTAGTAAAAATCCTGAAGCGAGAATCGCCGAAATTGTACAGAGGAGGGGAAAGCATCAGGATAAAGCGGGAGAAACAAGATCACGCGTTGAATCTCAACGGCAAAAAGGGGACGAAAGAGAGCCTGGATTTATGGGTAATGATGCGCCCGCAGGAGGGTTTGCAAGATTTGACATAAATAGATTCAAAGACAACTCCTATTTAGAAGAATTAGCAAAGAAAGTCCAAATTGCGGGGAGGCAAAATAAGATTGACGACAAATTTCTAGAAGGTGTCCAGGGTGATCTTACTAAAGGTGTGCAGTTTGGGATGGTTTCGGATAACTGGGCCAGAAATTTTTCAGCGTATTTAAATGAGGTTGTCGTCGAAGAGCGGCTCGGTGAGGCAAGATCTGAAGACAAAGAATTATTGCAGGACGTTTCTGCGATTGTGGCACTGCGAAAAAAGAGAGGATTATCAGCTGAGGAGGCACAGGCGTCACGGGTTGTTTTTGAGCACGCATTTGGTCGAAAACTTACTGAACAGGAATTTGGTAGAGCAATGCGGGGCGAAAATCTTTCAAGCACTACGGAAAGTGCAAAGCGATTTGAGAGTCAGATACAGATGATTGAAAAAATCGTAAATGAACCAAAGCGATTCGATGCGTTTCTCACTTCAACAGAAAAAATCGATGCGGAATCTTTAAGACAGGTAATGAGTGGAAAAGCTGGGGAGTTGATGCTTTCGCTGTTATTAGGAGATATTCCAGATAGAGATGAATATTCTGAACGATTGAGAAAAATTACGAGCGGGGAGGCTCTCAATGTGAAAAAAGGATTATCCGCATTAGTGCGAGATATCGAGCGAAAAGAAAAAGAAGATGCTCCGAAAATTCCAGATCCTGATCGTGTTAAGGCCGCGAAAAGGGCATGGGAAAAGGTGGTTGAGGAAATAAAAAAGAAAAGGAACCTCACAGAAGACGAGATAGAGGCAATTCGAAGCCTTGCTGAGCGAGGGAGTCCTCCAATAGAGGGCGGAGCAGATGGAGATCCAAATATGGAAAAAAAGCGTTATGAGGAATTTTTAGAGGGTATTCAAAATATTCCAGAGGATGATGAAGATGCGTTTAAGCGTTTTAAAGCTGCATATGTTAAAGATGACTATGTCCGATACTTGGCGAATTTAGCTTACGGGCAGAATCCACTAGATATTCAGGAGGAGTTAACAAGGTGGGAAGGCCTCAATGATGATGACAATGTGTATAGCTACAAGCAGAATGTGAGTGAATTTATGTCTAGATTGTTTAATAGAGCAACAGAGCAGATGGAGAGGCAGCTAAGTGTAGAAGAGAAAGATGCCGCAAAAAGGTTAGCGCGAGGAGAGAAGATAAACAGAAGAGGGATGAATTTTAGTTTTGACGAGGATATAGATTTTGCTGATGAAAGTATATTTGGGCGCGAGCCGGGAAATATCCGCGAGCTTGCACTGTGGATTATTGCGACTGATGATGCGAAAATTTGGTCTCCGAATGGGCCGTATCCGCTTTTTACTCGCTCTGAAGATGAAACAGAAGAGGTCGAGAAGATAAATCCTGAAACTGGAAGGCGAGAAAAAATGGAGGTTAAAAAAGTGATTTTTCAGGAAGAAAACTTTTTGAAATGGGTAAGAAATAAAATGCTTGAGCTTCATTATGATAATCCGAATGACCCCATGAGTCCGTTAGACAAAGTGGCTATTCAGACACTCTTTCGGCCAGTTAATTTGGTAGAAATGAAATACAACAAGCAGCGATATTTCAGCGATCCAAATACTGGTCAGGTATTAGAGCATTTGTATAACGAGGTTATTAATGAGGCGTGGTTATTTGGTGTGCGGCGCAATAATGATTTGGCGTATAAGCAGGTGATGACAAGCGACTCTAACTTGTTTGACAGGCTGGTTGAAATAAATTCGAGGAATGATCACACATCTGGTTCTACGCTTGCAAATATGTTGCGGATGGCAGATGAGTATAGTAGGGATACTGATGGAAAGGCAGACAATAGAGTAGGAGACTCGCTTCTTATAATGAATCAAATATATAGAAATTTATCAGACGAGAAAAATTTACGAAACATATTGCCCCCTGATGCGCTTTTGTATACAGCAAAAGGTTTTCGTGATGCAGTGCGGGCAATAAAGGGGATGGATTTTGACGAAGAGCTTACCGAATACGGAAATTATCGGTTTGAAGGTGAAAAGATTTATCACATAGACCCCCAAACAAAAATCAGGACAGTTATTTTTGATGAAAATGGGAAATTAACGAGTGATAAAGCGCTTATAAAATATTTGAATTTTTTCCCATCGGCAAACCCTGAAGAGACGAGTGAGGTGTTGGTACGAGAAATTGTAAAACAAACCGCTGCAAAAATTGTGGGTTTTCATACAGGATCTGATAAGGCTCAATATGAAAAGTTTAAAAAGAGGCATGGGCAAGATTTATCAGTGGAGGAATACCGAAAACTGTCACGAATTAATTTGGAATGGGCAGAAATTAACTCCTGGTCGGAGCAACGGTGGAGTGGAGTTGCTGCGCGAAATGATACGAACTATCGAGGATATGACGCATGGACGAAAATGTATATGCAGTACTATCGAGAGCGTCAATCTGGCTCCAGAACATCGGGTCCTATCGGAAATCCTGAGGATATGCAGATATTTCGAATGCTATCTCCTGATATGTGGCTTGCGATACGAACAGAGTCAGGCGAGTCAGTGCAGGAAGTATTTGACAATATTCACAAGGTAAATATTCAGCTCTATAGCTTGCCGAAGGATGAAAATTTAACTGATGAACAAAAAGCTTTGAAGGAGCGGCTCGTGCAGCAGAAAGATG
>Ga0265293_10003881_pt1 | contig 27174 bp, 30 predicted proteins | sample Munlanlewell138R_FD_192505 | JGI IMG/M metagenome (GOLD analysis project Ga0265293, IMG submission 192505) | Leachate microbial communities from a municipal landfill in Southern Ontario, Canada - Leachate well 138R | ecosystem: Engineered > Solid waste > Landfill > Unclassified | place: Canada...
GCGGCCGGTCCCGCTTTGCTGGAAGAATGCCGCACCTTGGGCGGATGCCCTGTGGGAGAAGCAAAAATCACGAAAGGCTACAACTTGCCGGCTCGGCATGTCATTCATACGGTAGGACCTGTTTGGCAAGGGGGAAGGGCAGGGGAACCTCGGCTTTTGGCTTCCTGTTATTTGAACAGCTTGAAGTTGGCGGCAGAGCACGGTGTCAAAACGCTGGCTTTCCCTTCCATCAGTACCGGTGTGTACGGTTACCCCATAGAAGAAGCGTCTGCCATCGCCGTTCAAACGATTGCCGAGTTTTTGAAATCCAACGATTCCATCCAAAAGGTCGTTTTGGTTGCCTTTAGTGAAAAAGACGAGCGGGTGCTTCAAGAAATGTTGGCACGTTTTATTCCCACTCAATAGTTGCTGGAGGCTTGGAAGAGATATCGTATACAACGCGGTTGATGGCGGGTACGTGTTCCATAATTTGATGGGATACTTCCATTAAAAAATCGTACGGAAGATGTACCCAATCTGCCGTCATGCCGTCTACAGACGTTACGGCACGTAGTGCCAGCGTATACGCATACGTACGTTTGTTGTCCGTGACTCCTACACTTTTTACCGGCAGCAACACGGCTCCGGCTTGCCAGACTTTGTGGTAAAGCCCGTGTTGGCGGAGCAACCGTATAAAAAGGCCGTCTGCTTGTCTTAAGATGGCTGCTTTTTCCGGGGTGACTTCTCCCAAGATCCGTATTCCTAAGCCGGGGCCCGGGAAAGGATGCCTGGAAATCATAGATTCTTCAATGCCCAAGGCCAGTCCTATACGCCGCACTTCATCTTTAAAGAGCATGCGTAGCGGTTCTACTATTTTGAGCGGTACGTAATCCGGCAATCCTCCCACGTTGTGGTGGGATTTTACGGCTGTTTTTCCTCCCGGAACAGCCACAGATTCTATAACATCCGGATAAATGGTGCCTTGTGCCAGCCACGTAGCGTTTTGAATGCTTTTGGCTCCTTCTGCAAACACATCAATAAACGTACCTCCTATAGCCTTCCGTTTGGCTTCCGGATCTGTAATTCCTTGGAGTGCTTTAAAAAAACGGGCCGAGGCGTCAATGCCTTCCACATCCAAGCCCATGTTCCGATACTTTTCTAAAACAGAGGCGAATTCATCTTCCCGCAACAGTCCGTTGTCTACAAAAATACAGTGGAGTTGTTTCCCAATGGCTTTGTGCAGGAGAACGGCAGCCACCGTGCTGTCTACGCCACCTGAAATGGCCATGATGACGTGCTCTTCTCCAATTTGCCCTCTCAACTGAGAAACGGTAGACGCTATGTAATTACCCGGAGTCCAGTCTCCGCTGCAACCGCATACCTCCTTGGCAAAATGGGCAAGCTGCGACGCATCGGGAGTTCCCTCTTCCGGAGCAACGTGAAATACGGGAACACGCTGTTCAAGATCTTTCAGGTTGAAAGGCTTGGAATCACCGGACAACACCATACCTTTCACCCGGTCGTGCAGGGTGGGGATGTGCGTATACGGATGTACTTCACAATACACGTTTATCTCACGCAATCTTCTGCCAATTAGCTGAGAATATGGTGAGCCAAAGTCAATGATGAGGATTGTTTCGTGCATAGGTAGACAGGTTGGAAGGATGTGCAAAAGTATAATAAAACAACGATTATTTAAAATATTTGTTTAACTTTGTCGGCTCATTTTGTGGGTAGATGAAACAGAAAGCACATAGCAGACCAGTCATAGAAACAAAGTCCTTACCCAAAGGAATACATAACTTTACGTTTCAGGTGACCGATGGTTTTTTCCAAGCGTTTGAAAACGCGGAAATACTGCAGGCAAATCTAACTACAGATGTAGAAGTAAACAAAACGGTAGAAGATACACCCTTCGTTTCCGTACAAATCACAGGAGAAGTTGTACTTTTGTGTGATCGTTGTCTAGGCAATCTGACAGTTCCTGTTTTTTATAAAGGCGCTTTAGACCTTGAAGAAATAGAAGAATGTACGCACGAACCTACCGGAAGGATTGACTTGACGCAATACGTATACGACCATGTGTGTTTGGCGTTGCCCATCAGACGTGTACACCCTTCAGAAGAAATATGCAGTCAAGAAGTACCTGCCCTATGGAAGGAGCAGGAAGAAAGTGAAAGAACAGCAAATACTGCTTTTAGCGGGCTGAAAGATTTGATAAAAAAATAATATAATCAGGAGATAAAGATATGGCACATCCAAAAAACAAGATTTCTAAACAAAGAAGAAACAAACGCAGAACGCATTATAAATTAAAAACACCCACCTTGGCTACTTGTTCCAATTGCGGTGCAACGGTTATGTACCACAGGGTGTGTCCCGAGTGCGGATTCTACCGCGGCAGACAAATTATTGAAAAAACCATTGTCTGACGCTAGATAAAGGCAAAGCCCTATAGTTCAAGGGATAGAACGGAAGTTTCCTAAACTTCAGATCCAGGTTCGAGTCCTGGTGGGGCTACTCCAACAACACATATACAAAATACATTATGAAATCTTTGAAAGGAACAAAAACAGAACAAAATTTGCTGGCAGCTTTTGCCGGAGAATCACAAGCATGCAGTCGCTACATGTACTTTGCTTCTACTGCTAAGAAAGAAGGATATCAGCAGATAGCCGCTGTTTTTGAAGAAACAGCGCACCAAGAGAAAGAACACGCCAAACGGTTCTTTAAATTTTTGGAAGGAGGCATGGTAGAGATTACAGCTGCTTATCCGGCCGGTGTTATTGGAACAACGGCAGAGAACTTATTGGCTGCTGCCGAAGGAGAATTGGAAGAGCATTCAGAATTGTATCCGGCATTTGCCAAAACAGCTGCGGAAGAGGGTTTCCCAAAAATAGCCGCTGCGTTCTTGGCCATTGCATCTGTAGAGGTAGAGCACGAAAGACGCTACCGCCAATTGCTGGCTCGCGTAGAGGCCGGAAAATTCTTTAATAGAGAAGACGAAATTTTCTGGCAATGCAGGAATTGCGGCTACATTACACAAGGAAAAACGGCTCCGGAATTGTGTCCTGCCTGTTTGCATTCCAAAGCATACTTTGAAGAAAAGAAAGAAAACTACTAGGTAACGGAACCGCTACCATACGGTTCTTGGTAAACGGCTCTCAGGATTTGGCGTTTGGTGCCCGGTCCCGGGAGCCGTTCTGTTATAAAACCCACCTTCTCCAACAAACGTCTGAAAAACCCGGTACAACTGTACGTCGTAAGTACGCTCCCTGTTTCCAGGTGGGGAACAATCCCAAGCAATACTTCTTCTGTCCACAATTCCCGCTGTACAGCCGGAGAAAACAAATCGTAATATACCACATGAATTTTTTCAGGTACACCGGCGCGCGGATTGCCGGAGTGCAGGGCGTAATCCAGTATATCCGTCCGGTGTTTTAGGATCGTAAAACGATCGTCTACAGCAAACGGAATATCCCATGGACAAGAATGGATGGTTTCCAATACTTCTTTCTCCCGTGCATGGGGAGTGTATTCCAATTGGTCCGTCACAGATTTTGGCAACGGATATTTTTCAATGGCACTATAAAACAAATGAATAGGAGGGGTGGCAGCCTTAACTGTTTGGTATGCAAGCAATGCATTCAGCCCCGTTCCCAATCCTGCCTCCAATATATGGATGGAAGAAGGGAGCGTACCGGAAGGTGAATGTTGATCAATGAAATAGCGCAGCCCTGAATCTCTATATACGTATGCAGATTCCAAAAGGGCACCGTGTAAAGAATGGTATGTTTCACCCAAAGGTCCCCTTACTGTTGGGGAACCGTCTGTCGTAGTCTCTACAGCAAAAAAGCTGTCCTTTTGGGGACAGCTTTTAGATGCATTTTTAGTTCCGTTATTTTTTTCTTTCACCGTAACGGCTCCTAAATTTATCTACACGTCCGGCCGTGTCTACAAGCTTCATCTTACCTGTATAGAAGGGATGCGAAGTATTGGAAATTTCCAGCTTGTATAAAGGATATTCTACTCCGTCAATAGTGATGTTTTCTTTCGTATTCACACAGGAGCGGGTAATGAACGTATGATCATTGGACATATCTTTGAATGCGACCAGTCTGTAGTTCTCCGGGTGTATTCCTTGTTTCATTGTATTGTGTTTTTTAATCTTTCGTTTTATCGGGCTGCAAAGGTATACATTTTTTTAGGTACGTCAAAACTTTTTGAGCCAATGCATCTGCAACTGCAGCTGTGGGCGCTTCACTATAGACGCGCATGATGGGTTCTGTATTTGATGTACGCAAGCTTACCCATTGTTTTTCTTCTTCAAAATCCAGACGTAAACCGTCTCTTTCATCGACGACTGCATGGGGGAAGGCCGCTCTTATTATATCAAATAAGATTTGCACAGAAGAATTTCTAGGAAGGTCTGCTCTGTTTTTGCTTATGTGGTACGTGGGGTACGTACTTCTGAGTTTGCTGGCCGATACTTGTTTTTCTGCCAACGCAGAGAGGAAGAGAGCCGTTCCAATAAGGGCGTCTCTGCCGTAATGTAAGGAAGGCAAAATGATACCGCCGTTACCTTCTCCGCCTATAATACTTCCTGTGCGTTTCATTTCCGCCACTACGTGGGCTTCTCCAACGGGCGACGATGTGTACGTTCCTTTATGCAAAAGCGTAATGTCTTTAAGAGCACGTGTAGAAGCCAAGTTGGATACGGTATGCAAAGGCGTTGCAGGATGTGTTTTTGTGTAGAAATTCAGCACGTAATCTGCACAAGCTACCAGTGTGTATTCTTCTCCAAAAGGGCTGCCGTCTTCGCATATCAACGCCAATCGGTCCACGTCCGGATCTACTGAAATGCCCAAATGGGCTTTTTTTTCTACAACGGTTTGTGATAAATCTGTAAGATGTTCCGGTAGCGGTTCCGGGTTGTGGGCAAATTGTCCGGTAGGTTCGCAATGGATTGTATGACAAGCAACACCTAAAGCCTCCAGCAACTTGGGTATGACTATGCCGCCAACTGAATTGATGCCGTCCACCACAACGCTGTAACCGGCTTGTGCAATAGCCTTTTTATTGACCAGTGGATGGTTTACGACAGCTTCTATGTGGTGGTCTGTAAAGTCGAGGACGTCGTACGTACCCAGTTTTTCTACAGGAACGTATTCAAAAGCTTCTTTTTCAATAATTTCAAGAATTTCTTCCCCTTGCCGGGCATTGAGAAATTCTCCTTTGTTGTTGAGCAATTTCAGTGCGTTCCACTCTTTTGGATTGTGGCTGGCCGTTATGACAATTCCACCGCAGGCTTGTAAGGAAAGTACAGCCATTTGTGTAGTGGGTGTAGCGGCCAATCCAATATCTATTACATCCATGCCACAGGCCTGTAAGGTGCCGCATACCATCTGCCTGACCATTTCACCGGACAGGCGTGCGTCGCGTCCCACCACAACGGTACGTATTGACTCTTTGCTTTGTTCGGTTATCAGTCGCGCATAAGCAGAAGTAAAACGTACTATATCTATAGGAGAAAGGGATACGCCCGGCTTTCCGCCGATAGTACCCCTTATTCCTGAAATGGATGTAATCAGACTCATGGTTTAACTGGGCATTGCCAGGAAGCACGAGGCAAAGGCCAGAATGGCGTACAGTTCCGGGAATACAGCCAATACCAGAGTGTTACCAAATACGTTATGTCCGTTGCTCATTTCTACAACCCCGTTGGCGGCTATCTGAGCTTGTTTAATGGCTGAAATAAGACCTACAACGCCCATCGCCAGACCTGCTGCCAATACTGCCAATGACTGGCTCATGGTGAGTACTCCGTCCAAACTGTTAATGGCTCCCAGGTTCAGGAAGAAAGCAGCGAAACCGTACAGCCCTTGGGTCGAAGCCAAAGCGCTCAATATCATTGCAGATCCAAAGATATTTGGATTTTTTTTCATCGCTGATACGGTGGCATTTCCTGCCAATACAGTTCCTATAGCACTTCCAACTCCTGCGGGGATCAACATAAGTGCAATACCTATGTAGGCTAAAATTAATGGTAATGTGTTCATAATAAGTTGACTAATGTTAAGATATAGTATTGATTATTCTTTTATTTTTAACGGTTTGTATTCGCGTCCGCCACCGGTAAAATCTGCATTTTTGAAAAATTCCACAAAAGTCAGACGCATGGGGTGCACAAAAGCGCCGAGTGCACTCAGTCCCAAAACCAGGGCATGTCCGAAAAGTAAGAGCACCAAAGCCAGCAGCCATCCCACGTAGGGTACTCCTGCAAGGCTCAATGCGAGGGTGTTAACCACCAGCCCCAGGATACCTCCCGAGGTACCCAGTCCAAAGAGCCGTATGTATGAAAGCATATCGCCAAAGACACCGGTTATGTCATACATGGACCAGAGACCTTTCCCCAAACGCTTGTGTACAGGCCCTTCCGGCTTGGAAAACAATACGATCAGAGAAATGCTTACCACAAGCATGGTTGTTGAAACGGGTTTTGACATATTCAGATCCTCCACCATTGTGGAAGCGTAGGCAATGGTCGCCCATACAATGAGAATTGCCCAGCCAATGGGAGCCATCCCATGCTGCCAGCCTTTTCTTATGATGGAATTGACGGCCGTAAGCAAGCGGGCAAAAACTATTTGGAACAAGCCAAAAAGTATGGCAAACCAGAACATATTCATATCGTTGAACTGGAATAAAAAATTCTGGTTTTTCACAAGTGATGGTGCAATTTCTGAGACTTTCATGCCAAAGAAACCACCAGGCAGGGTAGCTATGATAATAGATCCAAGTCCCAGGAAAAAGACAAGGTTCAGGTATCCCTTCATTTTTGGAAGGAAAAACCGCCCCAATAATCCAATAAGTACAAGCAGGAGCCCGTATCCCATGTCTCCCAGGCAAAAACCAAAGAAAAGCATATAGAATGGAGCAAAGTATGGGGTAAGATCCAATTCATCGTAGACTGGTAGCATATACATCTTTCCTATGGGTTCGAAAAGACTTGAAAACCAAGAGTTTTTCAACTTTATTGGCGGGTCGTCGCTACTTTCTGCAGGTGCACTTAAATAATACAGACTTTCCTTTTCCAAGAAAGATTCCAGCTCTGTAGCCCTGTCTGTGGGAGCGAATCCTGTCAATAAATCAATACGACCTTCCACCTGTTTATCTGCCGAAGCTCCCGCCAGGTAAAGATCCAGTTTTGATGACAATTCATTGGCATACGATGTAAGTACCCCAATGTTGGCTGAAAGTATTTCCAACCGGTCAGTGCATACCTGTAGTTCAGCTTCTTTTTCACGAAGTTCTTCCTGAAGGACATTGCACGGAATAGTCGGAAACACAGCCTCGTTTCCCGGAAAATCATAGGATTCTCCCGGAACTTCCAGAACTAGGAAACTAATTTGCTTCTCTGTCTTTTCCACAACAAACAAAGGATATTGTTTTTCCCATTCAGGATTGAAACGGCGTGCAGGCTGTATATAAGCATGGATAATAAAACCCATATCCTGGATTTTTTCCACATCTTGCAGGGTAAAAGGTCCCCACGGTTCTGCTGCTTTCAGTTGCTCTGATAAAGAATGAATGATTGTTTTCAGGGATTCCCGTGTGGAGAACAATTCCTCCGCTTCTTTTAGCAGTGAAGCACCATGGTCCTGATAAGGCTCCGTCCTCTCATCCTTTTTTTCTTTGGCAACTATGCTGAGTTTGTTTACGACCTGATTGATCTGAAAAAGTTTGTCTGAAAGATCCTTGGAATGTTGGTCCACCGCTTTTTCCTGACGGTTGATGTCAACCATTCCCAAATCCTGCAATTTGTTTAAAAAGTCTGGTGTCTGCTCATTAAGCAAAACAAAGGAATACTTTGTCATTTTGGTAATCATAGCAGCTCCTCCTCGTTCTTTTTACGTGTTTTAACAATTTTCTGACTGGCTTTGGACAGCGTTTCCTCGTCCTCTAAAAACCGCTTGATCTTAAGAATGGCTTCTTCGTACCCGGGAATTTGAACCTTTTCGTAAAGATTTACCTTTTGTGTAGTTTTTTTACGTGCAAAATCCAGCATGTTTTTCTTCTGCAGGTAAATTTCACTTTCTATCCCAATCTGTGCAAGATCTTGCAGAATCTGAACCCCCTGGGCATACCACTGGGGCTCAGCGAAAAGTGAGAAAGGTTTTACTTCAAATAGAACTTCCTTGAGGACAGGGGTTTTTATACCGGCAATTTTAACTGTTTCAAGCTTCACATCTTTAACGGCAATCAGCCCCGGAGTAAACTCATTCCATAAGGCAGCCATATTCCTGTAAGAAGACAAGGATTTGTCCAGTTTCTCCAGTAACTCGTCGGACCGCTCTTTGGCACGTTTTACTTCCATACGCAGGGCACTTTCTTTGTTTTTCAGCGTAGGGAGGGCTCTCTCCCTAATCTTGAGCTGTTTTCCCAGATTATGGAGGGACGTTTTGTTAAACTGATATTTAATTGCCATAATATTTCTCAACTAAATCTTCACGAATACTCAATTCTTCTTTTGTGAAGTACTTAGCAAACAATTTCCAGGTACGTTCCAGCATTTCCGTTACGTTTATATTTACGTCAATAGAAAGGAGCTGGAATGAATATTCTTTTGCAAAATCCAGTGCACGTAAGTCGTAGTCGCTCAAATCAAAACCGTTTTCCAGTTTTGTCTTGGCATCGGCTGCGTCTGCGTACAAACGGATAGCTGTATTCATCACGTGGTTGTGGTCTTCTCTTGTTTGTTTTCCTATGACCAACTGTTTGAGTCGTGACAAGGAACGGAAGGGGTCCACAATTACTTTACCGGTATCTGTGTCGTGGCGTAGGAAAAGCTGACCTTCTGTAATATATCCGGTGTTGTCGGGAATGGCGTGGGTAATATCACCGCCGCTAAGAGTTGTAACGGCAATAATGGTAATAGAACCTCCTGAAGGCAATTGTACAGCTTTTTCATAGATTTTAGCCAAGTCAGAGTACAGTGATCCCGGCATAGAATCTTTAGACGGTATTTGGTCCATTCGGTTGCTTACAATACTCAATGCGTCTGCATAAAGCGTCATATCGGTAAGCAGTACCAGTACTTTTTCGTTTTTATCCACAGCAAAGTATTCGGCAGCCGTAAGGGCCATATCGGGAATGAGCAATCGCTCTACCGGCGGGTCGTCCGTAGTATTTACAAAACTGATAATACGTGATAATTTTCCTGCGTTTTCAAAAGATTGACGGAAAAACAAATAGTCGTCGTTTGTCAGTCCCATACCTCCCAAGATGATTTTGTCTACGTCTGCTCGTAGCGCAACGGTAGCCATTACTTGGTTGTACGGTTGGTCGGGGTCGGCAAAGAAAGGAATTTTTTGACCGGACACCAATGTGTTGTTCAAGTCAATCCCGGCAATTCCTGTGGGAATAATTTGTGAAGGTTGTATTCTGCGGTATGGGTTTACGGAAGGTCCTCCAATTTCACGGTGTTCTCCTTCTACCTCGGGGCCTCCGTCAATGGGACGTCCGTATGCGTCGAAAAAACGACCTGACAAATCATCAGTGACATGAAGCGAAGGGGCTTCTCCAAAGAAAACAACTTCGGAATTGGTGGCAATCCCCTCTGTTCCTCCAAAAACTTGTAGGGTAACAAGGTCTCCGCTGATTTTTACCACTTGAGCCAGGCGGCCATCAACGGTAGCCAGTTCGTCGTTCATGACGCGCTGTGCGTTTAAAGCGACCGTTGCTTTAGTAATTCCTTCTAAACGTGTGTATATGCGTTGAAAAGCTTGTGCCATAATCTATGTGTTAAGCCTGAACCTTTTGGCTCAGGAGTTCTTCAATATCGGTTTCGTAGCGTTTAAATTCTTCGGACATGTATTCGGAATAGTTCATTTGACGGAAGACGTTGATCAATCTCTTGAAAAAGGCAGAACACTCCTCAAAGTCTTCAAATTCAAAAGCTTGTCTGCAAACTTCTATGATTTTTGTATACATGTATTGTTGTCGTTCCATGGGGGTAGACGCGTCAATGGAATCGAATGCATCTTGTTGTAAGATGATGAAGTCAATCAATTCAGATTTCCAATAGTTGATATGGTACTCTAAGGGTACTCCGTCGTCTCCCAGGATGTTGATTTGTTCGTATGCTTCTTTACCACGTCTGACGTAGTTCTTGCCCTCCCAAATGGAGTCTATCCATTCCGGTCCCAATTTTTCTTCATAGTACTTTATGATTTCCGGATATTCCAGGTATTTGGAATAGCTGTCCATAGGATCTATAGCAGGGTAACGTTTTCTGTCGGCCCTGTTTTGCGACAATGCATAGAAGCAACGAGTGGCTTTTTGTGTAGATTCCGTAACGGGTTCTTTTAGGTTTCCTCCGGCAGGAGATACCGTTCCAATGAAAGTGACCGATCCCAATTCTCCGTTGTTCAGTTCTACAATTCCTGCCCGAGCGTAGAAACTGGAAATAATAGCCGGAAGGTCCATGGGGAACGCGTCTTGTCCGGGCAACTCTTCCATACGGTTACTCATTTCCCTGAGGGCTTGTGCCCAACGAGAAGTAGAGTCTGCCAACAACAAGGCTCTGTGTCCCATAGCTCTGTAATATTCGCAGAGGGTCATAGCCGTATATACAGAGGCTTCACGGGCGGCTACCGGCATGTTGGATGTATTACAGATAATAGTGGTACGTTCCATCAGGTGGCGTCCTGTACGGGCGTCTATCAGTTTGGGGAACTCTGTAAATATTTCCACTACTTCGTTGGCACGTTCGCCGCAGGCTGCTACCATAATAATATCGGCTTCTGCTTGCTTGGCAATGGCGTGCTGTAAAACGGTTTTCCCAGATCCAAAAGGCCCGGGAATAAATCCCGTACCTCCTTCTGCAATGGGGTTGAACGTATCTATGGTACGCACACCTGTTTCCATTACTTTGTAAGGTCTGGGCTTTTGTTTGTAAGCGGTGATGGCTCGTTTGACAGGCCATCTTTGTACCATGGTAACGGGGATGCTGGTGCCTTTTTCGTCTTTGAGTACGGCTACCGTTTCATCTACCGTGTACGATCCTTCTACAGTAATTCTTTCTACGGTATACGTACCTGTCATAACAAAAGGAACCATAATACGGTGTACTAGCCAGCCTTCCATGACTTCTCCCAGCCAATCTCCGGCTGTAACTGTGTCGCCGGTACGAACCAAAGGTTTGAAATCCCAGGTTTTTTCTCTGTCCAACGGGTCGGTATATTCTCCTCTTTTCAGGAAGACACCGTCCATGGTAGTCAGGTTGTTTTGAAGTCCATCGTAATTGCTAGACAGCAAGCCGGGGCCCAATTGAACTTCCAACATATGACCTGCAAAGGTCACATGGTCACCAACGCGCAATCCTCTTGTGCTTTCAAAGACTTGTGCCGAGACGCTTTTACCCGACACTCTGATGACTTCTGCCATCAGGCGTGTATCTGCCAGATGGATGAAACAAATTTCGTTTTGAGCAACCGGTCCGTCAACTTCAATGGTAACCAGGTTGGCAATGATGCCCCTTACTTTACCGGTAGTTTGTGTTTGCATAATTATTATTCTTCTTTATCTGCTTTGTATGTGCCTTTTACTTCATCTACCAGTTCCCTGAACATTTTTGTCCCTGTTTCTTTGTCCAGACGTGCCCAGCGGGCAACGAGGGAAGCCTTAAGAAAAAAAGCGAGTATAACATGTATATCAAAATAATGAAATATGCTCAGCTCTGACACTTTCTGCCACCGGAGACTATCAATTTTCTGTTCCCTTTCCAAGGGATCTTTTAATTGCATGATCCTGTGCAGGACTGTTGCATATTCCGAAATGAATTCAAGTTTAAAATCTTCTGCCTTAGATTGCTTCAACTGTTGGGTAAGGACGCTGTCGCCAATCAGGTGGTCATCGGGGCTTGTTCCGTAATTCCTGGCAGTATATGCTGCTATGATATTGCGAATTTCCTGGTCAAAGGAAAAATAATCCCGAATGAAAAAATTGCTGTGACAATGAGCTGCCCGGTAAAAATGAATATTCATGAACCTGGCTTCCAGGCCCTTTTCTATCCAGTCGAGCAAGCGGTTGTCCTTTTTGCTCAACATGTTTCTCAGGGATCCGGTCAGTTCTTGAAAATCAAAGCTACCCGATTGAAAATCCAGAGCTAGTTGTGGCAATCCTGCAATAATGAACTCGTAATTATTCATCATAGAGAAGCGATTGTGTTCCCGGACTTACGTATTTATTGAATAGAGCCATGAAATCCTTGTCTGTGAACCGGATTTGGTATCCTCCGCCTACAGGCTCTATAACAAATCCGTTTTCCATATCTTCAGTGAAGGTAACTTTCAGACCCTTGTCAAATATTTCTGATGTTCTGGATTTGAGGAACCCTGCAAATGATTCTTTTCTGGACTGTGGTAATACCAGCTCCAAGGCCATAGACCCGGCATCTTCCGGTTTAAAAGACTGTACCAAGGTGCTTATGATATCCTGAACAAAGACATCGTCTTCCATTGCTTTCTTAGTAGGGCCTTCCAGTGCTTTAAACACTACCATGTCCTTGATTTTCTTTTTTAATACCGAGATGGTATGGCGTGAGGCCATCTTGATTTCATTCTCTACCTGCTCCTTGTGTTCGGCAGCTTCTTGTTCAGCCCGATCAACAATCCAGGTAGCCTCCTTTCTGGCTTCTTGAACAATTGCCAGGGCTTCTTCTTTGGCTTTTTCTAGAAGAATATCCGCTTCTTCCTTGCCTTTAGCCAAACCTTCTTGGTACAGCTTATTTGTAAGTTCTTGCAGTTTGTTTTCCATAGGTTTGTATTGTGATTGTATGATTGTTTTATGATAAGAATCCAAGTAAAATTCCTGCGGCTACAGCAGAACCAATGACCCCGGCTACGTTCGGGCCCATGGCGTGCATAAGCAAGTGGTTGGTTCGGTCGTATTGCAAGCCAACGATTTCAGATACACGGGCCGAGTCGGGAACTGCAGATACACCCGAGTTCCCAATGAGCGGATTGATTTTGTTCCCCGGTTTTAAGAACAGGTTCATGACCTTGACAAAAAGTACACCGGCTGCTGTTGCAACAATAAAGGACATGGCTCCCAGTCCAAAAATGAGGACGGATTCCACTTGAAGGAATTTATCTGCTTGTGTAGAAGCTCCTACGGTCAATCCAATCAGGATGGTGACTACGTCAATGAGCGGTCCGCGGGCCGTTTCTGCAAGGCGTCTTGTCACTCCACTTTCTTTCAGCAAGTTGCCAAAGAAGAGCAAACCCAGCAAAGGCAATCCCGACGGTACTATGAAAGCTGTCAGCAGCAATCCCACAATGGGGAAAATAATCTTTTCTGTTTTGGAAACGGCACGTGCCGGTTTCATCTTAATCAACCGCTCCTGTTTTGTTGTAAACAACTTCATGATAGGGGGTTGAATAAGCGGTACCAACGCCATATAAGAATAGGCAGATACGGCAATGGCGCCCAATAAGTCCGGAGCCAATCTTGATGATAAGAAAATGGCCGTAGGACCGTCAGCGCCTCCAATAATGCCGATGGCACCGGCAGCTTGTGGTTCAAACCCTAAGAAGAGGGATGCTCCATAAGCCGCAAAAATACCAAACTGAGCGGCAGCGCCTATTAAAAGCAATTTGGGGTTGGATATCAGGGAAGAAAAATCTGTCATGGCTCCAATACCCATAAAGATAAGCGGTGGATACCAACCGTTCTGTACACCGTGGTGCAAGATGTTAAGTACAGAACCTTCTTCGTAAATACCGACACTCAGACCGGGGTATAGAGGAATATTCCCTATAATCATTCCAAATCCAATGGGAATGAGCAGGAGCGGTTCCCATTCCTTGATAATTCCCATGGCAATAAATCCAATACCTATACATATCATTAAGATGTGTTGAAAAGTGGTATTGGCAAATCCTGTGTATTCCCAGAATTGTTGTAGGTTATTGATGATTTGATCCATGTTAATTCAAAATTATCAAGGGTGCACCTTCCAGTACAGAGTCTCCTTTACTTACTTTGATAGAAGTTACAACTCCGTCTCTGTCGGCTTCAATATTGTTTTCCATTTTCATGGCTTCCAGTACAACCAGTTTTTGTCCCGATTTAACGGTATCACCTTCTTTTACCGTTACTTCTAAGATTACTCCCGGTAGCGGTGAATTGATGGTATGTGTGGCACCGCCTGCTGAAGGAGCTTTGGCTGCTTGAGACTTGGGGGTGGGGGCAGATACACGCGGTGAGCGGGAAACGGTGGGTACAGAAGTTTTTTTAATAGGTTTGTCGATGGTCACCTGGTAGGGAGTTCCGTTAACCTCCACTTCTGCTAAGGTATCTTCCAGTTCATTAATGACAACGTTGTAATTGTTCCCGTTAATGATCAATTTATATTCTTTCATGATTGTAGATGTGTTATCGGTTTTATTATTTTCTTGCAGAGGGAGTTTTCCTCATGGATTGACCCTTGGAACTCCATGGAGAATAATTTCTCCTGACTTGCTCAATGGTCAAGATGGTTGTTTCAATGTCGTGAACTTCATTTTCACGTGCATACATATGCAGTGCCGTGGCAATGGCTGCAAATACTTCTCCTGAAGTTTCTGCCATGGATACCTTTTTTGTTTTGCCATAGGCATCTGCTTTCCTCTGTGTCAAGTTTAAGGCTATTTTTCCTGTTCCTTTAAATACAAATGTTAAAAGGACGAGTGCCAAAAACACTACGGACATAGCTAAAAGGGCCATAATCCACCCGTATGGATCTGTTTCTTTCATCAGGTCGCTACGTGATTTCCCGTCTAATGAAAAGTTGTTGGTACTGGGCGATGTTCTGGGTAAGATTTCCCATCCTGTATTATCGGCATCCAATCCATACGTACCTTCTCCATCCACTGCTCTACCATAGGATTGATTGGGTTCCAAATCTTTAGGCAAGGTGACCTGGTCGATGATGGTAGTTCCGTCACCGCTTGTTAAAATAAGCACCTCCGATTCCTCCAGCGTGAAGTTGACATGAAAAGACCCCCTGTGGGGCTTGCTGTCTGCCCAGAATAAGATGTGTTGTCTGGGTCTTATTTTTGTCAATACGTCTCCGCGCGGTATGGTGTATTTCTTCAGGTTATCGGGATCGTTACTCAAGTAGCAACCTCCAATATCCACCGTTCCATAACCGGTATTGAAAATTTCAAACCAAGCACTGTGTACACCAAAATCATCCTGAAAATCTTCCGTATTGATAATCAAAAGCTCATTCAGTCTTAACTCGTTTGGATTTTGGCCATAGAGCCCGACGGCTAAGAGCAACACCCATACGGTAAGTAAGCATTTATAGAAATGTTTCATTGTAATGTAGGATTATAAAGGAAGGTTATCGTGCTTCTTGGGAGGCAGACTTTGTTTTTTGTTGGAGAGCAACTGCAAGGCCCGTATAATCCTGAAACGCGTATTCCTAGGTTCTATTACGTCATCAATGTACCCGTATCGTGCCGCATTATAGGGGTTAGCAAAATTGTCGCGGTATTCTTTTTCTTTTTCTGCCACAAAAAGGGCCGGGTCTTCTACGTTAGCCAGTTCTTTTCCGTACAATACCTCAATAGCACCGGACGGTCCCATAACGGCAATCTCTGCAGAAGGCCATGCATAGTTGAGGTCTCCACCCAGATGCTTGGATCCCATTACAATGTAGGCGCCTCCATAAGCTTTCCTAAGGATTACGGTAATTTTAGGTACTGTGGCTTCTCCGTACGCGTACAGCAATTTGGCTCCGTGTAAAATCACTCCGCCGTATTCTTGTTGTGTTCCGGGTAAGAATCCGGGAACGTCCACCAAAGTAATGATGGGAATGTTGAACGCATCGCAAAAACGTACAAAACGTGCCGCCTTTCTGGAAGAGTTGATATCCAACACACCGGCCAATACGCGAGGCTGGTTGGCTACAATACCTACAGATGTTCCGTTAAAACGAGCAAACCCCGTAATGATATTGGTAGCGTAGTCTTTATGTACTTCCAGGAACTTGCCGTAGTCCACAATGTTGTGGATGATATCGTACATGTTGTACGGTTTGTTGGGGCTGTCCGGAATGATTTCGTTCAAAGAGTCTTCCAGCCTGTCAATGGGGTCGGAGCATTCTATATGCGGAGGTTCCTCCATATTGTTCTGAGGCAGGTAGCTGAGCAGGTCGCGAAGCAACTCAATGCCATCTTCTTCCGATTCAACGGCAAAGTGTGCCACACCGCTCTTGCTGGCGTGTACTTGTGCTCCACCCAGGTCTTCCTGAGTAACGTCTTCTCCCGTTACGGTCTTGACTACTTTTGGGCCTGTCAAGAACATGTAGCTGGATCCCTTCATCATGACTGTAAAGTCTGTAAGTGCAGGGGAATACACAGCACCGCCGGCACAAGGGCCAAACAGGGCTGAAATTTGTGGGATAACACCGGATGCCAAGATGTTTTTTTGGAAAATATCGCCATATCCTGCCAAGGCATTCACACCTTCTTGAATTCGTGCGCCTCCGGAGTCGTTGATTCCGATGAGAGGAGCACCTACTTTCATGGCCTGTTCCATGATTTTAGTAATTTTCAAGGCCATAGTTTCAGAGAGGGAGCCTCCAAAAACGGTGAAATCCTGTGCAAATACATACACGAGCCTTCCTTCTATGGTCCCATATCCCGTAACAACGCCGTCACCCATGATGACGTTATCCTGCATGCCAAAGTTGGTACTTCTGTGCGTCACGAACATATCAAACTCTTCAAAGCTGCCTTCATCAAGAAGCATGGTTATGCGTTCGCGAGCCGTCAATTTTCCTTTAGCATGTTGTGCATCAATACGTCTTTGTCCACCACCCAGGCGGGCTTTTTCACGGAGCTGTATCAACTCCCTGACCTGTTCCAACTGCTTGCTCATTTTTATACAGTGTATTTAAAATTATAGAATAAAAAATTATTTACCAGGGTTTTCACACAGCTCTGTCAATACCCCAAGGGTATCTTTTGGGTGTAGAAAAGCAATTTGTAGTCCTTCTGCTCCTTTACGCGGTGTTTTATCAATCAGACGTATGCCTTTCTTTTCCAATATTTCCAGTTTTTCCGGCAGGCCTTTTGTGGCAAAAGCAATATGGTGTACCCCTTCTCCTCTTTTCTCAATGAATTTTCCAATGGGGCCTTCCGGATCTGTGCTTTCCAGTAGTTCAATTTTTGTTTCTCCTATTTGGAAAAAAGCTGTTTTTACTTTTTGGTCCTTTACCTCTTCTATAGCATAACAAGTAAGACCAAGAACATTTTCATAAAAAGGAATAGCTGTTTCCAGTGACTTTACGGCTATGCCTATATGCTCAATATGTTTGATCATAGTTTGTTGAGTCAAATTATAATTTTTAATCCCACAAAAGTATGAAATTTATCTGAAAAGTCTAATATAATCATAGATTCTTTACTTTTGTAAGTATTACTTATGGAAATGATGAAAACAATCAAAAACCATACCGAAATTCGTTATTTTCTTGGCTTGATAAAGCTAATGGCTTTGATTCTGCTCTTGTTTTTTTTGACAAGAATGGGTTTTTATGCATACAACCAATATTTGTTTACGGAAATTTCTACGGCTTTGTGGTTAGAGATTTTGCGTGGGGGCCTGCGTTTTGATTTGGCTGCCTTGTTTTATCTGAACGGGTCTTATCTGCTGCTGGCACTTTTGCCGTTGCCGTTTGTTTTCTCAAAGGGATGGCAGCTTTTTTTAAAGGTCCTTTTTATGGTAACGAACGGAGCCGGTTTTTTGGCTCAATTGTTTGATTTTGTGTTTTTTCGGACCACTCTTAGAAGAACGGATTTTACTTTCTTTCGTGAATTTTCTAATGAAACAAACCTGGGACCCATTGTGCTCCGTGCCGTAACGGAACATCCCTTTGTGGTACTTTTGTGGCTCATTCTTATGGGATTGCTTTGGTTTGGGTACGGACGTATAAGTTACAAGCCGTCCAAAGAGCCGTCCCGTCCTGCGTTAACGGTTCGTTTTTTTGCAACCCGATTGCTGGTTTGGTGCTTGACGGCAGGACTTGCCGTAATAGCCATCCGGGGTGGTATGGACAGAACCACACGCCCCATCACCTTGAGCAATGCTACGGCTTATGTAAGAGATCCCATACAGACCGGGCTGGTCTTGAACACTCCGTTTTGCATCATACGAACGGTGGGAAAACCTTCTTTGGAAAGGCTGAATTATTTCCCCTCAGAGGAGGAATTGGAACGCATTTACACACCTATTCACAGAAAAAAAGAGGGTGAAGATCGAATGGGGCCAGATCCTGCAGAGGATGTGGAAAAAAATGTGGTCATTCTTATTCTGGAAAGTTTTTCCAAAGAATACATAGGGAGCCTGAACGAAGGAACAGGTCCGTCTTATACGCCTTTTCTGGATTCTTTGATGATGCATTCGTTTTCTTGTATAAAGGCTTATGCAAACGGTCGGAAATCGGTAGATGCCATTCCTTCTATTCTGGGTAGCATCCCTTCTTTGGAACAATCGTTTGCTCTTACGCCGTACGCACTTAATAAGGTAGAAGGATTGGGTAATGCATTAAAAAAGAGGGGATATGCTACGGCATTTTTTCATGGGGCTCCAAACGGTTCTATGGGATTGGACGGAATGGCGCGTCATTTTGGTTTTGATGCGTATTACGGTATGAACGAATTTGGTGACAAAGCTTTTTACGATGGGTACTGGGGTATATGGGACGAGCCCTTTTTGCAATTTTTTGCGGCTACTTTAGATTCTTTTCCCGAGCCTTTTGCTGCTGCCCTGTTTACCCTTTCTTCTCATCACCCTTTTGTGATACCTAAAGAGTACAAGGGCAAATTTCCTGAAGGGACAGATCCCGTTCACCCATGCATTGGGTATGCAGACTATGCAATCCAACGGTTTTTTGAACGCGCTGCCAAAAGCAGTTGGTATGAACATACGTTGTTTGTTTTGGTAGCTGATCACGGAATTTTTTCCCGCACCAACCCCCAATACCAGTCAGCTACAGAAAGTATGGCCATTCCTTTGTTGTACTACGATCCTTCAGGAACGCTTATACCTAAAGGAGAAAGGTTTGAACACACAACACAACAGATTGATATTATGCCTACCGTTTTGGAGTGGTTGGATTACCCGCACAGCTATTTTGCCTTTGGAAGAAACATACGCGATACCTCTACCATTCCCTTTGTGGCAAACAATCCGTCATCCAACGAGCTCTTTCTAAAAGCTTTCAGACAGCAGTACAACAACAGACTTTTGGACGATCGCTTAACAGCAGAAGACTGAATACGCCGTTAAGCCATGTTGGTGAACACGTTTTGTACGTCGTCGTCTTCCTCTATACGTTCTACCAACTTTTCTATTTCTTCTTTTTCAGCAGGCGTCAATTCTTTTAAGGGACCGTTGACGATACGGTCAAATCCGCCGCTGACCAATTCCAATTGCTTTTCTTCAATAAATTTTTGCAGACTGCCGTAGGCTTCAAAGGCACCGTAAATGACTATGACATCGTCTTCATCCTCATCTTTGAAGACTTCTTCTCCTCCGTAATCAATCAATTCTAGTTCCAACTCTTCCAAGTCCAATCCCGGTGTCTCTTTTATACGAAAAACACAAGTATGATCAAATAAAAAATCTACACTGCCGGAAGTACCCAAACTACCTCCGTGTTTGTTGAAATAGGAGCGGACATTGGCTACCGTTCGCGTAGTATTGTCTGTAGCCGTTTCTACCAAAATGGCAATACCGTGCGGCCCGTATCCTTCGTACACCACTTCTTTGTAATCGCCTTTGTCTTTTTCCTCTGCCCTTCGGATGGCTCTTTCTATATTATCCTTAGGCATGTTTTCAGATCGGGCTGTTTGGATAACGGCCCGCAAACGCGGATTGTTTTCGGGATCGGTTCCGCCTTCTTTGGCTGCAATAGTCAACTCTTTACCCAAACGGGTAAAGGTGCGGGACATACTTCCCCAGCGCTTTAGTTTTCTGGCCTTTCTGTATTCAAAAGCCCTTCCCATAATTTTATACGCGAAATGTATTTGTCAATATCCATGCCCTCTATCGTTTGAGGGTATTTGAGTTTGATCATATTGTAGATAGACAAGGCGCCTTCGTAGTCGCCTGTTTCTTCCATGAGGATGGCTGCCTTTTTATAATATCCTGCAGCGTACGCATTGTCTTTATAGGTGGCGGCTTTCATATACCAGGACAACCCTTTGTCCAATTGATCAAGCCCCACGTAGGCATCTGCTATGTTGGCATACGCCCTTGCTTGTATGATTTCATCTCCTGTTTTGTACTTTCTCAGGAAGTCAATAGCTTCTGTGTAGTTTTCCAGTTGGAGCTCACAAACACCTGCGTAAAAATATACCAGAGGACCGGCTTTCTTTTTATAATCTTTTATGATGTCTTTAAAACCTAAGATGTTGCCGTCTCCGTTTAGTGCCAAGTCAAAGGAATCTATACGGAAATATTGTTCTGCGGGAAACAGTTGCGCCAAGGCTTCTTCCCGTTTGGGGTCTCGAATGAGCCTCATATAAGCAAATACCAATCCCAGCAGGATTACAACACCTAAAACGGTATACAAAATATGGTTTTTGTATTTGTTCAGAAACTCTTCTGATTTGCTAATGGCTTCGGCTACTACGGCCATTTCTTCTTTTTTCTGAGTATGCTTTGAGCTGCTTTTCTTTTTTGACATAGGTCTTTGTTTTAAGGCGGCAAATATACGTATTTTTTGCTATTTTTGCACACTTACACAAGGAATCTGCATGCATTTAGTTCGATTGTTGATCTCTGATTTTAAAAACATTGCTCAAGCTCAATTGGAATTTTCTCCGGGAATTAACGTTTTGTACGGAGACAACGGGGAAGGAAAAACCAACTTGTTGGACGCCATCTATTATTTGAGCCTGTGTAAAAGTGCCTTATCTATCCGGGACAGAGAGGTTGTCCGTCACAACGCTCAAACCTTTTCTTTGTTTGGCGAATATGACGTGAATTCCGGATTGACAGAAAAAATTTCCTGTTCCGTGACACCCGGTACGGAAAAAACATTTCAAAGGAACGGGAAAAAATATGAGAAATTGTCTTTGCATGTAGGATTGCTGCCCGTTGTCATGGTTTCTCCACAAGACACAACGCTTGTGTACGGTCCCGGGGAAGAGCGTCGTAAGTACATGAATTTTCTTCTTTCGCAGACCATACCGGACTACTTGTTGACGGTTATGGAATACAACAAACTGCTTCACCAAAGAAACAGGTGGTTGAAATCGAACGGAGGGTCTCAAAACGTATTGGAAGCTATAGATGCAGGTCTTTCTGTCAGAGCAGATGCCATTCATGAACACCGCAGCCGTTTGTGTCGCTTATTGGGTCCTCAGGTAACGAAGTACTACAATTTGCTGTCTTCCGGTAAAGAACAAGTAGATTTAAGGTACGATTCCGATTTGAATCGCGCTCCCATGAAAGAATTGTTGGCCCGATCTTTTGAAAAAGACAGAGTCCTTATGTATACTAGTGTGGGCATTCAACGTGATGATATTTATTTTTCATTAGGCGATCATGCTTTGAAGTCGTGCGGATCGCAAGGGCAGCAGAAAACGTATCTGCTGGCCCTCAAACTGGCGCAATTTGCTTTGATAAAGCAAATGAAAGAGGTGGCTCCCATTTTGTTGTTGGACGATGTGTTTGACAAACTAGATGCACAAAGGGTTTCGCGTTTGTTGCATTTGGTGGTGGAAGACGGTTTTGGACAGATTTTTTTAACAGACAGCAACAAAGTACGCATAGAAGAAATCATTCAGAATTTAGACGGTTCACGTAAAATATTCAGAGTTAAAGACGGAGGGTTTACAAATGAAGAGGAAGCAGGCAAGAGTATTGAAAGACATCATTGACCAAACATTGAAAGAGTCGGGATTGGCAGAAGGTTTGGAAACATTGAAAATCCATAAAGCTTGGGATGAGGTCATAGGAAAGTCGGCTGCTCAAGAATGCACAAAACGTACGTTCCGCAGCGGCAGGTATACAGTACATGTAGCGTCTTCTGTACTCCGCTGCCAGTTGGATATGCAAAAGATCTTTTTAAAGGAAAGGTTGAACATACTCTTAGGGAATGATTCCGTTCAAGAAATCATTATTCGTTGAATATGCGTAAAAAGCCGCTCATCATAGCAGACAACCAAATACCTTACCTGGAAGGAATTCCCGAACGTTACGCACGTATAGTTCGCATGCCCTATCACCGGATAGATGCATCGGCTTTGCGCTGTGCAGATGCTTTGTTGGTACGTACGCGTACCCTTTGTTCCAAGGAATTGCTTCAAGGCAGTTCCGTGACTTTTGTCGGTTCACCTACCATTGGCACAGACCATATTGATTTGGATTACTGTGCTACGGCAAACATTGCGGTGGCACACGCTCCGGGATGCAATGCAGGGGCCGTGATGCAATATGTTTTTACAGCTCTGGCCGTTGCGGCTACGCAGAAAAACATGTGTCTTTCAGACAAAACAATCGGTATTGTAGGAGTTGGAAATGTAGGGAGCAGGGTAGAACGGTTGGCCGGACACTTAGGTATGAAAACGTTGCTGAACGACCCTCCCAGAGCAGCACAAGAAGGAGCCGATTCTTTTTGTTCGCTTGATTTTTTGCTTTCAAAAGCAGATGTAGTTACGCTGCACGTACCCTTGGACGCTACTACAAGAGGAATGGCTGATAGATCCTTTTTTGACAAAATGAAGGAAGGCGCCTTCTTTATTAATACATCGCGTGGAGACGTTACAAACGAGCAGGCTTTGCAAGCAGCTGCACCCGGTTTGGGTGCCGTTGTTTTGGACGTCTGGCAGAACGAACCGCAAATAGACAAGAAGACATTAGATGCGACACACATAGCCACGCCGCACCTTGCCGGGTATTCCATGGAAGGAAAAAGGAATGCCACAGAAACGGTTGTCCGAGCACTGGCCGCTCATTTTCAATGGGAAGAATTGCTGCAATACGCAGTGACCTTGCCGTCCGTGGAAGAAGTTCCCTCCCATGCACTGTTTACGCAATGTTTTCCCATTATGGAAGAAGACAAGCGGTTGAGGTCTGCACCGGATCTGTTTGAAGAACAAAGAAATGCCTACGTATATAGAAGAGAGTGGACCCGAGAGCAATACAATGCACTGACATTTTGTTAACTACAAAGACATGTTTACCAAACAAGACAAAGAAACCATAGAGAGCCGAGGCCTGAGCGTCTCTGCAATAGAAGAACAGCTGACACATTTTCAAGAGGGCTTTCCCCCTTTGGACATCGTAGGACCGGCTGTTCCCGGCAACGGCATCATTCAACCGGACCAAGCCGAGCAAAACCGGTACGCAGCACTTTATGAAGGATGGAAGGGAACGCGTGTAAAATTTGTGCCGGCATCGGGAGCGGCCAGCCGGATGTTCAGCCACCTGTTTCAAGCGCAAGAGGAACTGCAAACAGGCGGCAAGCAAGCCTTGAACGCCAACGCCCTTCTGTTTTTTGAAAGACTAAAAGAATTTGCGTTTTATCCCCTTTTGGAAAAACAACCCATAGACCTTTCCGACAAACAACAAGTCTTACGCAGTTTGCTTACAGATGAAGGGTTGGGTTATGCTCAATTGCCAAAGGGATTGATTCCTTTTCACAAATACGAAGAAGGTCCCAAAACGCCTTTTGAAGAACACTTGACAGAGGCTGCGTTATCAACGGCCAACCCCGACGGAACGGCAGCTGTTCATTTTACGGTATCGGAAGAACACGAACCTCTTTTCAAGGCATTGTGGGAGCAAATACAAGAGGCTGTCACCCTCCGTTTTGGTTTGACCTTTGCCGTCAGTTTTTCCAATCAAAGCCCGTCTACAGACACCTTGGCCGTACAGATGGACAACACGCCGTTCAGGAATGACGACGGAAGTCTGCTATTCCGTCCGGGCGGACACGGAGCGCTTTTAAAGAATTTAAACACCTTGAAGGAAGATCTGATAGTCATCAGAAACATAGACAACGTAGTGCCTGAGACAAGGTTGGAACCGGTACTTTTTTGGAGGAAAGTATTGGCAGGATTTCTTTTGGACTGTCAGCATAAAGCATACGATTATATAAGGATATTGAAAAAAAATAAGGCAGACAAAGACCTGGTTCATGAAGTAGTTGATTTTCTGAAAAAAACGTTTTGTATTACCCGGTTGCCCTTGAATTACGACAACATTCCGGAGTGTGCCTCTGCGTTGATTGCTGTTCTGGATAGGCCCATTCGCGTGTGCGGCATGGTTCCGGTCTCCGGAGAGCCCGGTGGCGGTCCTTTCAAAGTACGAGAAGAAGACGGCAGCATTTCACTCCAAATTTTGGAAGAAGTACAATTGGGAGGAAAAAAATATCCGTCTACACATTTTAATCCGGTAGATATTGTGTGTTCCATTAAGGATCCAATGGGCAATTTGTATGACTTGCAAAAGTTTGCAGACCCAAAGACAGGCTTTATATCGCATAAAACCATGGAGGGCAGAGAATTGCGAGCTTTAGAATGGCCGGGATTGTGGAATGGTGCCATGAGTCGCTGGAATACGGTGTTTGTTGAAGTGCCTCTTAGCACCTTTAATCCCGTAAAAACGACAATCGATTTATTGCGTAAGGAACATAACAATTAAACAGACAGTGTTTGGTAGTTAAAAAAAGATTTTTAACTTTGCCCTTGTTGATTGAAATTTTAACCATTTAACATTAAAATAAAACCATGGTATTACAAACGCTTATTGATCAAATTCTAGCTCTCATCAAAGATTTGCAAGAAAATTGGTGGGTGGCTCTTCTTGTTGCTCTATTTGGTGTAGGTATGTTTTTCTTTTCAGACCAACTGTTTAAGAAGCCTACTGTGAGCTAATTACCAGCCTTATAGGCAAAATAGGTTTAAATATTAACAATTAATTCGAATTAAATATGGACGTCTTTACAGTTATCTGGAATAGCATTGTTGCAGGCTTTAAAAATATGAGTGGAATGGACTATGTTTTCACTTTTATGGGATTAGGAGCCTTGTTAGCAGCTATCATTGCCGGTATTGTTGCTTTTCTCACACCAGAGGGAGATGCTTAACAACCAGGACCTTTAAGAAAAGCCGGAAGTGCTGCAGCGCCTCCGGTTTTTTTTTGCTAATTTTGTCCGGTATTTTGTTTAAATCAATATGCAACTGACACGTTTTGTAAATGCGTTTAAACGTCTGGAAACGCCTTTTTATTTTTACGACTTAGACATCCTGGACCAAACCCTCAGGTTGTATACAAAGATTACCAGGAAATACGGCTACCATGCGCATTATGCTATGAAAGCCAATGCTAACCCTCAAATCTTAGAAATTATTCACAGGGCCGGATTGGGCGCCGATTGCGTAAGCGGCAACGAAGTCCAATTGGCATTGGACCTGGGCTTTGACCCGGACACCATTGTTTTTGCCGGAGTAGGCAAAACAGATAAAGAAATAAAAATGTCCCTACAAGGAGGCATCTTTTCTTTCAACTGTGAATCTGTTCAGGAAATTCAAGTCATCAACGACCTGGCTGCTCAAATGGGCAAAACGGCCGGCATTTCGTTACGCCTCAACCCCGATTTGGATGCGCAAACCATCAAGCAAATAACAACAGGCCGTTCTAAAGACAAATTTGGTATTTCAGGGAAAGACTTGACAGAGGCTTTGAAGGTAGTCAACGATTGCCCACATGTAAAATTGTTGGGAATACATATACATATTGGCTCGCAAATTACAGATATGGATGTGTTTGTGAAACTGTGTGAAAAAATGAACACGTTTCAAAAATGGTTTGAACAAAGGAATGTGAACCTGGAGCATATCAATATGGGCGGCGGGGTAGCCATAGATTATGAAAACCCCCTTGGGAATCCCATCAGCCCATTTGAAACGTACTTTGAGACCATCCATAACAATTTGGAGGTAAGGAAAGGCCAAAAGGTACATTTTGAACCGGGAAGGTCATTGGTAGCTCAAGCAGGTTTCCTTATTTCCAGTGTTCTGTATGTTAAGAAAGGCCAAGGAAAAGAATTTGTCATCTTAGACGCCGGTATGAACGATCTTATAAGACCGGCATTGTATCAAGCCAAACATGTGATGTACAATATCACATCTAAGTCAAAGCGGAAAAAAACATACGATGTGGTAGGCCCTGTATGTGAATCCTCAGACAGGTTTGACGAATTTGCCAAACTGCCTATAACGGAACGTGGAGACCTTGTGGCCATATGTTCTGCCGGGGCATACGGGCAAGTCATGAGCATGCGGTACAACCAAAAAGAATTGGCACAGGCTTATTATTCGCCTGAGCTTTGATAGACTATGTTGCTCAAAATCCATCCCGACACCCCTCAGGACCGATTGATACAGACAGTCATATTGGCTCTGGAAAAGGGTGGTGTAATCATATACCCTACAGATAGCGTATACGGTATGGGGTGTTCTATTGAGTTTCTATCATCGGTGCCCATCATGGAAAGAATCAAGGGCTATTACACGCCTTCTACACGCCTCTCTTTCTTGTGCCATGATTTGTCACAATTGTCCAATTATTGCAGGCCATTGAATAACAATGTCTTTAGGATGATGAAAAAAAACCTTCCGGGCCCGTTTACCTTTTTGCTCAAAGCAAACAATTTGGTCCCCAAACTGTTTCAAGGAAAGAAACGCACCGTGGGCATACGTGTTCCGGATCATCCCATTTTGCAGGGAATCCTCAAAGAATTGGGCGTACCCATTATTTCCACTTCCTTGCCGTGGGATGAAGACGAACCCGGTTATTCTTTTGATCCCGGACTTATATACGAGCGTTTTGGACAGCAAGTAGACTTGGTTATTGATGGAGGACCCGGAGGATTGGATCCTTCTGCCATTGTAGATTGTACGGGAGCTGAACCGGAAATTTTGAGAGAAGGGCCTAAGCCGTTATTGACATAATAAATTTGTATTAACCTATGTTTGAGAATCTTACAGAAAGATTGGAGCGTTCCTTTTCCTTGCTTAAGGGAGAAGGAAGAATTACTGAAATAAACGTTGCAGAAACATTAAAAGAAGTACGTCGTTCTCTGCTAGATGCCGACGTAAGCTATAGAGTAGCCAAAGATTTTTG
>Ga0265293_10003883_pt1 | contig 27168 bp, 24 predicted proteins | sample Munlanlewell138R_FD_192505 | JGI IMG/M metagenome (GOLD analysis project Ga0265293, IMG submission 192505) | Leachate microbial communities from a municipal landfill in Southern Ontario, Canada - Leachate well 138R | ecosystem: Engineered > Solid waste > Landfill > Unclassified | place: Canada...
CCGGACCGATAGAGTCGCGCGAGGCTAAGGTCGACCGCCTGACCTACGACGTGGTCGATTACCTGGCGCGCATTCGGCACCAGAGGCCGGACGACGAGATGACTGAGCACCTGCTGCTCATCGCGACCGAGCTTGAGCACATGGGCGACCAGATCCGCCGGCTGGGCAAGCGCGAGCAGCGCCTGCGCGAGGAGGGCCTGGAGTTCAGCCGGGTGGGGCGCGCCGAGCTGGCAGACACCAGCGGGACCGTGCTGAAGCGCATGCGCATGGCGTTCACCGCCCTGGCGACCGGCAACGTGCGCATGGCGCAGCGGGTGCTAGAGCGCCGCGAGGAGCTGGAGAGCCTGGTGGGGCGCATGCGCGTCGCGCACCTCAGCCGATTAGAGGCGCAGCTGCCGGAGTCGCGCGCCTCCAGCTCGCACCACCTGGAGGTGCTGACGCTGCTGCGGGACGTGGACGCCAGCGTGTGCCGGGTGGCGAGCCGCACGGTCGACATGAAGGGGGGCGCCTGGGCAGGGGCCGAGGCGGAGGACGCCTGAGCCTTATACACAGGCGCTTCAAGTACCGGACTGGCGGCGTCGGTGCACTACGCTGGTAATCAGCGTAGGGACCCGGCCGGCGGACGTCCGGCGGGTTGGAGGTGGCAGCATGATCGACGACAGGCGCGGTACCGCCCCCGACGATGCAGACGAGCCTCTGGAGCGGGAGGACCTGCTCAACCCCGAGCAGCTCGACGAAGAGCTGGACGAGGGTTTGGACGATTCGTTCCCAGCCTCGGATCCTCCATCCATCATCAGCCCTAAGAGGCCGCGCGAGAAGTAGACGGCCGCAGCCGGCTCCGAGTGGGCAGACGCGCGCCATGGCGGATGTTCGGGTCACACGGACGGGCCCTTAGCTGGCCCGGTTGACCCCACCCCAGGTGGGGTGCTATCCTCGCTTCAACGCCGCCCGGCACCCCGTGCCCGGGCCACCGATCCCTAAGCGAGGAGAACCACCATGACCGAACTCAAGATCCAAGGCATGTCCTGCAGCCACTGCTCCGCCGCCGTCGAGCGCGCCCTCCAGGGCGTAGCTGGCGTAACAGCTGTCGAGGTCGACCTCGAAGGGGGCAGCGCCACCGTTCAGGGCGCAGCCGCCCTCGCCGACCTCGTGGCCGCCGTGACCGAAGAGGGTTACACGGCCACTCCCGCCAGCTGATGCAGCGGCCGCAGGCTCCGCTGGACGCCGCGCCGGAAGGCGGCGCGGCGGCCGACCAGCCGGGTCACTCCCACCACCTGCACCTGGACCCAGCCGTGCGCGCCGACGCGGCGCTCAGGCTCAAGAGCGTGCGCGGCCACGTAGAAGGCATCATCCGCATGCTCGAGGACCCGGACGCCTACTGCGTCGACGTGCTGAAGCAAGTCAGCGCCGTGCAGGGCGCCGTACGCAAGGTGTCCGAGGCGGTGTTACGCGCGCACGTGCGCGACCACGTGGTGACCGCCGCGCAGCGCGGCGACTCGGAACAGATAGTCGATGAACTGATGGAGGCCCTCAAGTACCGCCTCTGAGCGGCGCGGGGCGGAAGGAAGCCATGAACGAACCCGTACAGGCGACAGGCGCGGGCCCGGCGGCAGCGGGCGCCCGGCCCGTGCTGAACATGGAGCTGGCTGAGCTTAGCGTCGAGGGCATGACCTGCGCCAGCTGCGTGAGCCGCGTGGAGCGCGCGCTCGGCAAGGTAGAGGGCGTGGTAGAGGCCTCCGTGAACCTCGCCACCGAGCGCGCCACCGTGCGCTACCAGCCTGGCCTGGCCCAGGGAACCCTCGAGGCGGCGGTGCGCAAGGCCGGGTACGAGGTGCGGCAGGTGAGCGCGGCCCAGAAGCGCGACGAAGTAGAGCGCGAGGCGCGCGCCGCCGAGCTCAGGCGCCTGCAGCGCGACCTGCTAGTGGCCGTTACTTTCACCGTCCCAATCTTCGTCCTCGACATGGGCTCCATGCTCATCCCGGCACTGCACGCCTGGCTCCACGGCTGGCTGCCCATGCAGACCATGGCGTACGTGCTGTTCGCGCTGGCCAGCGTGGTGCAGTTCGGTCCCGGCCAGCGCTTCTACCGTCACGGCGTGCCCGCGCTGCTGCGCGGCGCTCCTGACATGAACTCGCTGGTGGCGCTCGGCACCTCGGCCGCCTACGGTTACTCCGTGGTGGCCACGTTCTTCCCGCACTGGCTGCCTGTCGGCACGGCGCACCTCTACTTCGAGGCCTCGGCCGTGATCATCACCCTTATCCTCCTTGGGCGCTGGTTCGAGGCGCGCGCCAAGGGGCGCACCGGAGAGGCCATCCGGTCGCTTATGGCGCTGCAACCGCCCACCGCGCGCGTGTTCCGTGACGGCGCGGAGGTAGAGGTAGATGTAGCTCAGGTGCGCCCTGGCGACGTGGTGATCGTGCGCCCAGGCGAGCGCCTCCCGGTCGACGGTGTGGTCCTTGAGGGCAGCTCGTTCGTCGACGAGTCCATGATCAGCGGCGAGCCCATGCCCGTAGCCAAGGCGCAGGGGGCCGAGGTGGTCGGTGGCACCGTCAACACCACCGGCACGTTCCGCTTCAGCGCCTCCAAGGTCGGCGCAGACACGGTGCTGGCCCAGATAATCGCCATGGTCGAGGCGGCGCAGGGCGCCAAGCTTCCCATCCAGGCCCTCGTCGACAAGGTGGTGGCCTGGTTCGTGCCCGCCGTCATGGCGGTGGCCGCCCTCACCTTCGTGGTGTGGCTGCTGTTCGGGCCCGAGCCCGCCCTGTCGTTCGCTCTAGTGAACACGGTGGCGGTGCTCATAATCGCGTGCCCGTGCGCCATGGGCCTGGCCACCCCCACGTCGATTATGGTCGGTACCGGCAAGGCCGCCGAGATGGGCGTGCTGTTCCGCAACGGCGTAGCGCTGCAGAGCGTAGGCGGCGCCGACGTGGTGGTGCTCGACAAGACCGGCACCCTCACGGAGGGACGACCGGAACTGACCGACGTGCAGCTCGACCCTCACGCGCAGTTCGATGAGCGCACCGTTCTCGGTCTGGTGGCCGGCGTGGAGTCGGCCTCCGAGCATCCCGTGGCGGGCGCCATCGTAAGGGGCGCCTTAAAGCGCGGCGCCAGCGCCGTGCCCACGACCGGGTTCGAGGCCGTGCCCGGTTACGGCGTGACCGCGGTGGCGGGCGCGCACCGCGTGTACGTTGGCACCGAGCGTTACATGACCAAGGTTGGGGCCAGCACCGGCTCACTGGCTGCCGAAGCTGAGAAGCTAGCGGCCAAGGGCAGGACGCCCATGTACGTGGCGCTGGCTCCCGCCGGCGAGGAAACGGCCGTGCCCGCAGTGCAGGCACTGCTGGCGGTAGCCGACCCAATCAAGGCGAGCACGCCAGCCGCCGTAGAGGCGCTGCACCAACTGGGACTGCGCGTGGTCATGCTGACTGGCGACGCCCGCCTGACCGCCGAGGCCATAGGCGCCCAGCTGGGTATCGACGAGGTGGTGGCCGAGGTGCTGCCCGGCGACAAGGCCGCCGCCGTGGCCGCCATGCAGGAGCGCGGCAACAAGGTGGCGTTCGTGGGCGACGGCATCAACGACGCCCCAGCCCTGGCGCAGGCCGACGTGGGCCTGGCCATAGGCACCGGCACCGACGTGGCCATAGAGTCCGCCGACGTGGTGCTCATGAGCGGCGACCTGACAGGCGTACCCAACGCCATAACCCTGTCGCGCGCCACGCTCGCCAACATCAAGCAGAACCTCTTCTGGGCGTTCGCCTACAACGTGATCCTCATCCCCGTAGCCGCAGGCGCGCTCTACCCGGCGTTCGGCATCCTGCTCTCGCCCATGTTCGCCGCCGCCGCCATGGGCCTCTCCAGCGTGTTCGTGGTCACCAACTCGCTCAGGCTCAAGCGCTTCCGGGCACCCATTCAGCGGGCGGCCCCGCGCCAAGTGGGGGCGCCCGCAGGGGCAGTCGCTGCCTAACTTAGGAACCTAAGGCCAGAGTCAGGGCGCCCACCAGCCGGTTGGGCGCCCTTAGCCGTTAACTGAGTCCTAATCCGTTTGACACTGCGCGACATGCCTTGGATATAGTGCGGGGGACAGACAAACTTTTTGTTCGTGGCGCTCGAACGCCCGCGTTCGTGGCTCCACGACACCAAACCTACTGTCGTCGGAGAGGACATCTAGAGTTATGAAGCGATTGGCCGCAATTGTCTGTGTAATGGCGCTCCTGGGAGGCTTAGCCTTCGCCCAGGACCCGATCCGCATCGGGGTAAACCTCGAGCTGTCCGGCCGCATGGCCGTGACCGGTAACGACAGCCTGTACGGCATCCAGGTGGCGCTCCAGCAGCAGCCCACCCTGCTCGGCCGCACGGTAGAACTCTCCGTCTGCGACAACGCCAGCACGGTCGAAGGCTCGGTGGCCTGCGCCAACCGCTTCGCCGACGAAGGCGTGGTCGCGGTCCTCGGCTCGTACTCCACCAGCCACACCATCCCCGCCGCTCAGGTGCTGCAACCCGCCGGCATCATCCTCGTTAGCACCGGCTCCACCAACCCCGCCACCACCCAGATCGGCGATTACATCTTCCGCATCCCCTACACTGACCAGTTCCAGGGTGCGGTGGCCGCGCAGTACGCCTACGACGACGTGGGCGCCCGCAACGTCGCCATCTTCCGCCAGCAGGACGACGACTACTCGGTCGGCCTCTCCGGCTTCTTCCAGGATTCGTTCGAAGCCATGGGCGGCAGCACCACCGTGCTCGACTTCACCTCCAACAACGTCGACTTCTCCGCTCAGATCAACAACCTGCGCTCCTTCGCGCCGGACATGATCTACTACACCGGCTTCTGCGCCGAAGCTGCCTCGCTGGTACCGCAGCTCCGCCAGCAGGGCTTCGCAATGCAGATCCTGGGCGGCGACGCCGCCGACGACTCGCAGTGCCCCGACGGCGGTGGCGCGGCCTTCCACGACTTCCGCTTCACCAGCTTCGGTGAGCCTGAGGTCCTCGAAGGCGCCGCGGCCGAGCGCGCAGCCGAGTTCGGTGAGCTGTTCCTCCAGACTTACGACGACATCAACTTCAACGGCTTCACCCTCTCCGGCGCCGACGGCTACAAGGTCGTGTGGCAGGCCGTGACCGACGCCGGCACCACCGACCGCGCCGCGGTCCGCGACGCCCTCCAGGCGCTCGAGGACTTCCCCGGCGTCTCCGGCGACATCACCTTCCTCGGTACCGACGGCACCCCTGCCAACCGCGTCATGGGCCTCTACGCCTACATGTTCGACGGCAACAACTGGGAGAAGGCCACCCTCCGGGGCATCTCGCTCGACTAAGACCCGCGCTTAGGACAGCGCTGAACGGCGAAAGCGGCAAGGGCACCCAGTACGCCCTTGCCCGCCCGCCGTATCAGTAAGAAGTAAGGCCGTTACAGCGTCGGCCGCAGTCACGGACCAGAAGGGCGCCTCGCCGGGGCGTCCCCGCTAGGAGCTAAGCTTGTCGGCAATATCTTCGTCAGCAAAGCGCAGACGCGCATGGCTGCCATGGGTCATAGGGCTGGGCGTCGTCGGGCTCATCGTCTGGCGCATGCTCTATCTGTACAGCGTCAACCCAGCCTTCAACAGTTCGTTCTTCGCGGGCGCCATCGTGCGCTCGTTCCAGTTGGGAAGCCTGTACGCGCTCATCGCGCTGGGCTACACCATGGTGTACGGCATCATCCGCCTGATCAACTTCGCGCACGGCGAGGTGTTCATGGTCGGGGCGTTCGCCGCCTATTTTCTCTTCAGCCTCACACCGCTAGCGCTGCCGGTAGCAATAATCGTGGCGCTGGTCGTCACCTACGGCTTCATGCAGATCCTCAACTTCTGGCGCGGCCGCATGACCGACCCCCTGGTGCTAGCCGGCGGCGCGCTGGCGTTCATAACCGTCACGATCGCGTTGTCCAGCACCACGCTCGGCTGGCTGGCGGCCATGGTGGCCAGCATGTTCGTGACCGGCGTGCTAGGCGTGACCATCGACCGCGTGGCCTACCGGCCGTTGCGCGGCGCACCCCGCAACTCCATGCTGATCACGGCCATCGCCGTGTCGTTCTTCCTGCAGAACTTCGGCATCCTGGCGTTCTCCAATCGGCAGACGCCGTTCCGGCCGCCCAGCTTCTGGACCGGCCCGCTGCAGTTCCCCGTGCTGGGAGAGACTGTCTTTACATCCTGGATGGTGGTGCTGGTACCGCTGGTCACCGCGGTGCTGGTGGTCGCGCTGACCCTGTTCGTGACCCGCACCCGCCTCGGCAAGGCCATGCGCGCCACGGCGCAAGACGCCGAGACCGCGCGCATGATGGGCGTGAACGTCGACCGCGTTATCGCCACCACGTTCCTGCTCGGCTCCATGCTGGCCGCCGCCGCGGCCGTCATGTGGGGCATGACCTTCGGTAGCATCAACCAGCCCGCCATCTTCGGCATCCTCCCTGGCATCAAGGCGTTCGCCGCCGCCGTCATCGGCGGTATCGGCAGCCTGCCCGGCGCCGTGGTAGGCGGGGTGCTGCTCGGCTTCCTCGAGAACTTCCTGACCGCGCTCTTCCCGCGCACGCAGGACTTCGCGGGCATAACCGAGTACAAGGACACGTTCGCCTTCCTCGCCATGATCCTCATCCTCCTAGTACGGCCCAGCGGCATCGTGGGCGAAGACCTTTCGGAGAAGGTATGAGCGCCCCCAACGAGACCAGACCGCAGGCCGCCGCGGCGCGCGCCGGGTTGAGCCCCGCCGAGGCCGGCTACCGGCCGCACTACCTCGCCAACCGCTGGCGCAACACGCTGCTCACCCTCGCCGGGCTCGTGGTGGTCGCCGGGATCCTCTTCCTGGTAGACGGCACCGGCGGCGTGAAGATGCAGCAGGTCTTCGCGCTGTTCGCCATCTGGGGCATCGCCACCGTGAGCCTCAACCTCGTCAACGGCGTCACGGGCATCCTGTCGCTCGGGCACCACGGCTTCATGCTGATAGGTGGCTACGTCACGGGCCTGCTGATACTGCCCACCGCCGCGCGCGACAACATCACCGCGTCTGCGCGCTCCAGCCTCTCCGACTTCGCCATCGGGCTCTCGGTCGAGAACTGGATGCGCGCCATCGGCCTGGAGTTCCTGGCTACGCCGGAAACGCACTGGGTGCGGTTCCTCATCGCCCTGTTCATAGGCGGCCTGATGGCCGCCGTGTTCGGCATCATCGTCGGCTTCCCCAGCCTGCGGCTGCGGGGCGACTACCTGGCCATAGTGACCTTCGCGTTCGGCGAGGCCATCAGGCTGCTGGCCTCCACACCCCTGATGGCGTCGTTCACCAACGGCGCGCTCGGCTTCTCCGGCGTGCCCTCCGAGTTCGGCAAGTCGGTGTGGTGGACGTTCGGCATAATGGCCATAGCCGTGTTCGTGATGTCGCGGCTCAAGTACTCGTCGTACGGGCGCGCATTGCAGGGCATCCGCGAGGACGAGATCGCCGCGGAGGCCATGGGCGTTCACACCGCGTACCACAAGGTACTCGCGTTCGCCATCTCCGCCTTCTTCGCCGGCGTGGCGGGCGGCCTGTGGGTCAGCTGGGTGGGCACCGCGCGGCTCGACCTGTTCCTCTTCTTCCTCACCTTCTACTTCCTGGTCGCCATCAGCGTCGGCGGTACCGGCTCCATCACTGGCGCGCTCATCGGCACGGCGCTGGTGGTATGGGTCAGGCAGTACGGCGACCCGCTCGAGGAGTCGTACGCGCTCAGCACCTGGCTGCTGGCGCTCGGCTGCGTGCTCCTAGTGGGTGCACTCATCGCGTTCCTGGTCAGGCGGCACAAGCGGCTCAAGCCCGTAGCTGGGCCGCTGGTGTGGCTGCCCGCGGGTCTGGGCCTGCTAGCCGTGGCGTTCGGCCTGTTCGGCACCGGCATCGAAGCGCTGCAGCAGACCTGGCAGGGCTTCGGCATGCGCGCCATCACCCTGGCGATCCTGCTCATCGCCATCATGATCCTGAGGCCGTCGGGCGTCATGGGCCGCAAGGAGTTCAGCTGGGCCATGCTCTTCCGTGAGCGGCTCGACGAACCCACGGACGAGGAGCGCAGCCAGGACGCCTGGCTGACCAACGCGGCGCTGGCCGCCAGCCTGGCAGGCGACGACGAAGAGAGCGATGACCCGGAAGGGGAGGGGGTGCGTTGATGCTCGAGCTCAAGAACGTTTACAAGTCGTTCGGCGGCCTGCAGGCCATCACCGACCTCTCGCTGAACCTAAAGGAAGGCGAGATAGTTAGCCTCATCGGCCCTAACGGCGCTGGGAAGACCACCGTGTTCAACCTCATCACCGGCGTCTACCGGCCAGACTCCGGCAACATCGACTTCGAGGGCCGCAGCCTCATCGGCCTGAAGCCCAGCGGCATCGTGGACCGCGGCGTGGCGCGCACGTTCCAGAACCTGCGCCTGTTCACCAACCTGACGGTGCTCGAGAACGTGCTCATTCCGCAGCACCACCGCCTGCGCAGCAACTGGTTCAACTCGGTGCTGCGCACCCCCGGCTACCTGCGGCAGGAGCGCGAAGCGCATGACCGCGCGCTCGAGAAGCTGGCGTTCTTCGGGCCGCGCCTCATGAGCTTCCGTCTGCACCAGTCGGTGGAGGTGCTGTCGTACGCCAACCGGCGCCGCACCGAGATGGCGCGCGCCATGGCCACCGGCGCCAAGCTGCTGCTGCTAGACGAGCCCAGCGCGGGCATGAACCCCAAGGAGACGCGCGAGATCACCCGCATCATCAGGCGCATGCGCGACGAGGGCGGTTACACGATCCTCCTGGTGGAGCACAAGATGAACCTCGTGAAGGACATCTCCGACCGCGTGATCGTGCTCGATTACGGCCGCAAGCTGGCGGAGGGCTCGTACCACGATGTGGTCAACGACCCCGCCGTCATAGAGGCGTACCTCGGCAAGCGCTCCGACAAGGACAGCGCCGTGGCGCGCGCGCAGGCCGCCGACGGTATGTACGCCGACACCGAAGAGCTGGGGAGCCAGTCATGACCGTAACCAGCACGCAAGCGCAGGCCGCGCCCGGCGCCGCGCCAGTAGAGCAGCGCGAGCCCCTGTTGCAACTTAACGACGTGACCACCCATTACGGGCCCATCAGGGTGCTGCATCACGTAGACATGGTCATCTACCCGGGCGAGATGGTGTGCCTGCTGGGCGGTAACGCCTCGGGCAAGAGCACCACGCTCAAGACCATCTTAGGGCTGGTGCGCGTGAGCGAGGGGCAGATCCACTTCCGCGGCGAGCGGGTGGACCCGCTATCGACCTCCGACCGCATCGAACGCGGCATGGCGGTAGTGCCAGAGAACCGGCGCATCTTCCCCAAGATGACTGTGCGCGAGAACCTCGAGATGGGCGCGTACCTACGCCCCTCCGGCAAGGAGATGGAGGAGGACATGGAGTACGTGTTCTCCCTCTTCCCGCGCCTGGGCGAGCGGCTGGGTCAGCTCGGCGGCACCATGAGCGGCGGCGAGCAGCAGATGCTGGCCATGGGCCGGGCTCTCATGAGTCGCCCCAAGCTCATCCTCATGGACGAGCCCAGCATGGGCCTGGCGCCGCTGTTCGTGGAACGCATCTTCGAGATCATCAAGCAGGTCAACGACCGCGGCATCAGCGTGTTCGTGGTCGAGCAGAACGCCAACGTGGCGCTGTCGATAGCCGACCGCGGTTACGTGCTGCAGACGGGCGAGGTGGTGCTCTCAGGCGAGGCGCAGGCGCTGCTGCAGGACGAGGGCATGAAGCGGGCGTACCTGGGCGAGACCTGACGCCGGGGGGCGCCCGACGCCCCCGCGCGCCAGTACGGGCACGCTACTCGTGCTTGTTGGTTACGAGTTCAGTAACGGATGACCTTGAGGCCCGGGATGCGCTCAAAGTGGTCGGCGTTACTGGTAATGACGGCCGCGCCGACGGACAGTGCAATGCTGGCGATCAAGAGGTCCATTGTTGCCAAACGCTCACCGCTACTGATGAGGGGAGCAGCTGTCCGGGCGTAGACCGCAGGCACTTTCTCGTTTATCTGCACGATTGGCAGGCCCGCGCACACTTTTCGTACACGGCGCCCCTCCTCCTCTGGATTCGCGTGCAGTTCGGCTCCGACAAGAAGTTCGCAGAGGACCGGTACGCTCACCGCAAGCTCGGTTAGGGAGTTAGCAGCCAACCATGACCGCGCTGGTCCTGTTACACGTCGACGTGACTCCCTGATCACATCAACTAGGAACGACGTGTCGAGGTGGACTACCAAGTTGGCACACGTACCGGACTGGTTGTACGGTCTTCAATTGCGCGATCAACGGCGTCCAGTGTGCTCTCGGAGATTTCGACGGCATCCAGCGCCTTGATGAAATCGCCAGCCGTTGAGCCGACCGGCGGCGTCAACTCCTTGATGACCTGCGAGAAGGACTGACCTTCCTTCTTCAGGCGGCTCAATCGGTCGTATGCATCCATGTCGATCGTAATGGTCTTCACGGCCATGCACTTATCATGCACTTACTTTGAGGTGGCCGTCAACGTCAACGCCCTCGCCAACCCCAGCAAGGAACGTATCCCCGGCAGCCCGAACATGCCGCGAGATCTCCTCGTCTCCCAACCGCGCAGACTCGTTCATGTGGGGGCTAGGCTATGTGTTTTCGGCGGTTTGTTAGGCGCCGAAGCCCGCCGCGCTTAGCAGGGCGTTGACCTGCTGCCGCTCGGTGGCGGTGAGTTCCCAGCGTGCCGCCTGCGCGTTGCGCTGCACCTGCGCCGCGCTGGTGGCGCCCGCGATGACGCTGCTCACGGCGCTTTCGGCCAGCAGCCAGGCGAACGCGAGGTCCAGCAGCTCGTAACCGCGCTCCGCCGAGAAGGCGACCAGCTCCTCGATGAGGTCTAGCGTTCCTTCGGTGAGCAGCGATTCCCAGCGCTCGTTACCGGTGACGCGCGTGCCTTGCGGCAGCGGCTGGCCCTTGCGGTACTTGCCTGTGAGGATGCCGCTGAGGAGCGGGAAGAACGGCAGGAAGCCGAGTCCCAGCTCGCGCGCGGTGGGCAGCACCTCGGCCTCAGGTTCGCGGCGCAGCATGCTGTACTCGTTCTGCACGCTCACGAAGCGCGGCAGGCCCTGTCCCGCTGCAACGCGTTCGGCTTCTTCGAGCTGCGCCTTGCTGAAGTTGGAGCAGCCGATCTCGCGCACCTTGCCGGCGTCCACCAGCTCCTTCAGCGCGCCGAGGGTGTCGGCGATGGGCACGTCGTCGTGAGGCCTATGCAACTGGTAGAGGTCGACGTGATCGGTTTGCAGGCGTTTCAGGCTGCCGTCTATGGAGGAACGTATGTAGTCCGGAGTGGCGCCGCCGACCACGCCGCCCTTCTCGTTGGTCATTCCGTACTTGGTGGCCAGCACCACCTGGTCGCGGCGCCCCTTGAGCACTTCGCCCATGAGGCTTTCGCTCTTGGTGGCGCCGTAAGTGTCGGCGGTGTCCATGAAGGTAACGCCCGCGTCTATGGCCGCGTCGAGCACGTTCTTGGTGCCTGCCAAGTCCAGGCGGCCGCCGAAGTTGTTGCAGCCGAGACCGATGACCGAGACGTTGAGGGAACCTAGCTTGCGACTATCCATACCTGGAAGTGTAACCTCCGCCTTCAGCCTGCTCTTGGCGCCGCGACTGTGGCGGCTCCCAGCTAGGGCCGCGTGAGACTGCCGATGGGAACGACCATCGGCGTGCCGATGACCGGGTCCGCCACCACGCGCGCGACCAGCCCGAACACCTCGGCCAGCAGGTCGGGTTGGGGGCACCGCAGCGGGCGGCCCGTGGGCGTACGCCTTGCCCTCTCTCATTACGACTAGGTCGTCGGCGTAACGCGCGGCCTGGTTCAGGCCGTGGAGCACCATCACCAGGGTGCGGCCCTGGCGGCGGTTGAGGTCGCGGCACAGTTCGAGCAGCTCGAGCTGGTGGGCGATGTCCAGGTAGGTGGTGGGCTCGTCAAGCAGCAGGAGTGGGGTCTCCTGGGCCAGCACCATCGCCAGCCACACACGCTGACGCTGGCCGCCAGACAGCTCATCGACGTTGCGGTGGGCAAGCTCGGTGACGCGCATCTGCTCCATCGCACGCTGCACGGCCTCTTCGTCGCCCTTGGACCACTGCTTGAACAGCTCCTGACGCGGGTAGCGTCCGCGCGCCACGAGGTCGCCAACGGTTATGCCGAACGGGGCCAGCTTGGTCTTCGGCAAGAGCCCCAGGCGCTTGGCCACCACGGCGTTGTCGAGTGAGCCGCGCACCAGCAGGAGCCCGTTAAGCGCGGCCAGGATGCTGCCGACGCCGATGCCTGTTAGCACCAGGCGGTAGCCGCCAACGGACATGTGGTGCACCTTTCTTCATTGTTAGGCGAAGACCTGTGGAGTGCGGCCCAACTCGGAGTTGGCCGCCGGGTCCGTCTAAAGACGGAACGCCACCCTAATCCTCGTAAATCGGTCAGGGTTAGACCGTGAACGATCCTTTGCCTCGCTCCGCATCGGGTTTGACCATCCCACCCAAGGGTCGCCGCGGCGAGAGGTTGGTGACCCTCATCGCTAGGGAAGCCGACCCGAATACCGACGTGGTTCTGCTCGCCAACCGCGTAACGGAGCCGGACGCGTACGGCGCGAGCGTTCTGCGGCCGGTGGCTAGCACCGACGTTAGGTACCTGACCCTAAGCATGCGGTCCGACTGGCGCGGCGGCCGACTCCGGACCCGACCCGCTGCATAAGCGTGACGGCGCCTGGGAGGCGCTGGTTGCTGAGGGCTCCTGGGTGGCGCTACCGGACGCCGCTGCGGCCCGCGTTTCGCTGCTGCCTGGCGGCCCGGCCGGGGCTTTGCGGGAACAGAGCATCAGTAGTCAGGTGCTCGGCAACGAGCGCCCAGTGTGGACCTACGTTACGGCCGGGGCGCAGCAAGCAGCCCAGCGCTGGCTGCTGGTGCTAACTGACGGCGCTACCTGGGCGGCTCCGGAGCGCACCATCATCGCTGGCTCCAGCCTCGGGGCTCTAACCGCCGCTTACGCCGTGCTGCGCGCACCCCACAGGTTCGGGTACGCGTACTCCATGGCGGGATCGTTCTGGTGGCCCAGCCCTCAAACGTTGGGCGAGGAGCCGGCGTGGCTCACCCGCTGCTTCGCTGCCGCTCCGAGGCTGCCGGCACGCTTTCGGCTGGAGGTGGGACTGCAGGAGCACGGGTTGCTGGGGTTCACCCGGCACATGCGCGATGTCCTGCTGGCTAAGGGGTACCCAGTGAGCTACAGCGAGTACAACGGCGGGCACGACAGGTTGTGCTGGGTGGCAGGTTTCGCCGCGGGTCTGGAGCAACTGACCCGCGGCGACGAAGGGCGCTAGTTCTGCGGCTGACCCTACGTGTTAGGCGGCCCTACCTGAGCGCCGCCGGCAGCAGCTCGGCTGGGAAGTTCTGGTACGCCACCCAGCGCGTGTAGCGGTCTATGGCGAGAGTACCGACCGAGGTGCCGCGCCCGTCGGACGTGGCCGGGTAGGGACCGCCGTGCACCATGGCGGGGCCGACCTCAACGCCGGTGGGCCACTGGTTAACGATCACGCGGCCCGCCTTGGTGGCCAGCGCCTCTACCAGTTCAGCCTGCTCGTTCAGTTCAGCTGGTTGGCCCTGGAGGGTGGCGGTTAGCTGCCCCTCCATGCTCTCGGCGAACTCGAGCAGCTGGTCCTCTGTTTCGTACCGCAGGAGCAGCGTGCTGGGCCCGAACACCTCGGAGACGAGCGCGGGGTTCTCAACTGCGGCCTGCAGCGGCGCCTGCCACAGGGTGGGCACGCCCTCGGTGGCGCCTGCGCCGGCCTGGCCCCTGGCTAGCGGCTGGCCGCCGGCGGCTTCCAGTTCCGATATGCCGCGACCGTACAGCTCGCAGACGCGGGCGTTCAGCATGGTGCCCGCCTTGGCGCCCTCGGTCAGTTCGGTCAGGCGCTGGGCCACCGCGTCGCCCTCGGTGCCAGCGGGCAGGAGCACCACGCCAGGGTTGGTGCAGAACTGGCCCACGCCCAGCGTGAACGAACCGAACAGCCCCTCGGCCACGTCGGCACCACGCTCTGCGGCGGCTTGCGGGAGCACGAAAACGGGGTTCACGCTGCCCATCTCGGCGTAAACGGGGATGGGTTCGGGGCGTGAGGACGCCAGGCGCGTGAGGGCGTCGCCTCCGGCGCGCGAACCGGTGAAGCCTACTGCCTTCACTTCGGGGAGTTGCACGAGGGCGGCGCCCACTTCGTGGCCGTCGTCCATCACTAGCGAGAACACACCCTCAGGCATGCCGGTTGCAGCAGCGGCATGAGCGATGATGTCGGCCACCCGCTGCGAGGTGCCGGGGTGACCCGGGTGCGCCTTGGCTATGACGCTGCAGCCGGCGGCGAGGGCCGCCGCGGTGTCGCCGCCCGCCACGGAGAACGCGAACGGGAAGTTGCTGGCGCCGAACACCGCTACTGGGCCCAGCGGCCGGCGTATTGCGCGCACGTCCGGCTTGGGGGCGGGCTTGCGGTCTGGGTCGCCGGGGTCCACGCGGGCGCCAAGCCACGCGTCGTCCTCGACCATGCCAGCGAACATGCGCAGCTGGTTGCTGGTGCGCAGCACCTCGCCACGCAACCGTGCTTCGGGCAGCGCCGTCTCGGCCATGGCCAGGGGCACCAGTTCGCTGGCCTTGGCGTCGAGGCCGTCCGCGGCTGCGCGCAGGAACGCAGCGCGCTGGCTGCCCGGCAGGCGGGAGTAGCTGCGGAACGCCCGCTTGGCGCGGGCGCCCAGCTCCGTAAGCTCAGCCAGGGTGGTGACGCGGTGCTCGGCCCCTTCCGGCTGCCCGGTGGCCGGGTTCACGGCCCGGAAGGTGCGCGCCGCCGTAACGGCGGCGCTGCTCACGCCAGTTCCTCGAGCTTGGGCCGGCTGGCGAAGCCGTCCTCGATGACCTTCATGACGGCGGCGCGCTCTGCGCCCTCGAGTTCGAAGCGGGGGCCGCGCACGCGCGAGGAGCCCCAGCCGGCGTACTCGACGGCCAGCTTGATCATCTGCACGAACTTGGTGCCGATATCCAGGCGCAACAGGGGGAGGAACCAGGCGTACAGTTCGAACGCTTCGTCGTTGCGGCCGGCGCGCGCCAGGTCGAAAAGGCGTACGGATTCGGCGGGCATGGCGTTGACCATGCCGGCGATCCAGCCCACGGCGCCCGTGTGGATGGCCTCCACGATCAGGTCGTCGACGCCGATGAGGATCTTGAAGTCGTCGTTCATGAGCGTGCGCAGCCACGTGATGCGGCGCATGTCGGCGCTGGACTCCTTGATTGCCTCCATGTGCGGGAACTCGGCGGCCAGCTCGGCGACCTGCGGGGGCAGGAAGTCGGTCTTGTAGGCGATGGGGTTGTTGTACAGCATGCACGGCAGGTCGGTGGCCTTGAAGACCTCGCGCACGTGGCCGCTCATCTCGCGGTAGTCAGAGGAGTACACGTAGGGCGGCAGCACCATGAAGCCGCTGGCGCCGGCGGCCTGAGCGTCCTTCGTGAAGCGGGCGGCCTCGGCGGTGGAGAGCGACGACACCATGGGGATGACCGGGGCCACGCCGTCGAGCGCGGCGGCGAGGGTCTCGACCGTCTTGATCTTCTCGTCGTAAGTGAGGGTGGCCGCTTCGCCGAGCGACCCGAAGGGCACGATGCCCGTGCTGCCCGCGTCTACCATCCAGCGCGCGTGTTCCGCCTGGAGCTTGTAGTCGATGCTGTAGTCCTCGTTGAACGGCGTGGTGATGGCGGGGATGACCCCTTCCCAGTTGACCTTCATACCTGCACTCCTTCCTCTCTTGCGGCCCTGAGCCGCTCCTCTACGATCTGCAAGTTGGTGCGTACGTGGCTGCTCATGGCCTCCGCGGCGGCACTTTCATCGCCGCGGCTGATGGCTTCGACTATGCGCGCGTGCTGCGCGCGTGCGGTGGCGCTGACGTTGACGTCGCGCGTGAGGATCTTGACGCGCATGACGCGCTCGCTGAGCTTCTCCACCAGCTCCTCCAGCACGGGGTTGCCCGACAGGCGCGCGACCAGCGCGTGGAAGTCGTTGTCGGCGCGGATGTGCTCCGCCTGGTCCTCCGGGTCCACCGCCTCCATGGCCCGCAGGTGCTGGCCCAGCTCGGCGCGGGCGGCGCCATTCACGTTGCGCGCGGCCAGGGCGGCGGCCATGCTCTCGAGGTGGCTGCGCACCTCGTAGGTGGCCACGGCTTCCTCCAGGCTGAGGTCCCTGACCCTCACGCCGCGGTTGGCCTCGATCTGTAAGAGGCCCTCCTGCGCGAGCTGCCTGATGGCTTCCCTGACGGGGGTGCGCGACACCTGCAGCGCCTCGGCGAGCTCCTGCTCGCGGAGCCATTGGCCGGGTTCTAGCCTGCCTGTCAGCAGTTCACGCCGAAGGTGCTGGTATACCCCTTCGGCCACCGTCTGCGGCCGTTGAAAACGTGGCATGGCATATTGTATGTTGCATACAACCCAAAGGCAAGGCTTGCCTCGCATGGCGAACCTTACAGTTCAGAGAGGAGCGACTCTTACCGGTATTCCTGCCTGTACGGCATAGCCCCCACCCGTTCACGACGGAGGAACCGATGCTTCACAAGATCGCCCGAACCAGAACCTTATTGCTGGCCCTCGCCCTCATAGCGGTGCTGGTCCTGCCCACGGCCTTGGCGCAATCGCGCCTGGTCCTAGCGGCCCCTGGCGCTAGCGGCGCCGAGGCCGACCCTCAGCGGAACTCCAACGTCTTCGGCTACACGGTCTCGCAGCTCATGGCCGACGTGCTTGTTAACTACTACCAGGGCGAGTACATCCCCGGCCTGGCCGAGAGCTGGACCGTCTCCGACGACGGCCTTACATACACCTTCAACCTGCGTCAGGGAGTGCAGTTCCATAACGGTGTGCCCTTCACGGCCGCTGCGGTCAGGGCCTCTATAGAGCGCGTGGCCAACCCCGACGACCCGCTGCCGTCGGCCGGCCAGGTGGCTGGTGTCGCTCAGATAGACGTTATTGACGATTACACGGTCAGCCTTACGCTCCGCAACCTGGAGCCCGACTTCCTGCTCGGCCTCAACCAGGTATGGATCATCGAACCCGTCTCGGCTGAAAGCGGCACGCCCGTCGGCACCGGCCCCTTCCGCCTGGTCGACTACGAGCCCGACCAGCAGATGGTGTTCGAGCGCAACGTCGACTACTGGGACGGCACCCCGAACATCGAGCAGATCATCGCCCGCAACATCCCCGAACCCGCCACCCTGGTGCTCGAGCTTGAAGCCGGCACCGTCGACGCGATTCTCTTCACCCCCGAGAACGACGTGAACCGCCTCGGCAACGCCGGTTTCCAGGTCCTGCCGTTCGGCGCCGTCAACACCGCCTTCGTGGCGCTTAACAACAGCACCGTGCCGACCGCACTGCGGCAGGCCGTGTGCTGGGCGGTCGACCGCGACGTGCTGCTCAACACCGCCTACGCGGGCCTGGGCGTGCCAGAGACCAACATCGCCCTGCCCGGCTCCTGGGCTCAGGACCCGGACCTGGTTGGATACTACTTCGACCCCGAGCGCGCAGCTGAAGTGCTCGACGCAGCCGGATACGTCGACAGCAACGGCGACGGCGTGCGCGAGATCGACGGACAGCCCATCAACCTCAACTTCCAGGCGCGCGGCGACGGCGCCTGGCTGCTGGCCACCCAGATAATCCAGCAGTTCCTCGGCGACGTAGGGATAGGCACCACCATCACCACCTCGGAGCGCAGCACCTACTACACGAACGTGCGCACCGGCGAGTACGACATCGGCTGGTGGATCGACAACGCTCAACCCGAGCCGCCCATCTACGAGTACGCCTTCCACTCGTCCGAGCACTGGAACCTCACCCAGCGCGGCGACGACCTCGACGCACTGGTAGAAGCCGGTCGCGCCAGCGCCGACCGCGACGTGCGCGCCGCCGCCTACTTCGACCTGCAACGGGCTGTGTTCGAGGAAGCCGTGCAGTGCCCGCAGTTCTGGATCCAGCAGGCCCACGTCACCAACCCCGACTTCTCGGGCGCACGGGTCAGCTCCATGGGCGTCATGTTCGACGCTCACCGCTGGAGCCTCGACTGAACTAGTAGCCAGCCGGCGGTCCGCTAGACCGCCAGTAGCGGTGGGGCCCATCGCTCGGGCCCCACCCACCCGCCCAGCGCAGGACTTATCTTCCCGAGGTAGCCGGGTGCTCAGCTTCGTTGTCAGACGACTCTTCTTCTCTTTCTTCGTCGTAATAGGCGTGCTAACGCTGGTGTTCCTATCTATGCACTTCGCGCCCGGCGACCCTATCGACATGCTCATATCGCCCGAGGGCGGTGGTCGCGCCACGCCCGAACTAGTGGCGCAGCTGCGCGCCAAGTATGGACTCGATCAACCCCTCCACGTTCAGTACGGGCGCTACCTGAAGAGCGCCCTGCAGCTGGACCTGGGCCGCTCGATCCGCAATGACCGGCCCGTCACGCAGGAGCTGGTGCGCCTGTTCCCGGCCACCTTCCAGCTCACGGTGGCCAGCCTGCTGGTGGCCGCGCTTATAGGCACCGCTGTCGGCATCCTAGCGGCCGTCAACAAGGGCGGCTTCATCGACAACGCCAGCATGACCGTGGCGCTGCTCGGGGTCTCACTGCCGAACTTCCTCCTGGGTCTGCTGCTGATGTTGCTGTTCGCCCTGCACCTCGGCTGGCTGCCGCCATCCGGCAGGGAGCCGGGCTTCTCTTGGCAGGCCATCCGGCACCTGATCATGCCGGCCACCACTCTGGGGGTGGCCACGGCCGCAATCATCGCGCGGCTGGTGCGCTCCTCGATGCTGGACGTGCTGAAAGAGGATTACGTTAGGACCGCGGCTGCCAAAGGTGTAAGGCGCGGCACGGTGATCATGCGGCACGCGTTCCGCAACGCGCTCAACCCCATAGTCACGGTTCTCGGACTCGAGTTCGGCGTGCTGCTGTCGGGGGCGGTCATAGCCGAGAGCATCTTCGCCTGGCCTGGTGTGGGGCGTTACCTGATCCTCGGCATTAACGGCCGCGACTTCCCGGTGGTCCAGGGCACGGTCATCTTCATAGCCGTGATCTTCGTGCTGGTGAACCTGGTGGTCGACCTGCTGTACTCCGTGCTGGATCCCAGGGTGCAGTACTCATGAGGCGGCGGCTCCGGCGCTTCCTGCGGTCGCCGCTCACCATTTTCGCGGTCATCGTGGTGCTGCTTCTGCTAGTAGCCGCCGTGTTCGCACCGCAGCTGGCCACTCACCTACCCAATCGCCAGGACTTCCGGGCCGTGCTGCAACCACCCTCGGCGACGCACTGGCTGGGGACCGACGAGATCGGGCGCGACATCTACAGCCGCGTAATATTCGGTGCGCGCATATCTGTGACAGTAGGACTGCTGTCCGTTGGACTGGGGGGACTGATCGGTATCCTCATCGGGCTCGTCTCTGGTTTCTATGGCGGTGCGGTCGACAGCGTGCTCATGCGCCTGATCGACGTGCTGCTCGCGTTCCCTGGAATACTCCTCGCTATCCTGCTTGCTACCGCCTTGGGGGCCGGATTAGTGCCGGTGATCATCGCAGTCGCTGCCTACTCTGTGCCCACCTTCGCCCGTGTCATGCGTGGCTCCGTGCTCAGCGTCCGCACCCGTGAGTTCGTAGAGGCAGCCCGCGCGGCCGGCGTTCGCGACGCCACGCTTCTGGTGCGGCACATCTTCCTCAACTCGTTCGCACCCGTACTGGTGTACGCCACCTTGCTGATGGGCGGCGCCATCCTCACCGCAGCGGCACTCTCGTTCCTCGGCGTCGGCGTGGCGCCGCCAACACCCGAATGGGGCGCCATGATCAGCACCGCCCGCACGTACATGCGCCAGGCACCCCACGTGATTCTCGGCCCCGGCGTGGCGATATTCGTAACCGTCCTGGCTTTCAACATCCTCGGAGACGCGCTGCGCGACGCCCTGGACCCCAAGAACTGAACACCGGCGCCGGTAGGTGCGCCGTCCGACCACTGGTCACCTGGAGGAAAGAATGGCAAGCATAGTCACAAAACCCAATACGCCCCCCGCCACCACGGAAGGCCTCGTTCCGTTCGTTGACGCCCGCGCAGCGCGCCTGCAGCAGCGCCTCAAAGAGGAGAACCTCGACGCGTTCATCACGTTCAGCCCCGCCAACCGCCGCTACCTAACGGGTTTCGACGGCTCGTTCGGGTTCGCGCTGGTTGGCGCCGCCGGCGACCGCACGTTCTTCACCGACTGGCGCTACGACGAGCAGGCCGCTGCGCAGGCGCCTTCGTATACCGTGGTGCGCCTGCAGAAGAACAAGGACCTCCTGACCCCCCTGGCAGCCAGGCTGGCAGAGCTCGGCGTTAAGCGCATCGGTTTCGAAAGCGACCACGTGACCCCGGCCTGGCTGGCTGACGCCGCCGCAGGTGTTACCGGCGTTGAGTGGGTGCCCCTGCGGCGCCTCGTTGAAGGACTGCGCGCCATCAAGGACGAGTACGAGGTAGCGCGGCTGGCGGAGGCGCAGGCGCTGGCCGATGAGGTGTGGACGCACATGCTCACCCGCATCGTGCCAGGCGTGACCGAGCGCCAGTTGGCGGTGGAGCTCAGACACCAGTTCGAGCTCGCCGGTGCCGAGAACTACCCCGGCATCCCCATCGTGGCGTCGGGCTGGCGCGCAGCGCTGCCGCACGGCCGCGCAAGCAACAAGGAGCTCGTGAGGAACGAGTTCGTGCTCTTCGATTTCGGCGCCCTGGTGAACGGTTATCACTCCGACATGACCCGCACCGTGGTCCTCGGCAATGCTGACGCGAAGATGAAGGAGATCTACGCCCTGGTGCTGGAGGCTGAACTAGCCGGCCTCGAGCTGGCGCAGCGCCCAGGCGCAACGGGCCGCGACATAGACCGCGCCTGCCGGGTTCCCATCCACCGCGGGGGTTACCAGCAGTACGAGCACGGCTTCTCCGTGGGTCACGGGTTGGGCCTCGAGGTTCACGAGGACCCGTTCGTAAGCGAGGCGTATGCGGCGCGCCTCGAACCTGGGATGGTCATTACGGTCGAGCCCGGCATCTACGTGCCTGGCTTCACCGGCGTGCGCATTGAGGACACTGTGCTGATCACGGAGGGCGGCGGCGTGGTGCTCAACAGTTCGCCGCGCGACCTGCTAGAGCTATGAGCATGGAGTTCAGCCACACCTACACCACGGTCGACACCCACACCGGCGGCGAGCCCCTGCGCATAGTCACAGCCGGCATCCCCCGCATTCCGGGCGCCACCATCCTCGAGAAGCGGCGCTGGGTGAAGGAGAACCTTGACCACGTGCGCCGCGCGCTCATGCTCGAGCCGCGCGGGCACGCCGACATGTACGGCTGCTACGTCACGGAGCCCATCACGGTGGGCGCCGACATGGGCGTCATCTTCATGCATAACGAGGGTTACTCAGACATGTGCGGTCACGGCATCATCGCGCTCGCCGCCGTGGCCGTAGCGCAGGGGCTGGTGCCGCGCTCCTCGCCCGAGACGCGCGTGGGCATCGACTCGCCCGCCGGCTTCATCGAGGCGTTCGTGCAGTGGGACGGCCGGCGCGCGGGCGCGGTGCGCTTCCTGAACGTGCCGTCGTTCCTGTACATGCGCGACCTGAAGGTCAGCACCCCGTCGTTCGGCGACCTGACGGTAGATATAGCCTTCGGCGGCGCCTTCTACGCCTACTTAGGCGCCGCCCAGGCGGGCTTGAGCGTGGTGCCATCGAAGGCGAACGAGCTGATCGAGCTGGGCGATCAGGTGAAGCGCGCAGTGATGGCCGCGGTGCAGATAGAGCACCCCACCGTGCCCGAGCTCAACACGCTGTACGGCACGATCATCGACGGCGCCCCGCGCGACCCCGCCAACCATCAGGCCAACATCTGCGTCTTCGCCGAGCGCGAGGTGGACCGCTCGCCCACCGGCACGGGCACCTCCGGGCGCGTGGCGCAGCTCGTGGCCCGCGGCAGCCTGCAACTGGGCGAGGAGCTCCGGAACGAGAGCATCGTGGGTTCGCTCTTCACCGGTAAGGCCGTCTCGCGCACGCGCGTGGGCGACATCGACGCCGTCATACCGGAGGTGAGCGGCAGCGCGCACATCCTGGGTTTCAACCAGTGGGTCATGCAGGAAGGTGATGAGCTGGGCGCAGGGTTCCTGGTGCGTTGAGAACGTTGACCAGCCCGGCGCCCGGCGTTAGTTCAGTTGTCGAACGCTCAGCCCTCGACCACAGGCAGCATGTCCATCAGCCGCCCGAGGATCCTGGCGCCGTCGGCGCGCAGGCCGTTGTGCTCGTACTCACTGGTGACCCACACCTCCAGGTTGGGAATGTGCGCGGCGGATTCGAGGGCGATGCCAAGGTCGACGTACATGTCGTTGTAGTACAGCGCCGCCGCGGTGGGCACCCGGTTGGAGCCGAGCACCGCAAGGTCGTACAGAGCGGGCCAGTCGTCCTTAGCCGCCAGCAGTTCGGCCGCGGCCTTGAGGGGCTTCAGCGTCTCGAACTGGTCGAACATCCACGGGTAGATCATCTCGCCCGTGAACAGGTACCCCTTGCCTGGCGCGTAGTCGAACTGCGGGAACTCGCTGCGCACGCGGTGCGCGGCCCAGTTGGAGGCGGCGTTGCTGGGATCGGCCTGGCAGTAGATGGCCTCGTGCAGCACGCTGAAGATGGGGCCCGTGTGGAAGCCGGTGGCGGTGAACACGCCGTGCAGGAACGCGTAGCTCAGCTCCGCACGCCCGTTCACGTTCACGAAGGCGCGCTCCAGCAGGTCCATGATCTTCTCGTAGCCGCCGCTGGCGCCGAAATCGAGCCCGAGCTGCTGGAACTGCTCCACGGTGAGGCGCTGGCCGTTGGGCAGGCGCACGTCGTTGGTCAGCAGGTGGTCGGCGACCTTGGTGGCCAGACCCTGCGCCTGCGGGTAGCGGGCGAAGAACTCGCGGTTCTTGGCCTCCACGCGCGGGTAGGTGGCGCGGTACACGGCGTCGGCGGGGCCGGTCAGCGACGGGATGCCGCCCGTTATGAACGCGGCGGAAAGCGCATCCTGCGCCACCGACAGGTAACGCAGCACGCAGAAGCCGCCGAAGCTCTGCCCGATGATGGCCCACTTCGCACCGCCCGCCAGGCGCTGCCGGATGAGCTCAGCGTCGGCCACGATGGAGTCGGCCCGGAAGAGAGCCAGGTAGTCGGCCTGCGCCTGGGCGTCGCCGCGCTCTGTAACCGTCTGGTAGCTCACGGGCGTGCTGAGGCCCGTGCCGCGCTGGTCGAGGAGCAGCACCCGGTAATCGTCCAGCGCCCGGTCGATCCAGCCGCCGCGGGCTTCCGGCCTGGGCGAGGCGCCGCCCGGGCCGCCCTGGAAGAAGACGAGGTACGGCAGTCGGTCGTTCCGACGCTCCTTGGCCACGAGCTCGCGGGCGAAGATGGAGATGCTCTCGCCAGCCGGGTCGGCGTGGTCGAGCGGCACCTCGAAGCGGTGGTTGGTAACCACCATGCCCGGCAGCGTGTAGCGCTCCCGGCGGGAACCTTGTTCGTTAGGGCTGGTGTTGGCTGGGGTAGAGGCAGTCATGTTGGTCAGATGCTAACTGGTGCGGTCAGTTCCGGGCTCCTCGGCCCGCGCGGCATCGCATCCGGAAGGGGCAGGGAGAGAGCGGCATGAAGCGGATCTCGTTCATCGATTCACACACCGGTGGTGAACCCACCCGCCTGGTTACGGCCGGCGGCCCGGACCTGGGTAGCGGCAGCCTGGCCGAGCGCCTGGCGCGCTTCCGGGATCAGCACGACGACTTCAGGCGCGCTGCAGTGACCGAGCCGCGCGGCTCGGACGTGCTGGTGGGCGCGCTGCTTTGCGAACCCGTGAACCCTGCGGCGGCGGCCGGCGTCATCTTCTTCAACAACGTCGGTTACCTGGGCATGTGCGGGCACGGCACCATAGGCCTGGTGGCCACCCTGGCCTACATGGGTGAGCTGCAGCCCGGCGATCACGTTATCGAGACCCCGGTCGGCGACGTGACGGCAGAACTGCATGAGGACGGCAGCGTGAGCGTGCACAACGTGCCGGCCTACCGGCACGCGGCCGGCGTGAGCGTGCAGGTGGAGTGGCGCGACCAACGGGCGACGGTCACTGGCGACGTGGCGTGGGGCGGCAACTGGTTCTTCCTCTGCACGGACCCGGTGGACCGGTTCGGCTTGAGCGTCGACACCACCAACCTGGCGGCGTTGACGGACTTCTCGTGGCGGGTGAAGCAGGCGCTGTCTAGCGCGGGTATCACCGGCGAAGGCGGCGGTGAGATCGACCACGTGGAGCTCTTCGTGCCTGGGGAAAACGGCGCCGATTCGCGCTCGTTCGTGCTGTGCCCCGGTATGGCGTACGACCGTTCGCCGTGCGGCACGGGCACCAGCGCCAAGCTCGCGTGCTTAGCGGCGGACGGCAAGCTGGCGCCCGGGCAGACGTGGGTGCAGGAGAGCGTTATCGGCAGTCGCTTCGAGGGGCGCTACGAGTGGGCGGAGGCCAGTGGAGGTGTTGCGGCTGGCGGCGCAGACCCGAAGGTGCTGCCGGTCATTACGGGGCGCGCGCACGTCATGGCTGAGGGCAGCCTGGTGATCGACCCGGCTGACGAGTTCGCCTGGGGTATCCAGTGAGCAGCCACGTAGTGGTGGTGGGCGGCGGCATCATGGGGCTCACCAGCGCCTACTACCTGCGTGAGCGCGGCTACGAGGTAACCGTCCTGGAGCGTGACGCTGAGGGGCGCCACACCACCTCGCACGGCAACGCTGGCATGGTGGTGCCTAGCCACTTCATCCCGCTGGCGGCGCCCGGGGTGGTGGCGCAGGGCATCCGCTGGATGGCGAACCCCAAGAGCCCCTTCTACATCAAGCCGCGCCTGAACGCCGACGTTCTGGGCTGGGGTTGGCGCTTCTGGCGCGCGGGCACGGCGCAGCACGTGAAACGCAGCGCGCCGGTGATCCTCGCATTGAACCTCGCCAGCCGCGACCTGTACGTGCAGCTGAACGAGGAGCTGGGCGGCGGCTTCGACTTCGAGCGGCAGGGCCTCACGATGCTCACTGCCACAGAGCACGGCCTGGAGGAGGAAGCCAAGGTGGCGGCGCTGGCGCACGAGTTGGGCATGACCGCTAACGTGCTGGACCGTGCCGGCGTGCAGGCCATGGAGCCCGGCATCACCCTGAACGTGGTGGGCGGCGTGCACTACCCGGAGGACGCCCACCTCGACCCGGCCAAGTTCATGCAGGCACTTACCGAGAGGCTGAGGGCTAGCGGGGTGAACCTGCGCTTCGGTACGGAGGTCACGGGCTTCACTGCGAACGGCAGCCGGCTGAGCGCGGTCGAGTACCGCGCCGCCGGCGGGGCGCCGAGCAGCGTGAAGGCCGATCACGTGGTGGTGGCGGCCGGCAGTTGGTCAGGCGCGGTGGGTCGGCAGTTGGGTCTGCGGCTGCCCATGCAGCCGGGCAAGGGCTACAGCATGACCCTCGAGCAGCCTTCTCAGCGCCTGCGTGTTCCCTCCATTCTCTCGGAGGCGCGCGTGGCGGTCACGCGCATGGGCGAGCGCCTGCGGGTGGGCGGCACCATGGAGATAGCTGGCTTCGATGACGGCGCGAACGCTGTGCGGGTGGAGGGCATCATCGAGTCGGCCTTGCGCTACTTCCCAGACCTGCAGCGCGCCGAGTTCGACGCGCCGCCGCGCTGGCACGGTTTCCGGCCATGCTCTCCGGACGGCCTGCCGTACTTGGGCAATTCGCCTGGTCACGCCAACGTGACGGTGGCTTCGGGTCACTCCATGATGGGCGTGAGCTTAGCGCCCGTCACCGGCAAGCTGGTCGGCGAGCTGGTGGCCGGCGAGCAGCCTTCGCTCGACATCGGACTGTTGAGCGTAGGCAGGTACAGCTAGCGGGTACTTTGGTGGCATGGGAGAACCGCTTCGGGCCTGGGTGAGTTCTAGCAGGTGTGCTCCAACCCGCCTTGCCGCCCTTCTGTTCGGCGCGCTTGTGCTTGGCGCGGCAGCGGCGCAGTCGGACGTTGCTGGCGGTGGGGTGCGCGCCGCTGCGGACACGCCGGCTGAGGTGGTGAGCGTGCGCTTCGAGGTGGCCTCGGTCAGCGCGGACTCGCCCGGGGTCACGGTTGCCGACCGCGTGGTGACGCTTTCGGCGCCAGGTGCGTACAGTCTCACGGGCGAGCTGCGGGCCGGGCGGGTGGTGGTGGATTCCGCCGAGCCGGGCACCGTGACGCTGATCTTGGATGGGGTCAGCGTGTACGCCGCTACGGGGCCCGCCTTGGTGGTTAGGCGCGCGGACGACGTCGTGCTGCACGTGGCCGATGGGAGCTTCAATAACCTCTTCGACGGGCGGGAGCGCCTGGACGGCGAGGCGGGCGCGGCCGTGTTCTCGGAGGCTCCGTTGACCATCGAGGGGGCGGGGCACCTGCTGGTGATGGTGCGGCTGAAGCACGGGGTGGCGAGCGAGGGCGACCTGACGGTGACTGGTGGCGTGCTGACGGTGAACGCTGCGGATGACGGTGTGCGGGGCGAGAACCTGAGCGTGAACGGCGGCGACCTGTTAGTTTTCGCGGCGAACGACGCGCTTAAGTCGACGGGTGAGGCTGAGGGTAGGGGTGTGGTGGCGCTGAACGGCGGCGCTTTGGACCTGGTCTCGGGTGGCGATGGCGTGCAGGCCGAGCGGGTGCTGGTGGTGCGGGGCGGTCACGTGAGCGTGTTGTCGGGCGGTGGTCACAGGGTGGTGCCGCCTGATGACTCTACGAAGGGCTTGAAGGCGGACGTGGAGCTGGTGGTGGAGGGCGGCACCGTGGTGGTGGACGCGTCTGACGATGCGGTGCATTCGGACGGCGATATCAGGATCCTTGGCGGGCACCTGACGCTTTTTACCGGTGATGACGCGGTGCACGCCGACGGTTCGTTGCTGGTGGCGGATGGTTGGGTGGAGGTGGTGGCGTCGTGGGAGGGGCTGGAGGCGCCTACGGTGACGATCGCGGGCGGCACGGTGCTGGTGTGGGCGGATGACGATGGGCTGAACGCGGCTGGTGACGGTCCGTCTGACGAGTTGTTGCTGACTGTTAGCGGCGGGTTCGTGGTGGTGGGGGCGGGTAGTGACCCTGTGGATTCGAACGGCGCGGTTCATTTGACGGGCGGCACGGTGGT